>Ga0207032_1176_pt1 | contig 15226 bp, 12 predicted proteins | sample Alteio_BWMinCont_38_FD_153308 | JGI IMG/M metagenome (GOLD analysis project Ga0207032, IMG submission 153308) | Enriched cells from forest soil in Barre Woods Harvard Forest LTER site, Petersham, Massachusetts, United States -... | ecosystem: Environmental > Terrestrial > Soil > Temperate forest >... | reverse complement strand
TTCTACATTCTCCTTTCGGCGGATATCGCGGCGATGGCGCCGGGCACACATGCGGGAGCAGCTTCGCCGATCATTGCGATCGGCGGCTACGTTCCGCAGATCGATGAAGTCCTGCGAAGGAAGATCAACCAGGACGCCATGGCGTTTTTGCGGAGTTTTACGGAGAGGCGCGCGCGGAATCCGGAACTGGCGGAAAAAGCCATCACGGAGTCCAAGGCGTTCACCGAGAAAGAAATGCTGGACGGGAAGATGATTGATTTGATTGTTAGCTCGCCGGAGGACCTGCTGAGGCAGTTGGACGGCCGCAGCATCGCGCGGTTCGACGGCACCAAGGCAACTTTGTCGCTGAAGAACGCGGCGCGCAAGCCGTTTGAACTCTCGTCTCGGCAGAAGTTTCTATCGCGCATCGTGCAACCGGATGTTGTTTTCGTGTTGCTGATTCTTGGCGTGCTTGGCCTTTACACGGAATTTACACATCCCGGTGTGGTTGCGCCCGGAGTGATCGGCGGCATTTGCCTGGTTCTGGCTCTTTATGCGCTTAACTTTCTGCCGGTGAATCTAGCGGGATTGTTCCTGATCCTGCTGGCGCTGGCTTTTTTTATACTTGAAGCGAAGATGCCGAGTCACGGTGTATTGGCTGTGGGAGGAGTAGTGTCGATGTTTCTGGGAGCGATTTTTCTGATTCGCTCGCCGCTCACTCCGGGCGGAGTAAGCGTCAGCGTGGCGCTCGCGGCAACGCTGCCGTTCGCCGTGTTTGCCGTCTTTCTAATGAGGTTGGTCCTGCGGTCCAGGAAATGGAAGACGGCGACGGGAAGGGAAGAGATGGTTGGATTGCAGGGAGTCGCCGCTTCGGCGCTAACAGCAGGCGTGGAGGGTATGGTCCATGTGCACGGGGAGCTTTGGCGAGCACAATCCTCGCAGTCGGTGGCGGAAGGAAAGAACGTCCGGATTGTGAAAGTGGAAGGGTTGAAATTGTACGTCGAGCCGGCCGAGGCGGCCGTCCCCGCCACAAGATAAAATTTTTACGTTCAGGAGGAAAACATGGAGATCGGATTTATCGGGATACCGCTGCTCGTCGTCATCGGCTTTGGGCTGATCTGGTTCTGGAATTCGATTTACATCATCAAAGAATGGGAACGGGGAGTGGTGCTTCGGCTCGGCCGGTTGCTTCCCGAAGCCAAGACCGCGGGAATCAATATTGTCATTTGGCCGATTGAAACGCTGTATCGCATCAATCTGCGACTTGAGACTCTCGATGTTCCGCCGCAGGACATCATCACGCGGGACAACGTTTCGGTGAAAGTGAACGCGGTTTGCTATTTCCGGGTCGTGGATGCGAACCTGGCGATGTCTCAGGTGCAGAATTATCAGTACGCGACGTCACAGCTCGCGCAGACAACGCTGCGCAGCATCGTCGGGCAATTCGAACTCGATGAAATCCTCTCTCAGCGCGACAAAGTCAACGCCAAGCTGCAGATCATTCTCGATACGGATACGGAACCCTGGGGCATCAAGGTTTCGAAAGTCGAAGTGAAGCAGGTTGACATTCCCGAGCAGATGCAGCGCGCCATCGCCAAACAGGCGGAAGCCGAACGCGAACGCCGCGCCAAGATCATTCACGCCGAAGGAGAGTTCGAGGCCTCGCAAAAACTCGCGGATGCCGCGAAGGTCCTGGAAACCCAGCCTTCGGCCATCCAACTGCGCTACCTGCAAACCCTTACGGAGATAGGTGTCGAGAAGAACACAACGATTGTGTTTCCGCTGCCTATCGATATCATTAATCAGTGGACTAGGAATTTAGGGGGACCGCAAAAGTAAGAATGGCTTCGGGAGGAAATCGCGGGGGCGCCGGAGAGCGCGTACTGGAAAGCCGGCATGTGATCGGCTTGTTCATGATCATTATTCTGCTTTCTGGCGTTTTCTTCACTTTGGGTTTCGTCATGGGGCGCAGTCAGTCCGACAGCACGGTAAACGCCGCGACAGACTTTTTCAAGAAGCCGGTGTTTTCTATTCCTCCCAAACCCGACGTAGTTTCAAAGAAAACGACCCATGCCGCTCCCGCTGAAAAGCCAACAGATACCGCGCCGCCGCCGAATTCGGATTGGGAGTTTTATCACGCGGGTGACAATAAGAAAACGGAAGACCGCCTGAAGCCCGCTGCCCCGGCTCCCACGGCGACGCACAAGAGCGAACCCATGCTGGTGAAGACCACGGCAGCTCCTAGAACGGCCGGGGGGCCCGCAAAGTCCGCGAGCGGTCCACTGATTCCCGGAGGCGCCTGCACGCTGCAAGTAGCGGCGTTGAAGAAAGAAGCGGATGCGCTGGAGCTTGCCAAGAGTTTGCAGAAGAAAAAATTTCCTGCGTTTGTTCTCTCTCCCCAAACGGACAAGTATTATCGCGTGCTGGTTGGCCCCTACGCTGATCCGAAAGCCGCCGATGCCGCCCGGAAAGGCCTCGAGGGCGCCGGCTTTAAAGCCTTCGTAAAACACTGATGCCTGTGGGCAACCCGCTCACCCGCTTTCTTCCGCAGCCCGGTGCGAAAACGTCGGAAGGGTTGCGTCTGGTCATTGGCGCAGTGTCAGGCGCCGCGCTTTCGCTTTCCTTCACCGGACTCTACTGGAGCATTTACTCCTGGATTTGCGTGGGGATTCTGTTACTCGCGCTTCTTGGGGCGCGGCCACGTGCCGCGTTCGGATGCGGATTTTTGCACGGGCTGCTGTTTGTACTCACTTCTGTGCCGTGGATTGCCACTGTGCTCACCGTCCACGGCGGCCTCCCGGTTTGGGGCGGGTGGGGAGTTCTGCTGTTGATTGCCATGGCGTGGGGGCTGCTCACCGGTTCTTTCGGCTGGATGGTGCATCGCTTGTCCCAGCGAAGTATCGGGCTGGCCTGCTTCGGGGCGCCTTTCATTTGGGTCACGTTCGAATTTGTCCGGGCGCATCTGCCGGAAATCAGTTTCCCTTGGAATCTACTCGGTTATCCGGCGGCGGCAAATCCAGGGCTTCTCCAACTCACAACGATTACCGGAATCTACGGACTCTCGTTTCTGGTGGCTGGATTCAATGGACTGCTCGTTTGGACGGCAGCGCCGGGGATGCCAGGATTAAAAAGGCGGCTAACGTATACGGGCATTGTCACGGCGATGCTCGTCACCGTGATGCTGATTGGGCCGCGCATGTTGCCGCAGGCGCAAGCGCGCCATTTTGCGCGGGCCGTACAGCTGAATTTCCCGGAAGTGGATTCTTATCCCTCGGATTGGTTTCAGCTGCACGCAGGGGAAATGGAGGAAATCAGGCGAATGAGCCTGGCTCCCAGCGCAGATAATCCGGATTTGCTGGTCTGGCCCGAAGCGCCGGCGCCATTTTCGTTTCAGGATTCGCAATTTGTGAAGATTGCGTCGAAACTCGCGATCGATTTTCAGCACCCCTTCCTGGCAGGAGTAATCGAATGGAAGGCCCCGGTGGACCCGGCGGACAAGGCGCCGAATGGGAGGGTAGTGCCGTACAACAGCGGAGCGCTCGTGGATACGCAAGGGCAGCGCGTTTTCGTGTATGACAAAGTGCATCTGGTGCCTTTCGGGGAATATGAACCGTTCCCCTTGATACACCGCGTGGTTTCCAGTGTCTCCGATGAGGTGGGCGGTTTTCACAAGGGAATCAACTACTCGGTTGGCGAGCTGCCGGGCAGATACAAATTCGGCGTCTTCATCTGCTATGAGGCGATCTATGCAGGAGAGGTGCGGCGATTTGCGGCCAATGGGGCGAATTTGCTCATCAACATATCGAATGACGGATGGTTCGGCCGCTCCGCCGCTGCCGAACAGCACCTGCACATGGTCCGCGTACGAGCCGCGGAAAACCGCCGCTGGATCGTGCGCACGACGAATAATGGGTATACCGTTTCGATCGATCCGTATGGCCGAATTTACGCGCCGCTTCCGCCCGATGTACGCGCCGCGGTGGATCTCCCGTATGATTTTCGAACCGACGAGACGATTTACACGCACTTTGGGGACTGGTTCGCCTGGATGTGCGTGATAATTTCCGCTATTCTGTTAATGATCTCGTGGAAGCAAAGAAAGTAAAGGACAGGCGCAAGGAATGATTCTCGAAGATCTTCAGCATCGCTACGAAGGACTCAAGCAGCGCATCACGCTCGTGCGGAGCTATCTTTGACGCGCCGCAGCACCGCGAGCGCCTGAAAGCACTCGAAGCGCGCGTCGCCGATCCCAGTTTCTGGAACAACCAGGAAGCAGCACAAAGCGTACTCCGCGACCGGAAGCGCGCCGAAGAGCAGATTGACGCAGACGACAAGCTGGCCTCGCTCTCCAGCGATATCGAAACGTACATCCATCTCGCGCAAGAAGAAACCAACTCTGAGCAGAAGGACGATCTGCTGAAAGAGCTCGACCAGGAGCTTACCGCAGCAGATAACTACATCGCGGAATTGGAAACCCGAACACTGCTTTCCGGCGAAAAAGATCACCTCAACGCCATTATGACCATCAAGTCCGGCGCGGGTGGGACGGAATCGCAGGACTGGGCGTCCATGCTGGTGCGCATGTATTTGCGATGGGCGGAACGCACAGGCATGAGCGCCACAGTGCTCGACGAGATGCCCGGAGAAGAAGCGGGAATCAAAGCGGCGACAATTCAATTCACCGGCGAAAATGCCTACGGACTCCTGTCTGGGGAAACCGGCGTGCACCGACTGGTGCGAATTTCACCGTTTGACCAGGCGGCGCGGCGGCACACTTCCTTTGCGTCCATCTTCGTCATCCCGGAAATCGACGACCGCATTGAGATCAACATCCGACCGGAGGATTTGAGAGTTGACACGTTTCGATCCGGCGGCAAGGGCGGGCAGAACGTGAACAAGGTGGAAACTGCCGTTCGTATCACCCACCTCCCGACAAACATTGTCGTGGCATGCCAAGCCCAACGCAGCCAGGGCAAGAATCGCGAGCTGGCAATGAAAATGCTCCGTTCGCGCTTGTACGACGAGGAAGTCAAGAAACGCCAGGCGGAAACAGACCGGTTGGACGAGAGCAAGCTCGATATTTCCTTCGGGAGCCAAATCCGGTCCTACATCTTGCAACCGTACCGGCTGATCAAGGATCATCGGACGAAGTTTTCCGTGGGCGATGTGGACCGCGTGCTGGACGGCGACCTGGACCCCTTCATCCGCTCCTACCTGATGGCGAAAAAGACGAAAGGGAAGCTCGAGATTGAGCCTGACGACGACGGGGACGTAGCCTAGCGCCCGCCATTCAATGCGCCAGGATGCAGTTCAATGCCGAAATTCGACCGTTTAATTCGCATTTAAACGGCTTGAAATCAATGGGTTGATTCTTGTCACCACGGATGGTACTTTTGAAAGGTTGATCGAAACCTTTGCCTAAGCAGGCCAAATCCATCGCGGTTCATCGCGCGAAATTCGAGAAGGAGAATTTCTTTTGAGCGAAGCCTTACGCAACTTTCTATTCACGTCCGAGTCCGTGACCGAAGGTCATCCGGACAAAATTGCCGACCAGATTTCCGATGCCGTTCTTGACGAGGTCATGAAGCACGACCCCAAGGGACGCGTTGCCTGCGAGACCCTCGTCACCACCGGCCTGGCGGTCGTCGCCGGTGAAATCACCACCACCGCGCACGTCGACTACGATGAGCTCGTGCGCGAGACGATTCGCAACGTCGGCTACGACGACGCGACGTACGGTTACGACGGCTGCACCTGCGCCGTCATGTGCACCGTGAAGCGGCAGTCGCCGGACATTGCCATGGGCGTGGACACTGGCGGAGCAGGCGACCAGGGGCTGATGTTTGGGTTTGCCTGCGATGAAACCGAAGAATTGATGCCCATGCCTATCCAGCTCGCCCACCGCCTCACGCAACGCCTCGCCGAGATTCGAAAAGCCAAAAAAGTTGATTTTCTCCGGCCCGATGGGAAATCGCAGGTCACCATCGAGTATCGCAACGGCCGCCCCGCGCGCGTCGATTGCGTGGTCATCTCCACGCAGCACAGCGAAAAAGTCTCGAACACGGATCTTCGCGACGCCGTCACGGAGCACGTAATTAAGCCGATCATTCCCGCCTCGATGTTGGACTCGAAAACGAAGTATCACATCAATCCTACCGGCCGCTTCGTCATCGGCGGGCCGATGGGCGACGCCGGCCTGACCGGCCGCAAAATCATCGTCGATACCTACGGCGGCTACAGCCGTCACGGCGGCGGAGCTTTCTCTGGAAAGGATCCCTCCAAGGTGGATCGCTCGGCCTGCTACATGGCGCGCTACATCGCCAAGAACATCGTGGCCGCTGGGCTGGCGCGCAAGACGGAAGTGCAGTTAGCCTACGCGATTGGCGTCGCCGATCCTGTCTCCGTGATGGCCGATACATTCGGTACCGCAACCGTGCCGGAAGCAAAAATTACCGAGCTGATTCGCGAATTTTTCAAGCTGACGCCCAAGGGCATTATCGAAGCGCTCGACCTGCGCCGGCCCATCTACAAGCAGACGGCCGCGTATGGCCACTTCGGGCGAAGCGGCCCGGGTTTCACCTGGGAACGCACGGACCGCGCGGATGCTCTTCGCAAAGCCGCTGGACTGGGAGCAGCCGCCACCGCGGAAGTTGGGGCGCACCGCTAACGTTTGAATCCTATTTAAACTAGCGCCCGGAATTTCTCGGGCATTTGACGGAGTACATGAAGTCACTTCGTTTTCGGTCGAAATCCAAATTTGAGGAGCAAGACATTGGCAATCGCTGAATTGAAAAAGGGAGATGTAAAAGATATCGGCCTGGCCGACGCTGGGAAACGAAAGATCGAATGGGCGGCGCAGCAAATGCCTGTGTTGGAGTCCATCCGCAAGCGCTTTGCGAAAGAGCAGCCGCTGAAGGGACTGCGTGTTTCCGCCTGCTTGCACGTGACCAGCGAAACCGCGAACTTGATGATCGCGCTGCGCGATGGAGGCGCCGACGCCGTTTTGTGCGCGTCCAACCCGCTCTCGACGCAGGATGAAGTGGCGGCGTCCTTAAACCGCGACTACAACATTCCCACGTTTGCGATCAAAGGCGAGGACAACGAGACCTACTATTCACACTTGAGGTCGGCGCTGGAGCACAAGCCGCAATTCACCATGGACGATGGCGCGGACCTGGTCACCATGCTGCTGACCAAGCGCACTGACCTTGTCCCCAACGTCATCGCCGGAACCGAAGAAACCACCACCGGCGTGATCCGCTTGCGCGCCATGGCCAAGGACGGAACGCTGAAGTATCCGATCATCGCGGTGAATGATGCGATGACCAAGCACTTCTTCGACAACCGCTACGGCACGGGCCAATCCACGCTGGACGGCGTGATTCGCGCCACCAACATTTTGCTCGCAGGGCTGAAGGTGGTCATTGCGGGTTATGGCTGGTGCGGCCGCGGTGTGGCCATGCGCGCGAAAGGTCTTGGCGCGGACGTCATCGTGACGGAAATCGATCCGGTGAAGGGCATCGAAGCGGTGATGGACGGATTCCGCGTGATGCCGATGGCTGAAGCGGTGAAGGAAGGCGACGTTTTCATCACCGTGACGGGGAACAAGAGCGTCATTCGTGCCGAGCACTTTGAACACATGAAGGGCGGAGCGATCGTCTGCAACTCCGGGCATTTCAACGTGGAGATCGACATTCCGGCGCTGGAAAAAATGTCCGGCGCGAAGAGAGAAGTTCGCCCGCTGGTGGACGAATATAAGTTGAAGGATGGCCGCAAGGTTTATTTGCTGGGCGAAGGCCGCCTCGTCAATCTCGCCACCGCCGAAGGACATCCTGCTTCGGTGATGGACATGAGCTTTGCCAACCAGGCCCTTTCCGCCGAATATCTGCGCGCGAATCACAAGAACCTGAAGCCACAGGTTTATGTCGTGCCGGAGAACCTGGACAAGGAGATCGCGCGGCTCAAGCTGGAATCGATGGGCCACCGGCTGGACAAGCTCACGGCAGAGCAGGAACATTATCTCGCATCGTGGCAAGAGGGCACGTAAGCCCAAGGTCAAGGCAGCTTCCAAATCGTGGTATCTTTTTAGGGGCACGCGCCGCGGCGAGTGCCCCTACGCTTTTATTGACGGATATTTTTGAGCTGACCAACGTCCATGTGGGACCTCTGCACCAGCGCGCTTGATACGGCGAAACTTCGCGGCGCAACGTATGCCGACGCGCGCGTGATGCATCTCCGTCAGCGCGACCTGACGACAAAAAATGGTCAAGTTGGCACGCTGGCGCAGAGCGAATCGATCGGGATTGGGATTCGCGTGCTGGCCAATGGAGCGTGGGGCTTTTCTTCCACGGACCGATTGACGCGGGAAGGCGTCGCGGCGTGCGCGGCTCAGGCCGTGTCCATCGCGAAAGCATCGGCGCTCGCCAAGCGCGGGACGGTCGTTCTCGCTCCCGAAAGAGCTTACGTGGATAGTTGGCAGAGCCCGTTCCGCAAAGACCCCTTCGAAATTCCGCTGGAAACGCAGCTCGCACTGCTGCTCGCTGCCGACGCCGAAATGGGCAGAGTCAAAGGCGTCACCCTGACCGAAACGAACATGCAATTCCGCAAGATCGATTCGTGGTTTGCGTCGAGCATCGGCTCGCGGATTCACCAGCGCAAAGTGATTTCCGGTTGCGGCATCGCGGCGACTTCGTTCCAAGGCGGAGAAATTCAGAAGCGTTCCTACCCCAACAGTTTCGGCGGCCAGCATTTGCTGCAAGGGTACGAACTGGTGGAGTCACTCAGCCTGCTCAGAAACGCACCGATTATCGCGGAGGAAGCCGCCGCTCTGCACTCCGCGTCACAATGCCCGGAAAAGTTCGGCACGCTCATCCTCGGTGGCAGCCAGCTTGGTCTGCAGATTCACGAATCCATCGGGCATCCCATCGAACTGGACCGCGTCCTCGGCCAGGAAGCAAACTTCGCGGGAACGAGCTTTCTGACGCTCGATCAGCTGAATAAGCTCAAATACGCTTCCAGCATTGTGAATGTCGTGGCGGACGCGCGGCTCGATCATGGGCCGGGGCTGGGCACGTTTGCTTACGACGACGAAGGAGTTCCCGCGCAGTGCACGGACATCATCAAGGAAGGGAAGTTCCGCGGCTATCTTTCGAACCGCGAGACCGCGCACCTGGTCGGCTTGGACCGCTCTTCCGGAACCATGCGCACGGAAAGCTGGAACCGCTTGCCCATCATTCGCATGACCAACGTCAGCTTGTTGCCGGGCACCTGGGACTACGACGACCTGATTGCTGACACGCACGATGGAATCCTGATGGAGACCAACCGCTCGTGGTCGATCGACGACCGGCGTTACCAGTTTCAGTTTTCCACGGAAATCGGCTGGGAAATCAGGGGCGGCAAACGAGTCCGCATGCTGAAGAATCCCAGCTACAGCGGCATCACCACCGAATTCTGGAATTCGTGCGATGCCATCTGCAAATTCGATCACTGGACGCTCTGGGGCACGCCCAACTGCGGCAAAGGGCAACCCATGCAGACCATGGGAACGGGACACGGTGCAGCGCCATCGCGATTTCGAAACGTGCGCATCGGCACGGCCTTTTCGAACCAATGAAGCCATCCGCCAAACAGAAAAAAGCATCAGCGCTGAAAAACCTGGGCGCCACGGAACTTCTCCGCGAGCGCGAGCTTCGAGGCATCATCGAGACAGTTCTTCGTTTGGCGAAATCCACTCAAGCCGAGGAGACGGAAGTTCACGTTGACGAAGTTGCAGATGCGTTGACGCGTTTCGCCAATAACGGCATTCACCAGAACGTCGCCGAGCACAGCGTGACAATTTCGATTCGCACAGTCACCGAAGGGTGCACGGCGCGAGCCACCACCAACCGTCTCGATGAAGATTCGCTTCGCGCAGCCATTGATGCGTCTCTTTCGCTGGCACACAGCCAGCCGAAAGATTCGCGGATTCTGCCGATGCCCAAGCGGCAGCGCTACCGCACTGTGAACCGCTTCATCAAACGGACAGCCGCTCTCACCGCGGAAGATCGCGCCCGCGTGGTGCGGCGGGCTTGTGACCTTGCCGTCAAGAAGGGCCAGGTTGCTGCGGGAATCTTCTCAAGCGGTCAGAGCCAGTCCGCCGTGGGCAACTCCCGAGGACTTTTTGCGGCGTATCGGGAAACGCACTCGCAGTTTTCCATCACCATGCAGGAAGATCCTGCCGCAAGCTGGGCGAAAGCAAACTCTGCCGATGTCCGCGCGTTTAATCCGCAATCGCTCGCCGAGCGGGCCAGCGAGAAAGCGCATCTTGCGGCTAACGCGCAGGAGTTGGCGCCCGGGCGTTACACGGTAATCCTTGAACCAGCCGCCGTCCTCGATCTGGTCGGCTTTCTTTTCTATGATTTCGCTGCCACCGCTCTGGAAGACAAGCGTTCCTGCCTGAACGAACGCATGGGCAAGCAGCTCTTCGGGAAGAACATCACGATCAGCGATGACGTTTTTCACCCCTTGCAGCAGGGCGCCCCCTTCGATGGCGAAGGGCTGCCACGACAGCGCGTGTTGCTCGTGGACCGCGGTATCCCCAAGAACCTTGTCTATTCGCGGGCCAGCGCCAACGTAGCGGGTAAGAAGCCCACAGGGCACGGATTCACGCTGCCCAACGAATACGGGGAAGCGCCCATGAATCTTGTCTTTAGCGGGGGAGATTCGTCGCTTGAAAAGATGGTGGCTGCCACTGACCGAGGATTGCTCGTGACGCGGCTTTGGTACATCCGCGAGGTGGACCCTTACGAAAAGGTCATGACCGGCATGACCCGCGACGGCCTGTTTCTTGTCGAAAAGGGGCGTGTTACCGGCGCGGCCCGCAATTTCCGTTTCAATCAGTCACTCATCGAAATGCTCAAGAATGTCGAACTCCTTGGTCCCGCAGCCCGAGCCACCGGCGAGGAATCGTTCGAGATGGTCGTCCCCGCCATGAAAGTCCACAATTTCCACTTCTCCGAAGTCACCAAGTTCTAGCCCGGTTCCTCACGCCCGAGCGGACCTATGGAATTGCAACCGCATCCAGTAGGGGGCAATGGGTCGCTTTCCGACAAGCGCTTACGGACAAGTAGGTTCTGGAACTTGTCTCTCATTACTACCCGCTCCCAACACTGAAAACAGCTTCAATCGCAGCCTTCAGGCTCTTCCTGTATACTATCCGTCAAGATTGCTTGACGCATTATGAAGCGTAGGTGACGTAAGGAGAGGGTCGACGGACGGGTGCGCACCCGGCATTTATCTCCGCGGGCGGGGCGCTGTACGAATCTCTCTTGGGATCGCGTATGCAAACGTTGCCAAAAGCTCTCTTCGCTCCGCGTAATCTGTCGTGCCTAGTCTTGCTCCTCGCTTTTGCGGGCGGGCCGGCACGCGCTCAGACTCAGCCTTTCTCCCGCATCACTCAGCCTATTGACGACAATGTCCGCGTCACTCTCAGCGGCAATGTCCACCCCCTCGCCCAACCCCGCTTTGATCGCGGCCCCGTCTCCGATTCTCTCCCCTCCGAGCGCATGATTCTTCTCCTCCAACGCTCCCCCGAACGCGTCTCCGCGCTCCGCCAATTCCTCCTCGACCTCCATACGCAGGGCAGTCCCCGCTATCACCACTGGCTCACTCCGGAAGAGTTCGGCACATCATACGGCCTCGCGGATTCCGAAGTCGCCGCCGTCGCTGCCTGGCTGCAACAGCACGGCTTCTCTGTCGCGCGCGTCAACAAAGCCAAAAACGCTATCGAATTTTCCGGCACTGCCGACCAGCTCCGCCGTGCCTTTAACACCGAGCTCCGCACCTACGTTGTCAACGGCGAAACGCATCACTCCATCAACCGCGATCCGCAAATCCCCGCCGCTTTTGCTCCGATCGTCGCCGGTATTACCCCTCTCAATGACTTCCGCCCCTCGCCTCAAATCCGCGTCCTGGGCACCGGCAAATACGATCCCAAAACTCACGTCGTCCAACCGGACTGGACCATCCAGTCGAACCCCCCGCTTCTCGCCCTCGCCCCCGGCGATTTCGCCGTCCAGTACGCACTCAATCCTCTCTACTCCGCAGGTACGAACGGCACCGGCGTGACCATCGGCATTATCAGCGCTTCGGACGTTCTGGCTGACTCAATCACCAACTATCGTTCTTTCTTCGGCCTGCCTCCGATCATTCTCAATACCGTCGTTGACGGCATCGACCCCGGCCCAAGTCCCACCGTTGACCGCGGCAACTGGGCCGAGACCGAAGCCATTCTCGACGTGGAAATTTCCGGTGGCGTCGCTCCCAACGCCACAATCAACCTCTACGCCGCCGCCGACACTACCGTCCAATCGGGCCTTCTCCTCGCCGCCCAGCGTGCTGTTGAGGACAACGTCGCCGCCGTCCTCACCACCAGCTACAGTGAATGCGAATCCAGCCTCGGCGTTGCGGGAAATCAGTTCTGGGCCGCGCTCTGGGAGCAAGCCGCTGCGCAAGGACAAACCTCTTTCGTCTCCTCCGGCGACAACGGCCCTGCCGGTTGCGATAATTTCAACGCCTCCCAAGCCGCCACACATGGCCTCGCCGTCAACGGCTTCGCCTCCACTCCCTGGAATGTCGCCGTCGGCGGCACCGATTTCTACTACACCAGTTACAACGGCACCTCCGCAGCGCAAAGCGCCGAACTCGCCACCTACTGGAACACGACCCAGACGTCTTTAACATTAACGCCGAGCACTTCGCTCTTGAAGCCCGTTCCCGAGCAACCCTGGAATCGCGCTTTCGGCTTGAATCTCTCCACAGGCGGCGTCTACGACCCCACGCAACCCACCATCGTGGCCGGCAGTGGTGGCGCCAGCAGTGCCGCCACGGCAACCGGTGGATATCCCAAGCCCGCCTGGCAATCCGGCAAAGGAGTCCCCTCCGATGGCTTGCGCGATCTTCCCGACGTTTCGCTCTTCTCTGCCGACGGTGAGAATCACAGCTTCTATCCCGTCTGCCTCGGCTTCCAAGATTGCAACCCCAGCTTGGGCCTTATCGAAGTCCATTTCGCCGGCGGCACTTCCGCAGCCTCGCCCGAGATGGCCGCCATCATGGCTCTTATCAACCAGAAATACGGCCGCCAGGGCCAGGCCAATTTCATCTTCTATCCCCTCGCCGCACAGCATCCTTCCGCCTTCCATGACGTCACCGTCGGAAGCATCAAGGTGCCCTGCAGTTCCAGCTTTAGCCTTGGCTGTGCTTTGAGTGCGGCCAACGACAACACCAAAGGTTTCGATGTGTTCGGCTACTATGCTGGTTCCGGCTACGATCAGGCCAGCGGCCTCGGCAGCGTGGATGCAAATCTCCTTGTTCAGTATTGGAATTCCCTGACCTTCGCGCCAAGCAGCACTTCTCTGAATCTCAGCCAAACTACCTTCACTCACGGCACCCCTGTCACCGTGAACGTCTCCGTCACCGGCAGCGGCGGCACCCCCTCCGGCGACGTCGGCCTCCTCACCACGCAAACCCCTGCAAACGCGAGCGTCAGCCTCAGCGAACTCACTCTCAAAACCGGCGCGGCCTCTTCTTCGGTCAACAATTTCCCCGGCGGTCAATATCAACTCACCGCCCGCTACACGGGCGATACCGTCTTCGCTCCCAGCACTTCCGCTCCCCTCTCTCTCAACGTTACTCCCGAGAACAGCACCGTCTCCGTCTCCGGCAGTTACTGGAACAATTCCACCAACGGTTTCTCCCCCATCGTGAATGGCTCCAGCTTTCCCTTCGGCACCTACTTCATCCTTGACGCACAACCTCTCGGCGTGAACGCCCCCAAGAGCGGCGCCGACGGTATTCCCTCGGGCACCGTCACTTTCACAGACACCGCCGGTTCCAACACTGTCACCTCCAGCTCCATCAACATTGATTCGCAAGGTTTCGCCGAGTGGCAATCCTTTCTCTCGTTTCCTCTTGGCGCAAGCAGTGTAAGCGCCAGATACTCCGGCGACGCCAGCTTCAACGCCTCCGCAAGTTCCACGCCCCTCACCTTCACCATTACACAAGCAACCACGCAGGCATTCCTCTTCGCGAACCCGTCCCCTGTTGCCGTCGGCTCTCCGACGACTCTGAATATGTCCGTGAGTAATACCTTTTCCGGCCCGCCGTGTCCCAACGCTGCCTGTACGTTCTACCCGCAATCCCCTGCCGCTCCCACGGGCACTGTCACCTTTACCTTCGGCACCACCACGCTCGGCACGGGTAACTCTCGTCCCTAATTACAACAATCTATTCACCTCGTACGCCAATCTGACCACCTCTGCTCTGCCCCTCGGCAAGGACCTCGTCAGCGCCAGCTACAGCGGCGACGCCAACTACACTGCCGCCAATTCCTCTTTCACCGTCGCCGTTGAGAACGTCCCCACCATTGCCGCTACCGCAAATCCGAACCCCATCAATCAAATCGAGTACACCGCCATCACCGCGACCGTCTCCGGCGGCAAAGGCATGCCCGCCCCCACCGGCTGCGTCGAGTTTGATGCTCCTGCCGGCTCCTCCCATTACTGGACAGACACCGAATGTCTCGTGAACGGCAGCGCCACTTCAATCGGACTCTCTCCCGGCGCCTACGGCCCGCAGACTCTCCAGGTTTCCGTCTCTTATCTCGGCGACGCGAACTACGGCCCAGCCACCATCAACATCCCGGTCACCGTTGTTGCCGGGACCGCGCCCCCCTTCACTCTCTCCGCCACCCCGGTTATGATTTTGCCTGGCGCCACCACCGGCAACCTCTCCTCCATAACTGTCACTCCCGCTGCTGGTTTTGCTGGCTCCGTCTATCTCTCTTGCGGCTTGAACTCTTATCCGACCGGCGCGATCGATCTCCCCACTTGCAGTGTCGCTCCGAGCGCCTACAACGTCGCCGGCGCAAACCCCGTCGCCCCCACCATGACCGTTTACTCCACCGCTCCTAGCTCTTCCGCCTTCCTCTTCCCCCTTCCCGGCGCCCACTTCCGCTTCTTCTCCTCGCAGACGGGCTCCGCGCTTGCCGCCATCGTTGCACTATCGTTCCTTGCCCTGATTTTCTCTGCAGTCTTTGTTCAAACTCGGAAGTTGCGCTCCGCAACTGTTTTCGTTCGACGAAACAGCTTGCGCCTCGTCACCGCTGTCGTCCTTCTCTCAACCGCGCTCGTTGTGCTCGCTGCTTGCGGCGGCCACAGCACCCCGGTCAACATCGGCCCACCGCCTAATCCCGGCACCACTCCGGGGA
>Ga0207032_1189_pt1 | contig 15270 bp, 13 predicted proteins | sample Alteio_BWMinCont_38_FD_153308 | JGI IMG/M metagenome (GOLD analysis project Ga0207032, IMG submission 153308) | Enriched cells from forest soil in Barre Woods Harvard Forest LTER site, Petersham, Massachusetts, United States -... | ecosystem: Environmental > Terrestrial > Soil > Temperate forest >... | reverse complement strand
AAACTTTGATTTCAAGAAATTTCATGGTGAATTACCCATTTTGGGCGTTTGTTATGGTGCGCAACATATTGCACATTTTAACGGCGGCGAGGTATTGCCATCCAGCACGCGCGAATATGGTCGGGCAAACCTGCAATATATTGATCATAAAAACCCACTGTTTAAACTGATACCGGTCAACTCGCAGGTATGGATGTCGCATGGCGATACGATTGCCCGCATTGGTGCCGATTTTGAGATCATTGCCAGTACGGATACCGTGAAGGTTGCCGCTTACCACGTAAAAGGCACGCAAACCTATGGTATCCAGTTTCACCCGGAAGTAACCCATAGCGTAGACGGCAAACTATTGCTGCATAACTTTTTGGTAGACATCTGCCATTGCTCACAGGATTGGACACCCGATTCGTTTGTTGAAACTACCGTTGCCGCTTTGAAAGAAAAACTGGGCAATGACAAGGTGGTTTTAGGGCTTTCAGGCGGTGTGGATTCATCTGTTGCCGCTATATTGCTGCACCATGCTATCGGCAAAAACCTGCATTGTGTTTTCGTTGATAATGGCTTGCTGCGCAAAGATGAATACCAATCGGTGCTGGATTCATACCAGCACATGGGTTTAAACATTAGAGGCATTGATGCCAAACAACGTTTTTATGATGCGCTAGCCGGCTTAACCGATCCCGAGAAGAAACGCAAGGCTATTGGCCGTGTGTTTATCGAGGTATTTGATGATGCTGCGCACGAGGTAAAAGATGTAAAATGGCTGGGACAGGGAACCATCTATCCGGATGTAATCGAATCGGTTTCTGTAAAAGGACCATCGGCTACTATCAAATCACATCATAATGTTGGCGGCTTGCCCGATTTTATGAAATTGAAAGTAGTTGAGCCCTTAAATACCTTGTTTAAAGATGAAGTGCGCCGCGTTGGCAAGGCTCTGGGCATTGATCCGAATATTTTAGGTCGCCACCCTTTCCCGGGTCCCGGGTTGGCTATCAGGATTTTAGGTGAGGTTACTCCTCAAAAAGTTGCTATATTACAGGAAGCTGATGCAATTTATATCAACAATTTACGGTCGGCAGGTGTTTATGATAAAGTTTGGCAGGCCGGTTCTATATTTTTACCGGTACAGTCGGTAGGTGTTATGGGTGATGAGCGCACGTATGAAAACGTAATTTGCCTGCGTGCGGTTGAATCGTTAGATGGGATGACTGCCGATTGGTGCCATTTACCTTATGATCTGCTGGCTAAGATTTCCAACGAGATCATTAACAATGTAAAAGGTATTAACCGGGTAGTATATGATATCAGTTCGAAACCACCGGCCACTATTGAGTGGGAATAAGTGGTTATTGTATGTAGTGATAGCACTGGTAGCAGGCGCGTGCTCGCCAAGAGTACGGCCCGTCGCACCCGAACCCGTAAAACCGCCGGTTGAAAAACCTATAGTACAAACTCAGCCGGAAGTAAAACCCGTTAAGTTGCCACCGAGGCAGGCTGTTATTGCTATGATCCTGCCATTTGGCCTGGACCATCTAAATCCGGCTAATGGCTATACCGATGTAACCCTTAAACAGGCCGACCTTGCGCTTGATTATTACCAGGGCTTTAAGCTGGCGCTTGATTCGTTAACCGCACAGGGTTATAATTATAAGCTGCAGGTATTTGATTCAAAAGATGTGCCTGCCTACGCGCATAGCCTGGCTAATAACCCGCAAATCAGGGCAAGCGACCTGATAGTCGGCCCGGTGTTCCCAGATGATATTAAAGCTTTCACTTCGGTGTCAATCACCCCACGCAAAACCATAGTTTCGCCATTGGCGCCGTCGGAGCCTACCCTTTTTAAAAATCCAAATTTAGTTACGGTTATTCCGCCGTTAGACTGTCACGCCTGGGCCGCGGCCGAGTATGTTAACAATACGCTAAAGCCGAAAAAGATTTTCATTCTTAAATCGGGGTATAGTGAGGACAACAACTATATAGTTCCGTTTAAAAAGGCTGTTGATAGTTTGAGTAAAAAACGCATTATTATGAACCTGTTAACTGTGGTTCACGGGCAATTGGCAGCTATCGTTCCGCAATTGACTACAACGGGCCAAAATGTATTTGTAGTACCATCAACCGACCAGGCATTTTTAATGGTGACACTCAAAACGTTAGATTCGCTGGCTGAAATGTATCCGATAACATTGATCGGTCATCCCAGCTGGGAAAAATTCACCTTTTTAAAAGCTGAACTACTGGAACGACTGAATACACATATTACCATATCAGACAAAGTAAATTATAAGGCTGCCGCAACAATTACTTTTTTACGCAACTATCACAAAACCTATCACGTTGAAGCCAGTGAGTTTGCGATTAAAGGGTTTGATGAGGGCCTATACTTTGGTGGCTTGTTAGGTGCTAATACCGATGGCTTGAAAAATTTGAATAAAAACGATTTTACCGGGCTGCATAATGTGTTCCATTTTACAAATAAACCCGGCCTGGGCTGGGTAAACACACACGTAACTATCTATCAATACGCTAACTTTGAATTAAAACCGGTACAATGAAGGCCATCAACCAGCTTAAAACGTTTCAGCGCATATTGGAGGAATATCCTGCCGAAACACCTTTAGGCAAATTTTTACCGGGCTTTTACCGTCAAAACAAGCAAATGGGCTCAACCGACAGGCGCATTGCCAATAGGTTGGTTTATAATTATTTTAGATTAGGCAAGGTATTACCTCATTTACCTGCTGATGAGCGATTATTTATTGCCGAGTTTTTATGTAATACCCAACGCAATTCGTTCTTGCAGTATTTTAAACCGGATTGGGCGGCTTGTGTCGGCTTTACGCTGGATGAAAAGATTAACATGGTTAAAATCGCTTATCCTGATTTTAATTTGAATGATGTTTTTCCGTGGATTGACCAGGTTTCTGAAGGCATTAACAAAACCGCTTTTTTAGAATCTTTCTTCACACAGCCCGATCTATTTATTCATGTACATAATGGTTATGAACACCTGGTAAAAGGTGAATTAAACAAAGCCGAAATCATTTTTAAAGATGAGGGCAATGGCTGCTTCAGTCTGCCAAATGGTACGCGCTTAGAGAACATATTCCCAACCCAGCACTGGTTTGAGGTGCAGGATTATTCTTCACAGCAAACCGCCAGTTTCTTCAAACCCCAAAAATGGGATAGCTGGTGGGATGCCTGTGCGGCATCAGGCGGGAAATCATTATTGCTACACGAGGATGAACCGGACATTAAGCTGGTCGTGTCAGACATCCGCGAATCTATTTTAGCTAACCTGGATGAGCGTTTTACGCAGGCCGGATTAAAAAAATATCAGAAAAAGGTGCTTGACCTTACCCAAAACATTGATCAAACTTTGCACGATTACGAGTTCGACGGTATCATCCTTGACGCTCCCTGCAGCGGCAGCGGCACATGGGGCCGAACGCCGGAGATGATCTCGCAATTTGAACCTTCAAAAATTGAGTTCTTTCAAAAACTCCAAAAAACTATAGCCACCAATGTGGTTAAATTTCTCAAAACCGGCAAACCCTTAATTTATATTACCTGCTCAGCCTTTAGGGCAGAGAATGAGGATGTGGTAAATTATTTGGTTAAAGAGCTGGGCCTGAAACTGGAAGAGAAGAAAGTTTTAAAAGGTTACGAGCATAAGGCGGATACGATGTTTGCGGCGAGATTGATAAAAACATAACTCATAAACTTGCGCTCGTTTAAAACGAGTGCTTAAATTGGAATGGCGATTGCATCGCCCGGATTATCGCATTACAAATGCTAACCCATATTAAGCACTCGTCGTAGACGAGCGCAAGTGGGTTAATTTGAAGATTTGAAAATATTTTTAGCACTCTACGAAACTTGCGCTCGTTTAAAACCATAGGTGTTGGGAAGAGTGCGGAGGTAGTTTTTTATTATAGTTTATATTGATTATTTTTGTTTAATCTAACTATCCGGATATGCTTGTAATACATCCTCAATATATTAAAGACACGGCCGGCAAAAGCTTGGTAATCCTTCCTCAAAATGAGTTTGATACACTAATGGAAGAGCTTGATGAATTGGAAGATATTCGTCTATACGATGAAGCTAAAAACAATGACACCGGCGAGCGCATACCTATGGATGAAGCTTTTAAACAAATTGAAGCTAATCGCAAATAAAAGGGGCTAATGGTTTATACTTTAAACTTTAGCAAGCAAGCGCTTAAAGAATTAGAAAAGATAAACGAGCCATTCTATTCCAATATTAAATCTTCTATAATTAATCTCACCGAAAATCCACGGCCCAACGGATACAAAAAGCTAAAAGGCAGAGACGGATATAGGATAAGAGTAGGTAACTATCGTGTTATTTATGATATTTTAGATAACATCCTTGTAGTTGATATTATTACACTTGGACATAGAAAAGATATTTACGAATAAGTTCACATTCGAGGATCACAACTATTTATTTTGGAAAGACAAGGGTACCACCAGGAGAATCAATATGCATAAAAAGATTTATCAGCAGTTCGCATTTTCTGTGAATATCCAATTCTTGCTTCATTATATCCTTTAACGCTTTTTCATCATACTGCTTTAAAAAGAAATAGTCTCCAACGGAATAAGCTTCAAATTCAGACGGCTGATTAAAATATCTTTTAACGTCAGGATTTTTATCCTTAAAAATGTAATAATAATTTTCTTCGTCTGCAACCTGTAAGTAATGCGTTATTTCATGTATAAGAATTGATTGGGAAGACAAGTACATTTTATTGGTAACATCTTTCTGCTTAATAATAATATCATATAATGATGGAGAAATCCGGATAAGCGGCTTTTTATAATATCTTTCGCTATCCGTATTTACAACTTCCGACTTTATATAAGTAAATGTAGCATCCTGAACTGTGCTGTCTATAATTAATTGTATATAGCCGTCACTGGCTAAGTTTTTCCGAACCCTAAAACCCAATGTCTTCATGATTTTAAACGCGGCTTTAAAATATTTATATTCTATCTGCGGCGTGTTTTTTAAGTGCCTGAGGTTTGGCTGAGCATACAATAGGTTGAAGAGAAAAACAAATGTTATTATAAATAAAACCCTCATTGGGATAAAATGCAACTATAGTTTTACTGTAGCAAGATGTCGTTTAATATTCTCACCAGGCTGGATGGAGCCGAGTGAGGGTGGGGAATGTTTTAGCATTATTTATTTTCAAATTGCCGCATTCTCAAATTTTCAAATTATAGATGCGTATTACTCCTGAACAACTTGATCGCTATCGCCAATAAAATTATCCCGAAGGCTTTGCGCAGGATATCAATACCTGTTTTACCGAACAGCTTTTCCAGCCATTGCACGTTTTTGAGTACCAGGTAAACAAATACGGTATTGATGAAAATGCCTATAATGATCTCCTCGGTTGGATATTGGGATTTAAGAGAGAGCAATGTAGTCATGGTGCCCGCACCTGCAATGAGCGGAAAGGCCAGCGGCACAATTGACGCCGTACTGCCCATGTCGTCCGATTTAAACAGGTGGATACCCAGTATCATTTCCATAGCAATAATGAAGATAACCAGCGAGCCGGCGATAGCAAACGACGCTATATCCAGGCCTATAATATCCAGCAACTGATCGCCTATCAATAAAAACACCACCATTAATACCAATACCACAATACTGGCTTTTTCCGATTCAATATGCCCTGCCCGATGGCGTAGCTGGATAATTACGGGTATAGCGCCCAATATGTCAATGATCGCGAAGAGGATCATGGTGACAGACAGTACTTCTTTAAAATTAACTGGATGCATGATGATTTAGTTCTAATTATAAAATTGCCCCTAGTCTTAAGTCGGGAGTCGTAAGTCTTGAGCTAACTAAACTTTTGACTAAAGACTTTAGACTTCTGACTAATTACTCCCTGGCTTTTAACCTAAAACTTAGCAAAAGTGCGATTAAAATATATAAGGATGCTAACCAAAATATGTAATGTATAGAAATAACGGTTATTAAGCCGGCGGTGACAGGCCCTAAAGTTTGCCCTATCGAGCCGTAGGATTGATTAATTCCCATCACCTGGCCCTGTTTAGCCGGATCGTTATGATCGGCAATGGTAGCGTTAAGCATGGGGTTGCGCAGGCCGTTAAACAACCCATACACCAGCATACAAGCCGCAAAGGTATACAGCCCCGTAGTAAACCCTGACGCAAACATGGCCACCAAACACAAGACAGTTGAAAGCATAAGTATCAGGGCCTTTGATGGTATAAACTTAGTGAACAACGGTACCGCCAATTGCATAATTATCCCGGTTACGGCAAATCCCGCATAAAGTAAACCAATATTAGTAGGCGTAAGTTTTAACACATCTACCGTAAAAGTTTGGAAACCGATGATCATGGTAAACTGCGCCATCGTTAACAAGAAGCCTATGAAGATCGCGGTGCCGATGGTCGGCATTTTCAATACCGTAATTAGCGATGTGAAGCTGAAACGTGCTTTGCTTACTATCTTTCCTTTTGGGTTGGTTTCCTTTAAAAGGAAAACGGTAGACAACGTACCGATAAGTGCTATTCCCGCTGCAAAGAAAAACGGAACCTGTATCCCCCACTTACTTAACAAACCGCCCAACGCCGGACCAATAATAAATCCAAACCCAAACGCCGACCCTAATATACCAAACCGCTTTGCGCGATTATCCGGCGTAGAGCTGTCTGATACCATTGCCTGGGCCACCGATATATTCCCGCCGGTTATCCCATCTAATAAACGGGCAGCAAACAGCATAATAATGCTGCGGGCTTCGGCAAACATAATAAACGATACACAGGTACCAAAAAGGCTTATGGCCAATAAAGGCTTGCGCCCGTATTTATCAGACAGTGAACCCAAAACCGGGGTAGCGAAAAACTGAGCGATAGAAAAGGATGCCGTAAGCAAACCTAGTGTTTGCTGGGTAAGCCCAAACTCTTTACCGTAAGGATATAGTAACGGAACAATTATTCCAAAGCCTAATGAGTTGATGATACAGATAAATACCAGCACCCAAAGGTTCCTGTCGTTTTTCACTGCTTATTATTGGTTAAGGAAAAGCAAGATAAACAAAAAAGGTTCTGAAATTCAGAACCTTTTTTGAATGTATAATTAATTGTTTTTTTATTCAAAATTGGTCGCTTTGGGTAATGCGTCGACTGCAGTACCCAGTTTGCTGTGTTTTCTGCTATAGCCAAAATAGATGATCAGGCCAATCAACATCCAGCCAAATGCGCTTAGTTGTGTGCTGGTAGGAAGCGAGATGATCATCGCTGCGCAAATTAAAATACCCAATATCGGCACCAATGGCACCAATGGTGTTTTAAATGGCCTTACCAAATCAGGATCAGTGCTTCTCAATATCATTACGCCAATACATACCAGCACAAATGCAAACAGCGTACCGATAGAAGTCAAATCGCCGGCAATGCTTGAAGGTAAAAACGCGGCAAACGCACCCACAAAAACAAACAGTATCATGTTGCTTTTATAAGGTGTGCTGAATTTTGGATGCAGGTCGCTAAACACTTTGGGTAACAAACCATCTGTCGACATGGTATAGAATACCCTTGACTGCCCCAACAACATCACCAATATTACTGAGGAGAACCCGGCTAATATGGCAACCGTTACTAAAGTAGATAGCCATGAATAACCGGCCATATAATGACTGATAGCATAAGCTACTGAGGCCTCTTTACCTGCGCGCATAAAATCCTGGTATGGCGCCACACCTGTTAATACCCATGAAAACAGGATATACAGAATGGTACAAACAACCAATGATCCCAAGATACCAATAGGCATATCTCTTTTTGGATTTTTTGCTTCCTGGGCCGCTGTAGAAACAGCGTCAAACCCGATGAATGCAAAAAACACGATACCGGCACCGGTTAACACACCGCCCCAGCCGTGATTAAAGAACGGCGCATACGAATAAGATGAACCATCAGGCAATATAGCAGCAGGTGCATTTGCAGGGATAAGATATGGTGTATGATTTACAGGATTGATAAACTGCCAGCCGATAGCAATAAATACCAACACGATAGCCACCTTTATAAATACGATAACGGCATTAACTGTTGCCGACTCTTGTGTGCCTTTTATTAATAATAAGGAAAGTACCAATAATATAAATATAGCTGGTATATTGATAACGCCGGTGTGGCTAACCCCGTTTATAATGGCTGATTCCATTGGAGAATGGCACCACTCGAACGGTATTCGCTGCCCGAGGAGGTTGTTGGCATATTCACTCCAGCTTATGGATACCGTAGCGGCACCAAGTGCATATTCTAATATCAATGCCCATCCAATTATCCAGGCAACAATTTCGCCCATGGTAGCATAGGCATAAGTATAGGCGCTACCGGCAATAGGGATAATAGATGCAAATTCAGCGTAGCACAAACCGGCAAAGGCACAACCTACTGCTGCAATAATAAAGGAAATGGTTACTGCCGGTCCGGCGTGAGAACCTGCCGCGGCTGCAGTTCGTACAAACAAGCCCGCGCCAATAATGGCTCCGATGCCCAGCGCGATCAAATTACCTGATCCAAGCGTGCGTTTCAGCGTCGACCCGCCCTCTTCAGGCATGGTCATCAGTTGTTCTAAAGATTTTCTTACAAATAGTTTCATTATGATCAGTTAATTTTTATTGAGATAAAATCAGTTCCCCCAAACGTACTTAAATTTATTAAAAATACAAAGAGAATACAATGCATGAATCACCCCCGCTGTTTGTGTCCTCACAAACAGCAAACAGGTAGTTGCCTGTGGCGACACAGGCAACGGGGTGAAGCATTACGCCTTTTTATCAACCTTTATAGTATGCGTAACCATTGACCGTATATGCAGTTCTTTTTGTATACGCGGACTGTTAATAACTTCTTTTTGCAGATGCGGCGCAATAACCAACGAAACGATAGACATCAGCTTGATCAATATATTCATTGACGGGCCGGAAGTATCTTTAAACGGATCACCAACGGTATCGCCTGTTACAGATGCTTTATGTGGTTCTGATTTTTTGTAGAACATTTCGCCATTGATCTCCACCCCTTTTTCAAAAGATTTTTTTGCATTGTCCCATGCACCACCTGCGTTGCTTTGGAAAATCCCCATCAACACACCTGATACCGTTACACCTGCTAATAACCCACCCAATACCTCGGGACCAAAAGCAAAACCAATAATGATAGGCGTAATTAGCGCGATCAAACCTGGGGCAACCATTTCGCGGATGGAAGCTTTGGTAGAAATAGCTACGCATTTTTCATATTCGGGTTTGGCCTTGTACTCCATAATGCCCGGGATCTCGCGGAACTGGCGGCGAACTTCTTCTACCATTGCCATAGCTGCGCGGCCCACTGCCGATATACACAGTGCCGAAAATATAAAAGGTATCATACCACCGACAAATAAGCCGGCCAGTACGTCTGCTTTGTAAATATCAATATGGTCGATACCTGCAACACCCACAAAGGCGGCAAATAAAGCCAGCGAGGTTAAGGCGGCCGATGCAATGGCAAAACCCTTGCCTGTCGCTGCTGTAGTGTTACCTACGGCATCTAAATTATCTGTACGGTGACGTACTTCGGGAGGTAGCTGGCTCATTTCGGCAATACCACCGGCGTTGTCCGCTATCGGGCCAAAAGCGTCAATAGCTAACTGCATGGCTGTTGTTGCCATCATACCTGCAGCTGCAATAGCTACCCCATATAAACCTGCAAAGTGGAACGAACCATAAATACCTGCTGCCAATACCAGGATTGGCAGTACCGTAGACTCCATACCTACCGACAAACCACCGATGATATTGGTAGCATGCCCGGTTGATGACTGGCGGATAATGCTCAGTACCGGCCTTTTGCCCATAGCCGTATAATATTCGGTGATGATAGACATCAATGTACCTACAATTAAACCCACTACTATCGAAAGAAAAACATCTGTCTTATCAAATTCAACTGCACCGCCTTTAAGCATGCCGGCAACTCCGTGAACTTCATCACGGATCAGGTGCATCGGTCCGTCGGGCAATATAAACTTAACCGCGAAAAACGTCGCGATAGCTGTTAATATAATAGACGCCCAGTTACCTATATTCAACGCGTTTTGTACGCTGTCTGTTTCTTTCTTAATTCTAACTAATGCAGCGCCTACTATCGAAAACAGCAAACCTATACCGGCAATTACCATCGGTAACAATACCGGGGCAATACCGCCAAAATTATCATGTGATACAATTTCGCGGCCCAATACCATTGTAGCTAACATGGTAGCCACATATGAGCCGAATAAATCGGCGCCCATACCGGCTACGTCGCCTACGTTATCACCTACGTTATCGGCAATAGTTGCCGGGTTACGCACATCATCTTCAGGAATTCCTGCTTCTACTTTACCTACTAAATCGGCGCCAACATCGGCGGCTTTGGTGTAAATACCACCACCCACACGGGCAAATAACGCTATTGATTCGGCACCTAATGAAAATCCGGCTAAAACATCAAGCGCTTTGGCCATCGCTTCACCATTAACGCTGCTGCCCACCACATTCACCACATACATTTTGTAAAATATGATAAACAGCGAGCCTAAACCTATAACAGCTAACCCGGCCACGCCTAAACCCATTACCGTACCACCTGTAAATGATACCTTTAAAGCTTTTGCTAAGCTGGTACGTGCCGCCTGTGTGGTGCGTACGTTAGCCTTAGTGGCTATGCGCATACCCATATAACCCGCAAACGCCGATAAAAACGCGCCGCATACAAAAGATATAGCGATAACCGGGCTTGAAGTAGCTACTGTAGTGCCCGAATAGGCCAACAGTAAACCCGCTATCACCACAAAGTAGCTCAATATTTTCCATTCTGCACGCAAAAAGGCCATAGCGCCGTCGGCGATATAACCTGCAAGCTCATTCATGTTGGCATCCCCGGTTTCCTGCTTGTTTACCCAGGCCGATTTAATGCCCATCACCACTAATCCAATAAGCCCAAAGACAGGAATTAAGTAGATTAAATTATTGTAGAAAAAATCCATAGTTATAAATTAGTAATTAAAATATGTTAGCTGTATTATTTATTTATGATTAATAATTGGTGTTGCAAATTAGTAAAATTAATTTCTTTTAAAATAGCCGTGTAATTATAAAGTTTTTTTGAATAAGTTTAGGACTTTAAACCTAAAGCACAAGATGGAAAAAAAATCAGGGAACCCGAAATTAAAGCATGAATTAGGCTTACTGGATGGCACGATGCTGGTAGCCGGCTCAATGATTGGTTCGGGTATTTTTATTGTAAGCGCGGATATTATTCGTAACGTAGGCTCGTCAGGCTGGTTGATTGCCGTATGGCTCATTACCGGGTTTATGACCTTAACCGCCGCCGTAAGCTATGGCGAGCTGAGCGCCATGTTCCCCAAAGCAGGCGGGCAATACGTTTACTTAAAAGAATCCTATAATAAACTGATCGCTTTTTTATACGGCTGGAGTTTTTTCGCCGTAATACAAACCGGTACCATTGCTGCCGTGGGTGTGGCTTTTTCTAAGTTCACCGCTTACCTGGTACCTGCCGTTAGCGAGGATAATATCCTGTTCAGCACCATGATTGGTTCATGGCACTTTACCATCAGTGCGGCACAATGCGTTTCTATTGTGATGATCATCTTACTCACCTTCATCAACACCCGTGGTGTTAAAAGTGGTAAGATCATTCAAAATACATTTACCATAACCAAGCTGGCCAGTTTATTCGGCCTCATTATATTTGGGTTTATTATGTTGAAAGGCGATGTATGGCACGCCAACTGGACCAACGCCTGGAGCATTCACAAACTTAGCCCGGATGGCAGTATTGCCGGTTATACCATGGCTGCTGCTTTAGGCGCTATTGCCGCATCAATGGTAGGTTCGATATTTAGCAGCGATGCCTGGAACAATGTCACTTTTATTGCCGGCGAAATGAAGAACCCGAAGCGTAATATCGGCTTAAGCCTGTTTTTGGGTACGCTGATTGTGACGCTGATCTATGTCAGCATCAATATTGTATATACCGGTGTTTTGCCTTTGCATGATATTGCCACAGCCAGTAAGGACCGTGTAGCCGTAGCGGCATCGCAGGTGATATTTGGTAATATAGGTACCATCATTATCGCTTTAATGATCATGGTATCCACCTTTGGCTGTAATAACGGTTTAATTATGGCCGGCGCCCGTGTTTATTATACAATGGCTAAGGACGGCGTTTTCTTTAAACGTACCGGCACGTTAAACAAATATGCGGTACCATCGTTTGGCTTATGGATACAATGCCTGGTAGCTGCTGTTTTATGCCTCAGCGGCAGGTATGGCGATCTGCTGGATATGATATCGTTTGTAGTGGTGGTCTTTTATGTATTAACGATTATTGGAATATATATTTTAAGAATTAAACGACCTAATGCGGACAGACCGTATAAAGCTTTCGGTTACCCGGTTTTACCTGCTATGTATGTCGTGATGGGCGTAGCATTTTGTGGTCTGTTGCTTAAATACGAAGGGAAGTTTTCCTTATACGGTTTAGCAATCGTATGCATAGGCATACCTATTTATTATTTTACACAACGTAACGTGCATGAGAAAGCTGATATGGCTGATTAGTTTATTGTTTATTGCCGGGCAAGCCGGGGCACAATCTTTACAGCAAAAAATACAGGCTGCTTTTAACCGCCTGCAGGCCGATAAGCAATGCGAATACGGAACAGTGTCCTTAACCGTGCTGGATGCCAAAACCGGCGAACAGGTATTTGGCGGCAATGCCAATATGGGCCTGGCACCCGGCTCTACATTGAAAACGGTTACCACCATAACCGCGTTTAACCTATTAGGGAAGGATTTTGTATACCAAACCCAATTTGGCTATAACGGTACCATCAGCGGTGGGAATTTAAACGGCGATCTCATCATCAAAGGTACCGGCGACCCTACCCTGGGCAGTTCCCGCTGGGAAACTACTAAAGAGCAGCATATTTTGAATGAAATGGTTAGCGCTTTACGTGCAGCCGGTGTAAGCCATATTAACGGGCGTATTATTGGCGATGATTCTATTTACGGCACACAAACCATTCCTGATGGCTGGATCATGCAGGACCTGGGCACCTATTATGGCGCAGGCGTTACCGGGCTTTGCTGGCGCGAAAATCAGTTTGATATTACACTCAATCCAAACACCGGGCGCGTTGGTTCGCCTATCAGCGTGAAAGGTACTGTCCCTAATACGCCTTATCTTACTTTTATAAGCGAACTCACCAATGGCGAAGCCGGCACGGGCGATAATGCTTATCCGTATATCCCCGCGTTTAACACCAACGTTATGTACCTGCGGGGTACCTATGCGGTTGATCAAACAAAAATGCGGGTATCGGCTGCCATTCCCGATCCGGCTTATGATATTGCCTACCGCTTAACAGATACGTTGAAAAGATTAGGCATAACGGTAACCGGCGACGCCACATCCACCACCATGCTTATCGCAAAAGGATTGTCTGTACCGCCCATCGTCAAAAATTTAAATACTTTTTTCTCGCCCAACCTGAGCCAGATGGTATACTGGACCAACCGCAAGAGCCTTAACCTGTATGCCGAGGAGTTATTAAAAGCCATCGCCTACAAAGCGGGTAAAACGGCAACCACCGCTAACGGTGTGGAAACGCTGCATAATTTTTGGAGCAAACGCGGCCTCGATACCAACAGCATGGACCTGTCAGACGGATGCGGCCTATCGCCTGCCGACCGGATAACCACCCGCACTATTGCCACTATCCTGCAATCGGCCAAAAAGGAAGCCTGGTTCCCCGATTTTTATGAGAGCCTGCCCATTTATAACGATATGCACATGAAAAGCGGCAGCATCCACAATGTACTGGCCTATGCCGGCTACCAAACCCATGCCGGTCGCGAGCTTTGCTTTTCTATCATCGTGAATAATTACAACGGCTCGGGACGAAGTATTAAGGATAAAATGTTTAGGGTTTTGGATGAGTTGAAGTAGGGAGTTTGCAGTTAGCGGTAAGCAGTTTGCAGTTATACTACAACAAAACACCCCTTGCACTCGTCAACACTTGCGCTCGTTTATAACGAGTGCTTACAATGGGCATGGCGATTGCATCGCCTATAACATACCCAATAGCATTGCAAATGCTAAACCATATTAAGCACTCGTCGCAGACGAGCGCAAGTTTGATAAAGAATTACTGCAACCCTACATAACTTAAACCCGGTTGTTGGATATCCCCGTCAACTTTTACCAGTTTATCATTTTTAAAATGAAAGTATTCCGGCGATGGCAAATGCCCCAGTCCGTATTTAGTCTTTTTATATACGGTTTCATTATTGGGCGAGGAAACCAGCGTTACCGTATGATTATGTAACAAAAAATCCTGCTGGGACATCCCTAAAGTGTAATGCGGAGAAGCACAGGAAGACAGAAAAACAACCACCACCAGCATTAGCCATACCAATTGTTTCATAGCGCTTAAATTTTGATCAGCCTAAAAATAGGGAATAATTGGTTGATTTAAATACTTTATTAGCGAAACCGACGTCATTGCTACGCTCGCAATGACGTCGGGATATAAAAGACAAAGGCTTCGAAAATCGAAGCCTTTGTCTTTTATTGATTTATAACTTGTTAATCATTTATCGCTTTCACTCCGGGCAGTTCTTTGCCTTCCATATACTCCAGCAGGGCGCCACCGCCGGTGGATACGTAGCTAACTTCTTTGGTTAAATTAAACTTGGCTACGGCTGCTGCGCTGTCGCCGCCGCCTATCAGGGAGAATGCGCCGTTTTCGGTTGCTTTTACTACGGCTTCGGCTATGGCCTTGGTGCCTACTAAAAACTTTTCCATTTCAAAAACACCCATCGGGCCGTTCCATAAAATAGTTTTTGATTCGGCAACCACTTTACTAAATATAGCTACCGTTTCGGGGCCGATATCCAAACCCATCCAGCCGTCAGGTATCTCGCCTGTTTTGGCAACACCTGTATTAGCATCGTTAGAGAATTTGTCGGCGGTAATATTATCTACCGGCAATAAAAGGTTAACGCCTTTGGCTTTTGCCTTTTTAACCAGGCTAAGCGCCAGGTCAAGCTTATCCAGTTCAACTAACGAAGTGCCGATATTTCCGCCATCGGCTTTGGCAAACGTATAAGCCATACCCCCGCCGATGATA
>Ga0207032_1188_pt1 | contig 15297 bp, 10 predicted proteins | sample Alteio_BWMinCont_38_FD_153308 | JGI IMG/M metagenome (GOLD analysis project Ga0207032, IMG submission 153308) | Enriched cells from forest soil in Barre Woods Harvard Forest LTER site, Petersham, Massachusetts, United States -... | ecosystem: Environmental > Terrestrial > Soil > Temperate forest >... | reverse complement strand
TGTACTATAGAACCCAATGTGGGTGTAATTACCGTTCCGGATGAGCGGTTAACCAAATTAACGGAAATTGTAGTACCCAAAAATGTGGTGCCAAACGTTATCGAGATCGTAGACATTGCCGGGCTGGTTAAAGGCGCCAGCAAAGGCGAAGGTTTAGGCAACCAGTTTTTAGGCAATATCCGCGCAACCAATGCCATATTACACGTACTGCGTTGCTTTGATAATGATAATGTAATTCACGTTGACGGTAGTGTTGACCCGATACGCGACAAAGAAATTATTGATACAGAGCTACAGTTAAAGGACCTTGATTCGATAGAAAAGAAGATTCAAAAGGTTGAAAAAATGGCTAAGACCGGTGGAGATAAAGAAGCTAAAAAAACCTTTGATGTACTTACCGTATACAAACAACACTTACTAACCGGCAAATCTGCACGTACGGCGCCGGTTGAGGAAGAGGACAAAGAATATATAGCCGATTTGTGGCTGCTTACCGCCAAACCGGTATTATATGTATGTAATGTTGACGAGGCGGCTGTAAACACCGGCAATGCTTATGTCGACAAAGTGCGGGAAGCTGTAAAAGATGAGAATGCGGAAGTGCTGGTTATATCGGCTCAAATAGAGGCTGAAATAGCCGAATTGGAATCGTATGAAGAACGCCAAATGTTTTTGGATGATTTAGGTTTAGCGGAATCAGGAGTTAACAAGCTGATCAAAGCCGCTTACAAGCTACTTAACCTGGCTACTTACTTTACGGCAGGTGTACAGGAAGTGCGTGCATGGACCATCACCAAAGGCTTTACAGCTCCGCAAGCGGCAGGCGTTATCCATACCGACTTTGAAAAAGGTTTTATCCGTGCCGAAGTGATCAAATACGATGATTTTGTAAAATTCAATGGTTCAGAAGCTGCTATAAAAGAGAACGGTAAGCTGGGAGTTGAAGGCAAAACCTATATTGTGCAAGATGGCGACATTATGCATTTCCGTTTTAACGTTTAACGATAAACGGTTATAACATCGGGAAAACGGCTTTTTCATAGCGATGGGTTTGAAACCCATCGCTATTTGTGCAAATATTCCTTTTGCCTAAACTAATTTAACGCTGATTTTCGATTTTAGGCCAATCAACAGTTATTTGATTCTGATTTTTTTAAAAGCGTTTGCCCTGAAACATCAGGTTTTTGCGTTGCGGGTTGCCTGTTCAATAGTATCCCACATGGCGGGTGGTATCATTTCCAAAGCGTTGAACTGACCAGCACCCTGTAACCATTCGCCACCGTCAATAGTAATCACTTCGCCGTTGATATAGCCCGAGAAGTCGGATACCAGGAACGCCGCCAGGTTGGCCAGTTCCTGGTGCTCGCCTACCCGTTTTAGCGGTACGCGATTTTTAAAATCGAATTTTTGAGCCATATCGCCGGGCAACAAACGATCCCAGGCGCCTTTTGTTGGAAACGGTCCGGGAGCTATAGCGTTGCTGCGGATGCCATGCCTGCCCCACTCTACCGCCAATGATCGTGTCATGGCCAGCACACCACCTTTTGCACACGCCGATGGTACCACATAGGCCGAACCGGTAAAAGCGTAGGTAGTAATAATGTTTAAAATATTACCCGGTATTTTTTCAGCTATCCAATATTTACCTAAAGCCAATGAACAATTAGCAGAGCCCTTTAAAACAATATCAATTACAGTCGAAAACGCATTTGCAGATAACCTTTCTGTGGGAGAAATAAAATTGCCGGCTGCATTATTCAGCAGTACATCCACACGCCCAAAAGTTGCGGCTGATTGTTGCAGCATTTTTTCAACCTCATCATATTTTCTAACGTCACAGGCAACTGCTAATACTTTGCCGCCGGTTTCGGCTTCCATTTCTTTGGCGGCCTGTTCAAGTACATCCAGTTTACGGCTGGTGATTACCAGGTTGGCCCCTAACGTTAAAAAATAGGTTCCCATTGAACGGCCCAGGCCCGTACCACCACCGGTTATAATAATGGTCTTCCCTTTTAAAGCATCATCTTTTAACAGGCCCTTAGTATTTTTATTTGGATCGCTCATGATAATCAATTAGCAGCAGGTGTGTTTTTTGATTTTAAATTCTGGATCATCAATTGTAAACCCTGACGCGTTGCGGGTGCCCACCATTGTTTAAGCATACTTTGCAAAACCGGGGTTTGGTCGGCTGTCATTTTACCTAACAATTCGCTCCGCAGGTTTAATTTACTTTGGCTCCAAGTAGTTGGATTTAGTTTCATATAACTTCTTATCCTTTTCTCCGCAGCAGCCAATAAGTTTTCAGGCGTAGCTACCTCATCTATCAACCCGACAGCACATGCTTCATTTACTGTAAAAAGCTTGCCTTCCAGCAAAGCCTGGTAAGCTTTATGCTCACCCAGCCAAAAGGCATATAGGCTAAAAACAAAATCGGGCACAATAATACCAACCGGAACTTCATTCAACCCGATAATAAACTCCCCTTCGGCCATCACCCTGTAATCACAACAAATGGCCATTATACATCCACCGGCAGGGCTATGGCCGCTTACGGCGGCAACTAAAGGCTTTTTAAACGAAGCCAGAATGGCTTGCAATGTTAAAAAATCGGTCCAAAACTCACGGGTTTGATCTTCATTATAATCATAAGCTTCAATCAGGTCAATACCCGAAGAAAAAAAGCCTTCTTTCCCGGTTATAATCACCCCGCCAATGCTATCATCCATCTCCAGTTCTTTTATCCGGGATGCCAAATCTTTGATCATTTGATGATTGATAGGGTTTGAACGCCCTCTATCCAATGCAATCACCGCCAGTCTTTCGTTTACCGTTAATTGAAATGTGCTCATCTTATTTTTTAATTAGCCGGGTTGAAGTTGAATTCTTCGGCATATATGCTTTCAATTTCAGCATTATATTTTTCGGTAATTATTTTTCGTTTCATTTTGCCGGTAGGCGTAAGTTCGCCGCTTTCAATGGTCCATTCATCCGGTAGCAACTTGATTTTTTTTACCTGTTCTACATGGTTAAACTCCGGGTTAAAACCATCTATAATTGACTGGTAGAGGTCAATAACACGTTTATCTTTAATAATCTGCTCGTTACTGGTATAAGTTATATCATTTTCTTTGCACCAGGGTTTTAAATTGGTGTATGAAGGCACAATTAGAGCCGAAACAAACTTTTTATCCGCTCCTATCACCATCATTTGTTCAATAAAATGATTTTCTTTCATTTTATTTTCAATAGGCAATGGTGCTACATATTTACCACCAGATGTTTTAAATATCTCTTTTTTCCGGTCAGTGATCTTCAGGAACGAATCCTTGTCCAACTCCCCAATATCACCGGTATGGAACCAGTCATCTTTTATCACTTCTGCAGTAAGCGCAGGATTTTTATAATACCCAACCATAACGTTAGGGCCCTTGCAAAGTATTTCGCCGTCATCAGCAATTTTCACCTGCACACCGGCTAACAACGGCCCAACCGTACCAAATTTTCTTTTATTTTTATCATACTGATTAACGGCAATTACCGGCGATGTTTCGGTTAGTCCATAACCCTCCAAAATGACTATATCAGCAGCCGTGAAGATCCTTTCAAGCCTTATGGGGGTTGCTGAACTCCCTACAACTATTGCTTTTACATTGCCGCCTATCGCATTGCGCCATTTGCTGTAAACCAGTTTGTCAGCAATAGCCAGTTTGAGTTTATAGCCTATACTCTGATGATGAATTTCAAACTGATCCGCAATCTTTATCGACCATAAAAATATCTTCCTTTTTATACCGGTTAGCTTTTGCCCTTCAATCATTATTTTCTCAAATACCTTTTCAAGCAAACGCGGAACAGAAGTAAAAATGTAAGGCTTTACTTCTTTCAGATTGGGCCCAATGGTATCCATGCTCTCGGCATAATAAATAGAGAAACCATTAAAAAGGTAGATATAGGTACACATTTTTTCGAAAATGTGGTTCATTGGCAGGAAGCTTAGCGCCCGTTTTTCGGCTAAAGGGATTTGATTAAGCACATCGCTGGATGCCATGGCATTACTCAAAATATTTTTATGCGTTAACATCACGCCTTTGGGTCTGCCGGTTGTACCAGAGGTATAGATGATCGTAGTAACATCATCTTCTTTAATGGTGCTGCTTATCGCGGTTATATTTTGACGATCTTCTTCCCTGATCGGTTTCAATAATTCGCTCCAATTGGTACAATCAGCAATAATATCCAAGGCAAAAACATCCTTTAAAGAGGGTACATCAGCCCGTGCCTGTTGTACTTTATCGTATAATTCCTGATTACTGACAAACAGGAACTTAACTTCAGCCTCAATTAATATTTGCTCAATCTCTTTGTTGCTGGTATTAGGATACAACGGTACCAACACGGCGCCAATTTGCTGTACGGCAAGATCAACTATCAGCCATTCCGGTCTGCCGCTGCTGATGAGCCCGATCTTATCCCTGCCTTCGGTTGTGCCGTCACCAGCGGTTACACCCATATTTAACAAAGCGGCGGATAATTGATTAACCAGGTCATGCACTTCTGCTGTAGTATATGATTTCCATACACCATTTACTTTAGCATTTAACAGGTCGGCACGGGGCTCTTTTGCCTGCGCTGCCATGCAATCAAACAATCGTGTCCCTATTCCCATGTGCAACTATATTAATTATGTAAAACCTTGTACTTAACTGATGTTATAGTAATTCAAAAATGCCTGCTGCCCCCTGGCCAGTGCCTACGCACATGGTAACCATACCATATTTTTTATCTCTTCGTTTCAATTCATTAAAAAGCTGTACAGAAAGTTTGGTGCCTGTACAACCCAACGGGTGACCCAACGCAATGGCGCCACCGTTTACATTAACTACATCCGGGTTCAGCTCCAAACCCTTGATAACAGCCAGCGATTGTGAGGCAAAGGCCTCATTAAGCTCAATCAAATCTATGTCCTGCTGTTTCATCCCGGCCATTTTTAAAACTTTAGGTATGGCAAACAACGGACCTATGCCCATGATACGTGGGGGAACGCCTACAACTGCGTAATTAACCAGGCGCGCGATAGGTTTAAGGTTGTTCGCTTTCAAAAAACGTTCACTTACAACCATCACAAAGGCTGCTCCATCGCTTGTTTGCGATGAATTGCCGGCGGTAACCACGCCTTTAGCGTCAAATACGGGTTTAAGTTTTGATAGGGCATCTATGGAAGTATCGGCCCGCGGTCCTTCATCAGTATCCACTGTGAATTCCCTGTTCTTTTTTTTGCCGCTATCGTCTACATAGGTTTCTACCACGTTTACCGGCACAATTTCATCCTTAAATTTCCCCTCTTTAATAGCGTTAATCGCCTTTTGATGAGAATTATAAGAAAATTGATCCTGTTCATCGCGATTGATATGGTATTCTTTCGCAACCGCTTCGGCAGTTAAACCCATGCCCCAGTAATGGTCGGGGTGAGCAATAGCGACATCTAAGTTAGGTACAATTCGCCAGCCCCCCATGGGCAACAGGCTCATACTTTCCACCCCGCCCGCAATAATACAATCGGCTATGCCGCTATGAATTTTTGCTGAGGCGATGGCAATGGTTTCCAGGCCGGACGCACAATAACGGTTTACGGTCATTCCCGGCACCTTATCAATATCTAATGCCAATAACGATATTAACCGCCCCACATTTAAGCCCTGCTCGGCTTCCGGTGTAGCATTACCTACAATTACATCCTCTATCTGTTCTTTGTCCACATTGGGCACAGTCGACAGCAAATGTTGGATCACATCTGAAGCAAGCGTATCCGGACGCGTAAACCTGAACCCACCCCTGTTTGCTTTCCCAACAGCGCTGCGGCTTGCAGCTACTATATATGCATTCATTTATTTAGAGTTTATATGCTATAAATTCAATTTCTTAATACTTTCCCACCTGTTAAAATGGATTGTATGCGTTCCAGTGTTTTTCGTTCGGCACAAAGCGAAACAAATGCCTCTCTTTCCAAACCCAGCAAATATTCTTCGCTAACTAATGAGGGTTGAGAAAGATCACCGCCCGAAAGCACATAAGCCAGTTTCTGTGATATTTTAACGTCGTGCTCACTGATATAATTACCGCTATACATAGAGTTGGCGCCTATGTAGCCTAAACCCAGTGCCTGCTTGCCTAACACTCTTATATCTTTTCTTTGCACGGGTTGAACATACCCATCATCAGCCAACTGCAGGCAGTATTGTTTTGCTTCGGCTAACAGCCTGTTTTGAGACATCACAACCACATCCCTGCCTTTTTTTAGATAGCCCAACTCAAAAGCCTCGTAAGCCGAGGTAGAAACCTTTGCCTGGCCAATGGTTAAAAATCGTTCCCTGAAATTATTGAGCTCGATATCGCCTTCCTGTAATTCATCTGATAACCGCAAAGCGAATTCTTTTGTTCCGCCGCCGCCGGGGATCAGTCCTACGCCAAACTCAACCAGGCCCATATACAGTTCGGCATGTGCCACTACTTTATCAGCATGCAGGCATATTTCGCAGCCACCGCCTAAAGCCATTTGATGTGGAGCTACCACCACCGGAATAGACGAATACCGCACCCGCATCATGGTATTTTGAAAAGCTTTGATCACCATATTTAGTTCATCAAAGTCCTGTTCAACCGCCATCATAAAAATCATCCCGACATTGGCACCTGCGCTAAAATTGGCACCTTCGTTCGAAATAACCAGGCCCTTATAATTGGTTTCGGCAAGCGTGATGGCTTTATTAATGCCTTCAATAACTTCGCCGCCAATAGTATTCATTTTGGTATGGAACTCCAGGTTAAGTACCCCGTCGCCAATATCGGTTATGGTAGTGCCGCTATTTTTCCAAATGGTATTTGATGCGCGGATATTGCTTAGCAGGATATAATCCTCCGTGCCCGGGATAACTTTATAGCTTTTTGATGGAATATCATAGTACAGGCACTTACCATCTTCTATTTTATAAAAGCTTTCTGCACCTGCGCCAACCATATCATACACCCACTGGGCGGGCTTGTTTCCGGATGCTTCCATCTCCTTTATCGTGCTTTCAACACCCAGCGCATCCCATTTTTCAAAAGGGCCCATTTCCCAGCCAAAGCCGGCATTCATGGCAGCATCTATTTTATACAGTTCATCAGAGATTTCTGGGATGCGGTTACTGGAATAGGCAAAAAGCTGGTAAAAGGTGGCGCGATAAAAATCGCCCGCCTTATCTTTGGCGGCGAATAAAATTTTAAGCCGTTCGGTTAAGCTGTCAACAGCTTTTGTCGTTTCCAGCGATGCAAATTTCACCTTTTGCGAAGGTTTGTATTCCAGTGTTTTCAAATCGAGCGCGTAAAACTCGCTCTTACCATCAACTTTTTCTTTTTTATAAAAGCCCTGGTTAGTTTTGCTGCCCAGCCAGTTGTTTTTTACCATCCCGTTTACAAATTCAGGGATAGCAAACAGATCCTTCGCTTCATCATTGGGCGCATTTTCACTGAGCCCGTTTGCAACATGCACCATCGTATCCAGGCCAACCACATCAGTTGTACGGAAGGTTGCCGATTTGGGATGACCGATAACCGGCCCGGTTAATTTATCAACCTCCTCCACTGTCATCCCCGTTTTGTCCACGTAATGCAACAGGCTCATGATGCTGAAAACACCGATGCGATTACCGATAAATGCCGGGGTATCTTTTGCCAGCACAGTAGTTTTTCCTAAATATTTATCGCCATATTCCACCAAAAAATCTGTCACAGCTTTTAAGGTGTTTTTTGTAGGGATTATTTCCAACAATTTTAAATAGCGCGGCGGGTTAAAAAAATGGGTGCCACAAAAGTGCTGCTTGAAATCTTCGCTGCGCCCTTCGGTCATTAAGTGAATAGGTATGCCGGATGTATTTGACGTGATAAGCGTTCCGGCCTTCCGGTATTTCTCCACTGTTTCAAATACCTTTTGCTTAATATCGAGCCGTTCAATCACTACTTCAATTACCCAGTCACACTCTGCTATTTTAGGCATATCATCCTCAAAGTTGCCAGTTGTAATACGATTGGCGAAGGATTTAAGATAGATAGGCGAAGGATTAGATTTCAGCGCGAAAGCCAGCGCATCGTCCACTATTTTATTCCGGCTTTTTTTATCTGCCGCAGCATCCTTAGGTACAATATCCAGTAGCAATACCTGAACGCCAATGTTGGCGAAATGACAGGCAATACGGCTTCCCATTACCCCCGAACCAAGCACTGCAACCTTTTTTATATTTCTTTTAGCATCCATTAGCTCATGCTTATATTTTAACAGATTAATTTTATTGGATTATTCAACACGCGTCCAGGTAGTAGTACGCCCGAAAAGCGAGATACCGATATATCCGCGGATATCCAGTGTTTTACCCTTATAAGTAATTTTACAGGAATAGGTTTTGCCATTAAGCGGGTCATAAATGGTTCCACCGGTATATTTATCCTCACCATCTTTTACAAAGCCATTAAGCACCGGTAAACCCAGGCGCGGGCGACTGCGTAGTTTTTCGTCAGCATTTAACTCATCCAATTTGGGCTTGCCGTTTTTCAAGGGTTCCTTGAGCCATACCACCTTACCGTTAAATTTACCGGCGGCGTCTTTAGTGATCTCAACTTTGCCGGTCTTTTCGGCATTGTACCATAATCCTTCAATTTTATCGCTTTGCGCTTTGGCAACAGGACCTATAAAAACTAAAGTAAGCATCAATAATGCTATCCGGGTGAGGTGTTTGTTCAATACTGGCATTGCCTTTAGGTGTTAAATTGAAGTAATTTATAAGGGGAAAAATTACTCACTTGGTTTATCTAAACAAATATCCTTTAAAGTAAGGTAATATCAAGGTCTATATGACGGAAACATTTGTCAATATTTCGGGACTTTAATTTTAACCTTAGCTGACCCGCCGATCAGTCTCGTTTGGGCTTATTGGGTTCCTCAATATAATCAGCACTTCTCGGAGCATCCATAAATAATTGACTCAATTCAGCGGGCAACACCGCTAATTTGCGCTTTTCCATGTCTATCCAGGCGCCATCAGCGGTTATAATTGCGGCTTTAACGCCATCTTCGCGGTATAGCTCGTGCCGGATGGACCACCTCGAACCGTCGGGACGCGCCTTACATATTTCGCAGGTTACCCGTATCCGTTCGTTTATGCCGATCTCGCGCAGATACAATAATTCCTCTTTAAACAATACAGGGCCGATTTTAGCGCCATATAAGGTTGACGGCTTTAGCCCCAGGCTTTCCAGCAAGGTTAACCGGGCCTGGGCCGCAAAATCAGCATAGGCAGAGTGCCGCATATGCTGATTTGCGTCAATTTGCGCCCATAATACCTGTCCTTCATAAAAAATATTCATGGGATGAATCTTAAATTCGGGAATGCTGTTTAAAAACAATATTTATTTTCGGTTATCAATTTGGCGGCAATGTTTCTTCGTGCCTGGGTGGTGTTAACATCTTCGGTTTTTGTAAAGCGTTTAAGACCCATTAACATCATTCTTCGTTCGTCACCTTCGGCAAATGCATTGATCGCTTCCCTGCCCGATTTGGCGATGTGTTCGGCAGCATCGTTAATATACACCCTCATGATATCCAGCTGTTCTTTGCAGGCCTCTTCACCTTTTAATCCAACCAGTTTTTCTACGCGTAACTGTAGCGACTCACTTACGTATAATTCAATCAGCATATCAGCTACGTTCATTAATACTTCCTGCTCTTTACCTAATTGCTGCATCAGTTTTTGCACTGCTGCACCAGCCACCATTAATGTGGCCTTTTTAAAATTGGCAACGTATTTCTTCTCTTTTGTAAACAAGCCCTCTTCTTCGGCGGCGCCGAAATCCGGTATACTTACCAGTTCACCGGCAACTTTCTGTGCGGGTCCCATCAGGTCAAGCTCGCCTTTTAGGGCGCGTTTCAGCATCATATCTACCGTTAGCATGCGGTTAATTTCGTTGGTTCCTTCAAATATCCGGTTGATACGCGAATCGCGGTACGACCTGTCCATTGGCGCCTCGGCACTATAGCCCATTCCGCCATATATTTGAACACCCTCATCCACCACATAATCCAGGGTTTCAGAAGCATGTACTTTAATAATTGCCGCCTCAATGGCATATTGTTCGGTACCTTTTAATTTGGCTTTTATCGCATCAACTCCGGTTTCAATCAAGTGGGCGGTAGCCTGCTCCATATTTTCGCTGGCCCGGTAAATGGCCGATTCGGAAGCATAAGTGCGAATGGCCTGTTCGGCCAGTTTATAACGGATAGCGCCATATTTGGAAATTGGCCGCCCAAACTGTTCGCGTTCATTTGCGTAACGGATGGCTAATGTTATTACGTCTTTACTTGCGCCAACCGTGCCGCCGCCTAATTTGATGCGGCCCAGGTTTAATATATTTACCGCTATTTTAAAACCATTTTGACGTTCGGACAGTAAATTTTCAACCGGCACTTTGCAGTCATTAAAAAATACCTGCCGGGTTGAGCTTCCTTTAATACCCATTTTATGCTCTTCGGGGTTCAGGGTGAGTCCTTCAAATCCTTTTTCTACGATAAAAGCACTTAGGTTTTCGTCGTTATCTATTTTAGCAAAAACAGTAAAAATATCGGCAAAACCGGCATTGGTGATCCACATTTTTTGCCCGGTAATCAAATAATATTTCCCGTCGTCAGACAGCCGAGCCCGTGCCTTACCCGAATTAGCGTCTGAACCCGCCCCAGGCTCGGTAAGGCAATAAGCGCCTTTCCACTCGCCGCTGGCCAGTTTAGGGATGTATTTTTGTTTCTGTGCATCATTGCCGTAGTATAATATCGGCAAAGTACCTATGCCCGAGTGTGCCGAAAAAGCAACAGAAAACGAATGCCCTGCCCCCAGTTTTTCAGTAACCAGCATCGACGTTTTAAAATCTTTGCCATAGCCACCATACTCTTCAGGAATTGATATGCCTAACAAGCCCAATGCGCCGGCTTCTTCCATCAGGTGGGGCATTAAGCCTTCCTCCTGCTCGTCTATCCGGTTCAAATTTGGCGTTACATGCTGGGCCAGAAAGTTGGTACACGTTTCGGCGATCATTAGTTGTTCTTCGTCCCATTCCTCAGGTATGAAAACATTTTCTGCCAAAGTTTCTCTTATCAGAAACTCGCCGCCTTTTAGGGCAGTTGTTGATTCGGTAACACTCATAATAAATATTTAATGGTTAGTCTAATATTTCAATAGTAGTAATCAGGCATTAATACCATATTAAAAAATAGTTAGCTATTTTGGTTTTAATCTAAAGTAAAATTAGCCGTGTTGTTTACCTAAACAAAGGGCTGTAATGCGGAGATATTAGTCAAAAAGTCGGAAATGGGAATTTGATCTACGGCGTATTATAACTTAATGAGTTCGATATAATTCGATTCGATATAAGAAATCGGTGTAAAACCCGTATGACCCGTTAGGGTCTACCTATTTGTAGCATAACATATAAGATTTGTCTTGCCCTGTTAAGGGCTACCCTTTACGATTTGGGTAGCCCCTCACGGGGCAAAATGTAGACGGGACAATTTATTCTACAAATAGGTAGACCCTAACGGGTCAAATGTTTATTATATCGAACTCACGTTAATTTAATAGGCAGAAAGCATCCGGTAATCAGACGGCGGGATGCCGGTATGCTTTTTAAAATATTTACCAAACGAAGACTGATCAGGAAAGTGAATATTTTCGGCGACGCGGGCTATGCTGATTTCATGATTTCTTAACAAAACTTTGGCTTCCAGAATTACCGCATCATCTATCCATTCGCCGGCAGTGCGGCCGGTCACTTCTTTAATGGTTTCGGTTAAATGTTTGGGCGATACAAACAGCGCATCAGCATAGTATTGCACGTTACGGTGTTCTTTATAATGATGAAAAACCAGTTCCTGGAAAAGTACGTTGAGTTCCTGCTTACGGCTTTGTTTGCTTTTAATAATTGAATGTTGCTGTTCGTAAACAGATTGTATCTCGTACAACAAGGTTGTTAAAATGCTCCTTGATATTTCTATCCGGTACAGATGTTCCTCTCGCTCCAGTTTTTGCTGGATCAGCAAATAAATATCCAGCATCATTTTAGCATCTGCATCCGCCAGGTAAATCACCGGGATAGAGGCACTTTTAAAATAGCTGAACGATTCAAGAAAATGACTGTTGATACTATTTTCGGTCAAAAAAGCCTTGCTAAAAACAATGAATCTGCATAAAAAGTCATCACTGCTATTATATATTCTTAAAACGTGGAAAGGCGTTGCCAAAAGCATAGCACCCGGTTTTGCTTCATAAATTTGCAAATTTACCTCTACCTGTGCCGAACCACGTGTGCAAATACCAACTATATATCCATCAGAACGATAGGGGTATTCACTCAAGCTCAAAAGCTGTTTTTCGTTTGTGACAAAGAAATCGGCGCCCGCCAGCTTGTCGGCATAAAGGTCCGCAAATTTTGATAGGCTTAGTTGTCCAACTTTTTTACTCATTCAGGGCAATTATACTGTAAAACCAAGTAATTATTTAAAAATACTAATTAAAAAATGATTAGCTTTTAATTAAGATCTGAAAGTATATATAACTAAAAAAATCTTTATCCGACTTTTTGACTAATATCTCCGCATTATAGCCCTTTTTTTCCTTTTATTTCAAGGTAATTTTATCCTTAATAGCTGTATGTCGTAATCCATAGGCGACACCTATTATAAACCAATTATAAAATCTTATGAAAAAACTACTACTTCTATTGTGGCTGGCACTACCTGTTTATGCATTTTCACAGGGTTTCCAGGTAAACCTGCACGGAGAAAAGCAAATTGGCATGGGGCACACCGGTACAGGGCTGTTACAGGACGGCGCTTCTGTATTGTTTAACCCGGGTGCGGTTGCCATGTTACCAGAAAATTACATACAGGGCGGTATAAGCCCTTTGTTTTTTAATTCGGCGTTCCTGGCTACAGGTTCAAATCAGCAGGAAAATAATCGTTCGCAAGTGGCTACCCCGTTTAGTATTTATGCTGTTTGGGGACCAAAAAAACGCGCGCTGGAAATTAGGCCTGGGTGTTTATACGCCATTTGGCGGCCTAACAGATTGGGGCACTTCGTGGACCGGAAAATATTCGCTGGAAAGCTTAAATCTAAAAGCTATCTATTTTCAGCCAACATTTAGTTACCGGATAAGTAAAGCGATTAGTATTGGCGCAGGCTTTGTTTATAACGCTGCCAGCGTTGATTTAACCAGGGCCATCCCAGTTTCAAACGGCTCGGGCCAGGACGGTCAGGCCGACTTAAAAGGGAACGGAAAAGGTTATGGATTTAACGCGGGTATCTTTGCAAAGCCCAGCAACGATTTAAGCTTAGGTTTAACCTATCGTTCGAAAGTTGATACCAAGATCGATAATGGTACAGCAATTTTTACGGTGCCGAATTCATTAGCCACAAGTTTCCCTTCACCTAATACATTTACATCTCAAATTCCATTACCATCTACTACCTCACTGGGCATTGGTTACTATCCTGCAAAGAATTGGACAGTGGCTTTTGATTTTGAGTATGTGGATTGGTCGGTTTATAAATCGCTTGATTTTAATTACGGCCAAACAACCACTACGCTTCAAAACACACATTCGCCGCGTGATTATAAAAACGCTGTTGATTTTAGAGCCGGGGCACAATACCAGGCTACTCAAATGATAGCCATACGTTTTGGTGGTGGATATGCAACAACCGCTGTACAGGACGGCTATGTAACACCGGAAGCTCCGGATGCTAACAGGGTTTACGGCACTTTGGGTTTAGGTTATAAACTAGCCAAGCGACTTGATCTGGACGTTGCATTTGAATACGAACATGTAATGAGCCGTACACAAACCAATATAGAATCCAATCTTTCGGGTACGTTCAAAACCGACGTGATTATTCCCGGATTATCCCTTGCTTATCACTGGTAACATTTAAATAATTAGGACGATGAAGAATTTTAAATATATATACATACTGGCTGTATTAAGCATAATTACTGCTTGTAAGCCTTCAATTACTAAGCCTATTGCCACTAAAGGCTCGGCGGATTTTACGAGATATATTGCGGTAGGTAACTCATTAACAGCAGGCTATGCTGATGGTGGCTTATACCTTGCAGGGCAACTAAACTCCTATCCAAGCATTATTGCCAAACAAATGGCCGCTGTAGGTGGAGGTAGTTTTAGCCAATCTTTGTTTACTACCGCCCAGGCAAACGGCACCGGCTATCAACAACTTACCGGCTTTACTTCTACCGGTTCGCCAATACTTACAGCCGTTGCACCTGCCGCTATTCGTGGCAGCATTACCTTGCCGGGGTTAGGTACTATTCCGTTGTTCACCAAGTATAGCGGCCCGCTTGAAAACTATGGCGTACCAGGCATTAAACTAAACGATATTTTAAACCCGGCCTATGGTAATGGCAATCCTTATTTTGAGCGTTTGTTGCCCAATCCAAGTCCAACCAACACAACCGATTATCTGGATTTTGTAACCGCATCATCATTTACATTTTTTACCAACTGGTTAGGCAATAATGATGCACTTAGCTATGCTACCAGCGGCGGCGCGGGTGATGTTTTGACCGATAAAACCGCGTTTACCACTATGTACAATACGTTGATAACGCGGTTAACGGCTAACGGCGCCAAAGGTGCCTGTGCCACTATACCGGATGTTACCACCATCCCTTATTTTAATACCGTAACGGTGCCTATTATATTGGCAACAGTACAACAGGCTAACCCGACGGTGCAGGCCTTATATATTAATGCCCGTAGCACTGCCGATCCTACAAATCCAGCCTATGCACCACGTGCCGCTACTGCTGCGGATCTTATTGTTTTAACTTTTTCAACAAGTAAAATAGGTGTACCTAACAGCAGCGGATACCCTTATGGCCTGCATCCGCTTAACCCTATTGAAACGCAGTATGTGTTAGATGCCAATGAGATTGCCATGGTTAAAGACTATGTTAACTCCTACAACAGCACTATAAAATCTGTAGCTGCTGCCAAAGGGTTAGCTGTGTTTGATGCCTTTACCTTTTTAACTAGTGTAAAAGCCAATGGCCTTTTAATAAACGGCATAAGCCTAAATTCAAATTATATTTCAGGCGGTATATTTTCTTTGGATGGCGTGCATTTAACACCACGCGGCTATTCCATTGTTGCTAACCAGTTTATAACTGCAATTAATAGCCAGTATAATTGTAATATTCCGTTGG
>Ga0207032_1187_pt1 | contig 15301 bp, 14 predicted proteins | sample Alteio_BWMinCont_38_FD_153308 | JGI IMG/M metagenome (GOLD analysis project Ga0207032, IMG submission 153308) | Enriched cells from forest soil in Barre Woods Harvard Forest LTER site, Petersham, Massachusetts, United States -... | ecosystem: Environmental > Terrestrial > Soil > Temperate forest >... | reverse complement strand
CGGTGTTTCTCGCCATGAAGCTGGCCGCCGCCGCCAGGGTCGATAGCAGTAGCAGCACCCAGAGTACCGAAAAGAGAGCTATTCCCGACTCACGGTTTCGGCGCAGTGGGCTTGGTCTTGAATACTTCTTTAAGAGATTTGAATTCATCGCGCAAGTCATCCATCACGTTTTGAAACTCATCATCATCCCTCATTACCTGCGGAGTGATTAGAAGTATCAACTCCGTTCGGGTTGTCTCGTTATTGGTATCTCGGAACAGGGCCCCTAACAAGGGCACCCGCTGCAGATAGGGAACGCCTGACTTGGACTTAGTCCGGTTCTCCGTAATGAGGCCGCCAAGCGCGATCGTATCGCCGCTTTTAACGACCACTGTTGTCGATAGTTTTCGTTGCTGGATGGTGGGGGAATCGATGCCTGAGGTCGTGGTGGGGATGGAATTGCTCACCTCTTGAGTAATATCGAGTTGCACCAGTCCATTTTTATTGACGCGCGGCGTGACACCCAAGATAACGCCCGTGTCCAGCATCTGGACGGAATTGACGATCGGTGCTCCAGGATTGGTAACGCTCACCGCCGATTGAGTCGCCACAGGTACCTCATCTCCTACTTGGAGCTGCGCCTCGCGATTGTTCAACGTCACCAACTTTGGTGAGGAGATCACGCGTACGGTGGTGATGGCCTCGAGGGCGTTCAATACTGCACTGATGTCGGTGCTTCCAGTGAACAAGTACGACAGTCCCGGAAAACTGCGGGACACCGCGCCGGTGGCAGCATCGCTTAACGTGACCGGTCCCTTCTTGCCGTTATAGTTCCATTGCACACCGTATTTCAGCTGATCTGTCAGCGTTACCTCCGCCAACGATGCCTCTATGAGCACTTGGCGGGCCGGAGTGTCCAAGCGCAGCAATGCCGCCTCAATAACACTAAATTCCGCGGGCGTTGCCAATACCAGAAGCGCGTTGTTGTCGTTATTAGCGACGATGCGAAGGTCGCCTTGCTTGGAGCTGCTAATTTGGTCTCCACTGAAAGCTCCTCCCGCGAGATTGGCGCTCGTGCCATTGCCAATGAACGCCCCCGGTACGCCTTGCGCCGCGCCGAACGACCCAGCCTGACCAAATCCGGAGGGACTGCTCGAACCTGAACTGAGGCTAGATTGCGATCCCAACGAGGAGCCTAAACCGCGCTCTGAAATGCTGGATTTCGATTGTAAGGGCTCATCGCTTCCTGTTGGCAGCGACAGAATACGATTGAGCGATTTTGCAAGGTCCTCAGCGCGGCCGTTTTGAACATCGTAAACATAAATGCGGCGGCCCGCGGAAGTGCCACCCACATCGAGACGCTTAATCCACGTTTCCACAGACGCTAAGAATTTTTGCTGTGGCGATATGACCAAAATAGTGTTGAGTCGAGTCAACGGCACCATGCGGATCAGGCCCGCCATCGGGCTTTTGGGATCCGCGAGAATGTCGTTCAGTTCCTCGACGGCTGTCTTCGCATCAACATAATTCAGCGCATAGAATCCGTATGACATGCCCGCAAGCCAGTCGACGTCGAAAGTTTTAACCACATCGAGCATGGTGTCGAGTTCTTGACCGGAGCCGGCCAAAAGCAGCAAATTTCTGGCTGAATCGACCTTTAGTACTCCGCCCGGGGGCGCGAAGGGCTGGAGTATCTTTTCCATTTCAGTGGCGCTCGTGTAGTCGAGCGGCACCACTTGGATACCAAACCCGACTTGATGACGCGCGACGCTCAATGCACTTACTCGCCGTGGCGCATCCTTTACTGTCACGATGCGATAGATGCCATTCGATTCCACAATGGCGAGGTCTTGAACGCGAAGTGCGACCTCAAACGCTGGCAGCAGTTCCTCGGCGCTCAAAGGCTTCGTGGACCGAAGCGACATGGTTCCCTTTACCGAAGGATCCAGAGAATAGTTAAGTCGCAATGCTTCGCCCAGCACCGAGGCGGCAACCTGAGTAATATCCACATCGGTAAATGAGAGTTGGATGCCGTTTTTCGAAGTAGCAGCGCTATCGGTCGCTGCAGGCCTCGACGGGACTCCAATGAGATGCCCGGTGCCTGGAAATACCATGTTGGGCCGCGGGGCGATTGCCGGCGCGCCCTCGGTATTCTGAGGGGCGTCTGAGGCTGGCACTGGCACTCCCGCCGCCGCACGGCCAGGCATAGTCACGCGCACCGGCGCGGGAATACAGCCGGAGATAATCCCGGCTGCCGCAATCAATGCGAGCGCCTTCTGCCTGTGTAAGATCAAATGATTGTCTCTCAATGCGCCGGTGGGTGCGCCGAACTGTAAATTGGAGCTTCGCGAATGGTAGTGAGCCCGACTGCTGATGCTGAAGCGGCGATAGGACTTCTGAGCTCCGCAGATTGCTCCTCGTGTCGAAGCAGTACCCGGCTGTTGTCGATGTCCTTGACGCGCCACCCATCCAACTCGTCTCCCACATGCAAGGTTCGATTGCTCCGATCCGAGCGCTTCTTGACGAAGGCGACGCGTTGTCCCTGCGGCAATAACATCGAACCTGCGAAGTCGAAGTCAGGTGTTCCCAACGCCTCCGAAGGCACCGCAGGTGGGTAGTATGTGCGGCGTGAATAAAATACTGCGCGGTCTCGCATTATTGTGAAATTCGCGCTTTCTAGGATAGGGGGATTTAATTGCTGAAGATCGGGGTTCGCAATTCGATGGGGCGCGAGCGTCGCGGGCTCGCGAACTCTATCCTCACCGAAACGCCAGGTCACGACAAGGGCAAACGCCAATGCTGCATCCAGGAGTAATAGCCCCCAGAGCTTCAATCTATTTGACGCGGCCCTATTCACGAGTGACTATTTGGCGTCTTAAAAAAATAGGCGACGAATTCCGCTTGAATAGATATGACCGGATTGCTGCCGACCGGCTGGTAATCGGATGCTTGCATCGTCACGTTTCTGAGTTGCATTAGCTTCGAAGAGGACTTCACCCGGTTGAGGACTTCAGTCCACTGATCTATTGGCATTGACAAGGCCACCTTTACGGCCATTCGACTCAATGAACCTTGTGTCGAGGTAGCTACCGCGGTCATTGAGGACGGATTGGCAGTTGCCTTGATGAGATCTCGAAGGTCCGTTTCAAATTGCAGCACAGCTTGATCCGGACGATCGAACACATACAAGCGATTCCAACGCGGGCTGTCTTTGACTGTACGGAGCGCTCGTTGCACATTTGCATCTTGCGACAGGACGGCCCGGTCGCGGCTGAGCGATGCCAATTCCACCCTGCGTTTGTCGGCCGCCGCTTCCAAGTACCCCAGCAATGGCCACACCAAGCCAGCCCAAAATAGGGTCACGGCCAACACCAGCAATGCGGCCGCCAAAATTTGCCTGCCACGTTTAGATAAATGTTCCGTCACGGTGAGGCCGACTTGAACTCTGCGGCTATTTCGAAGCGGTCAAGGCCAGTGCCGATACCAGCAGACATGGAAGAGCGCAAGCTCACTTCCGATAAAAGTGCCGAAGTTGCCACTCGCTTGACGATCCCAGCGGCATCGGGAGAAAGGCCGACAATTCTAATCTGTCGGTCGCGACGTTCGAATGTCGTTAGCCAGCTGTCATCTGGAACCAACTGACTGAGTTGAAGGATCAGCTCGGATGACGATGGCGACGCTTCAAGTGTCGAAAGCACTTGCAGCGGTTCGATACGCTCGATGACTTCTTGCCGCCGCACTGCTGCCTCAGATGCGGCCATGTGAGTTGTTTGGGTCGTAAGCGCTAGAGTTCGATGGCTTCGGAAACCCTCGATAGCTCCGCTCACCAAAATTGCGCATCCCAAGACCGCGGCTGCTGCCAACAACAATCGCTCTGCCCGATTTGCCGATGGACGTAGTTGCGCGGTCTTTCCCACTGAAAAGCTGAACATCCGATCCCGGTCATCAGCGTCCATAAGTCCTATGCGTTTTATTCGAAAACCCAGTGAGCGAACCTGTGCTACCAGCCATTCCACTTCGGCGCGCTTCAATGCCGCCACCTCTATCTCGATAGTTCCTGCATCCACATCGCGGCGAATCACGCGGTAGTCTGTCAAAAGTGCACCCGCTTTGAGCGGCATCCACTTTGGCAGTTGCAAGGCGATAGCATTAAGGAGATAAGAGGACACAGCGAGCGGCATCACCCCACGATAGCGAAACGCCTCTGCCGCTGGATAGTCCAATCGGATGCTTTTGCACTGTTGCAACAACCCTTCTATCTTTCCTTTCTCTTCGGCACTCCAACCGGCATTCAGCTTTATTCTAGGGACTTCCAGTACAGTGTGGCCTCCCATCACAAATTTGAGATTGCCTGGGGTTATCGCGACAGCGATCTCAGTGCGCCAGCCCGGGGCGACGGCGCCCACCACGATCGCCCAGAGATCGATTAATTCCGCAGTCCACCACTGCCAGAAGGCCACTGATCGTGATGACAGTTGCAACGCGCTGATCATGTCGCTACCCGACATCGACGGCTGATTGCGTCGAATTGGCATGTCACGGGCGTATCCACGTGGGGTTCGATGTACAAGGTTGGCCAATGGCGCGAATCGGATTCCGGTAAGTGAACGTCGATACGGATTAACCGGGGGATTTCCGAAGGCCTTTCCCAGTGGTTGAGCCACTGCCCGGGCTCCGCATCCCGCCTAACATAAAACTGTATTTCCATCGAGGATACGTTTGCGAGGAGTGTTTCGGACAAGAACATACGGTCCGTCCCATGCCCATACTGTTCCGAGTCAAAGGTTATCTCCAGCGAGTGCCCAGAGGTGGACACCGCGATGCGGTATCGCGCGATGCCGGCGGCTTTGCCCGCCGGAGCAATGCTTGAAAACGCCAGGAATTGCCCATCGCTCTGCAACGCAGACGATGTTTCCCGCTCGGAGACTCCAGGGCCGGGGTACAGAGAAGACAGCTTTGCTCGCAGAAATGCTTGGGCTCGTTGTACATCATCCACCGCTTCCGCATTCTTTGCGACCCTTTGCCAGGCATGACCTCCAATCCGCAGCGAAGTGACCAAAATCACACTAACAAGCGCCATGAGTGCAAGACACACCAGCACTTCGATCAACGTAAATCCCCGACATGGACTCTTCCGACCCGTCATGGCTTGGCCTTAACCATGAATTTCAAGGTGGATAGCGAGGTACTGCGTACGCCACTGATCTCGTTCCAGCTCACGGACACAGAGACGCGCATGGTCGGTATCGTATAGAAGGCGCCCGCGGCGAGATTTGGCTGATCTTCTGACAGTGAATAGTGGTAGTTCTCCCATTCTCCCGTCGTAGTCCCGGGTGACAGGGGCCATTCCGTACCTGCGCGCGCTAGGACTGACTGCGCAAGAAGTATCGCTTCGCTTAGGTTTGCATCGTGCCTCGTTCGGACCAACGCTTGCGCGAATGCTTGATAGAGCGCGACGATCGAAACGCTCAAGATCGCCATTGCGACGACAATCTCTAAAAGCGTAAAGCCATCGTCGCGGCGCCTCATTGGATAATCTCAGCGCGCCCGGTAATTGCCCCAATATTCACGCGTTCGCTCTTTCCGGATAGCTCAAATTCCACTATCGCGGGCGTAGATGAACCATCCGCATGGAATTGGACGGATTGCTTCTGAACATTATCTGCCATCGAATCGCGCGCGTGGATGCGCATCCCTTTCGCAAGCCGATGGGAGTCCGTCCCAAGAAGGTATCCATCTTGGCTCTCTGTAATCATTACTGACTGCATTTGGCCAGTGAGCCGCGCCCTGGATCGGGCAAGGCGGGCGGTGGCCACAAACATCTCCGTTTCATTGCGGAGTTGTTGTCGCGGAAACATGCGTGGCACGGCAACGGGCGCAATGCCCACCAGGAGCGCCACGATACAAAGTGTGACCAGCAACTCCAACAACGTGAATCCTCGGCTACCAGTTGCCAATGTCACTGGCATCTCCTTCGCCGCCTTCCTTGCCGTCCGACCCCAAAGTGTAGATTTCGACTTCCCTGTGCGCGCCGGGATGCCGGTATAAGTAGGGACGGCCCCAAGGATCAATCAGGCTGTCCTTCCTTTCTACATAGGGTCCGTCCCACTTAGCATCGCTGGCCGGGCGTTCGATCAATGCCTTTAAGCCCTCTTGATCAGACGGATAACGACCCAAATCGAGCTGAAAATAATTGACGGCGGCGGTAAGCGCCTCAACCTGGATTTTGGCCGTCTCTGATTTTGCCTTGGAGAGATGCTTTATAACCTGCGGAGCTGCAATCGATGCCAATAGAGCCAGAATCAGCAATACCACCATGAGCTCAAGCAATGTGAAGCCACCCACCCTTGGGAACTCGAAGCGATCCCTCGATGGAGCGCCAGGATTAGTAGGCCAGATCATTGAGGCTCAAAATGCCAACTAGCACCGACGCAATTAGCGCGGCCACGATGGCTCCCATGAGCACGGTGATGCTGGGAACCAGAACACTCAAAAGTCGATCAAGCGTGCGCTCTGCGTCCCGGTCGAGCGCATCGGCGGCTTCAAGGAGCATTTCCTCCAATCTTCCCGTCTCCTCGCCTACTCGGGCCAGTTGTATCGCAGCCTTCGGAAAGACCAGCGCGCGGCTTAGCAGTGTGGATAGATCTGCGCCTTCGCGAAATCGAACATGCATGTCGCGGGCAGCTACGAGCAGGGCGCGATTTTGTAACATGCCAATCGCCACCCCCATGGCGTCGGGCAACGCCACACCGCCCTTCCCCAGCGTTCCTAACGTTCGCAGAAACCGACTGCTTTGAGTTTTTGCCAGCAGGCCAAACGTCCAGCGTGCCTCCAGTAGCCGACGAGAGAGTCGCAGCCCCAGGATCGGGTCTCGCCAGGCACGATAAACGGCAACGCAAGCGCCAGCCAGTATAAGGGCCACCCACCACCCATAGTCATGGACAAAATCGCCCACCGCCATAACGGCCCGTGTCGACAAGGGTAGCTGAGTTTGCGATTCCGCAAACAGCGCTCTAAATCTTGGCAGCACCACCGTCAGTACCAGTGAAATGGTCACACCGATCATTAAGACCAAGACGCTTGGATAAATGAGAGAGCTCACAATCCGCGCTTTCACTGCCGCGGCCCGTTCCACGAACCCACCAAGTCGCTCCAACCCTTCAGCCAGCGTCCCCCCGAGCTCTCCAGCCCTCACCATGGGAATGTAATAACTCGGAAAAATCGCAGAATGCTCTTCAAGCGCGTCAGCGAATGTCGCGCCAGTACGAACACGGCGTTCCAAATCCGCGCAAATGAATTGAACACTTCGGTCCTCGCTAGTCACTTGAATAATATTCAGGGCACGATCTAGAGTGAGACCCGCTTTAAGCAAGGATGCCAAGCTCTGAGTCAGGCTTACAAGCTGTATGGACGACATCGATCGTCGCCAGCGCAAAGGGTGACTTAGAATCGCCCGTAGCCGGTCGCGTTCAATTCGAACTTCCACCGGCGTTAAACGCATGCGATCAATTTCCTCAACTGCCGCGTCGCGTGAGTGCGCGCGGACATGGCCTCGCTCGATCTGGCCGCTCCGATTGATGGCTTTGAACGTAAAATTCATCGTCAAGTGCTGGTCCGCGTCACGCGCACCACTTCCTCGAGCGTGGTCTGTCCTTGCAGCGCGAGATCGAGTCCATGTTGGAATAAGGTCCGCATTCCTAGACCAACCGCCGTGCTTTCGATGGTGAATGCATCATCGCGTGCGAGGATCGAGCGCCGAATGGGCTCGTTGAGCTCAAGCAACTCGAGCAAACCAGTGCGGCCTTTGTATCCATCGCTACAAAGGCCGCATCCTTTGGCTACGAACATTCGCGGCGCCGTCTCCGACCTCTTGTCGAGCTGGTAGCGGCAGATGACTTCCGGATCAGGGCAATACGACTCGCGACAATGCTCGCAGAGTCGGCGCACCAATCGCTGGCCGATGACAAGATTGAGCGTTGAGGTTAGAAGAAAGTCGTCAATCCCCATGTCTAATAGACGAGTAACAGCGGCTGAGGCCGAGTTTGTATGCAGCGTTGAGAGCAATAGGTGTCCTGTTAGAGCCGCTTGTACGGCAATCTCGGCAGTTTCCCGATCACGAATCTCTCCGACCATCAACACGTCGGGATCCTGGCGCAGGAAGGCTCGCAGCGCAGAGGCGAAACTGTAGCCAATTTGTGGCCTCACTTGCGTTTGGTTGACACCTTCCAGTGTGTACTCGATAGGGTCCTCAACAGTGAGGATTTTTCGCTCCGGTGTATTGAGAGCTTTGAGGGCGGTATATAGGGTGGTGGTCTTTCCGCTACCCGTCGGTCCCGTTGAAAGGATGATGCCGTATGGTTTCTGCAGTGCGGATTTCATCGTCTCAATAAGCGGTGAGTCAAATCCGAGGCGTCCGAAATCCAGTTCCACTTCTTGACGGTCGAGGATGCGGAGTACCACGCTTTCGCCGTGCAGGGTGGGGGAGGTTGCTACCCGAAAGTCGATGCCTTTCCCGTTGACGGTGATGTGCAATCGACCGTCCTGAGGCAATCGCCGCTCGGCGATATTCAATTTCGCCATTACTTTGACGCGGGAAACAATGGAACTCGAGCGGGCGGTCGGAAAACTCTCTACGTCGTTAAGAACTCCATCCAATCGGAATCTCACTTTTAAGAAACCCTCTGTAGGTTCTAAATGGATATCCGATGCGCGCTGATCCACAGCCATTGTGACGATTCGCTGGACCAATCGGATCGTCGGGGCATCGCTCGCAAGATCACGCAGTGATTCGGAGGCCTCGCCCGGTTCGAATTGCGATGACTTTGGCTCCGCAGCCGCAGGAAAGCTGCTCGCCAGGGCCGCTTGAACGTCGCTATGCGTGCAGATCACCGGGTTGGCCCGAGCCCCCATCGCGAACTCGATACCCCTCAATCCTGTCTCATCGAGCGGGTTGCTCACTGCTTGCGCTGATTCGCCTCCCGGCAACTTCATGGGCACAACCCCATGGAATTTCAGGAATTCTGAGGACAGCCCTTCGGGTATATCAACGTCAAGACGCTCCCGCAGCCGCGGCAGTCGCATGAACTCCGCCAATGCATCCGCGAGCCGATTCTCAGGTACGAAACCTAGTTTTGACAGCGTCCAAACTAGAGGATCCTGCAGCTCACGAGAAACTGTACGCGCCTGAGCCAGTAAGGCATCGGAAATCAAAGAGCGTTCAAGGAGGTGTGCGGCAAACGCCTCTTCGCGTTCGAGTGTTTCCATGGCATTCGACGTCCTTGTATGACTCTTTTAATGTTCGCTTAAGTTTACAGACTTGACTTCAAGAAGCTACAGGATCGTAGCGCACTTTACTCTGGCGGCGACCGAGTCCTACAAACGCATTGGAAGTCTCTTGCGACTGCAGCGTGTGCCTCAATTCATGGAATCAAAAGAATTGTTTCCTGACGATCTGTTGACAGCGACATGTTAGACGAGATATGTTCAAGTCCGACAACAACTACAACTTGCTCACCGCGATTCAACAAGACCGCGAGCGAGAGTGCGTACAGGGATGTAGCGAATGCTTTGCAAAGATGATTTTGCTTGCCATATTTTGCGGCGATGGATTGGGGTTCGACAGCGGCTGCAATTGATTCGCCCAGCGCTTTCCGTACCTCGCCTGTTTGCGCTTCTGCGCCTGCTTGCAACGTCATTAAGGTCGATCATTGCCTCTTTGTTCTGCGGGGATAATACGACGCACAAACTGTGGGCCCGAATGGGAAGACACGCTTTCTGCTTCGCGTTCCTGTCCCTGCTCTCAGGAACGCTTTTCGCCGGCACTGCGGGCACGGCCACCTACAGCTACGACCCCTTGGGCCGGCTCGTCAAGGCGACGTTTCCCGATGGCACGCAGTCCGTCTATAGCTACGACGCTGCCGGGAATCGAACGTCGATCGACCTAGGGGCAACGGTTCCGCCGCCGTCCGTGCCTACGGGACTCACGGCCACCTCTCCAAACTCAAACACCGTAAACCTGAGTTGGACCGCTTCGACGGATACCGGAGGGCCGGGCATCTCCGGCTATCGAGTCTTGCGGTGCACGGGATTGACTAGCCCGTGCGGGACATTCGCACTGATTGCAACTGCATCAACGACCACGTACTCCGATACCACGGTGAGTGCGTCAACCAGTTACACGTATGTCGTCGCCGCGCTTGATAAGTCGAATAACGAGTCGAGTCCCTCGGCAGCGGCGGAGGTGACGACGACGGCCACTACAGCGGGCACCTTCCAGTTCGTCTCCGGGAGTCATACGGCTCCGGGAAATAGTGGGGACATTGCGACCGCCACAATCAAGAACAGTGGCACTGGCACAATTACAGGGATCTCGTACTCCTGTGGCGGCGGTTCGTGGCACAACTACGGAAGCCCTCCGACCAGTCTCGCGGTCGGAGCATCCGGGTCGTTCACCTGCCAAGCAGCGGCGTCCGGGTCCTATACCGTGACGTTCACGCTATCCGGGACAAACGCCAGCAACAGTCCATTCACGACACCGTCGTTCTAGCTTATACAAAGTTCTTGGGAGCGTTCGATATGCAGCAGCGACAAGTGTACGCAGGACGCGTCTGGGCCCTAGCGACTTTGCTCTGGTGCGCCTGTCCCTCGGTTCTAGCGCAGGCCACGTTTACCACGTTCGAGCCGCCTGGCGTCGACGTAGTCGATGCGGCCGGAGTAAGTCTGATCTCGGGGCACGCGCAATTTCCAGTTGCCCCTGTCAGCATCGGGCCCAAAGGTGCGCCGCTGGTGTTCAAGGGGATATACGAGCAGTACGTTAGCTCCAGCCCACAATTGGGAATGTACGGCTCTGTTAACGGGGGAAACAATTTTTCCGCGTACTTGGAGCCCGGCTACGTAGAGGTTCACGTCTTCGAGAAAGCGGAAGTATTCGTCGGCGACCGAGTATCCAGCTATCAGAGCTATAGCCAATCGGGGGGAATACTGACGGTATCGAACGGCAACGTCACGAAGTACACAGATAGCGGTGGCGTCCAATACAACTTCCGCCCTGTTAATAACCTATCTACATGTACCAATAACGTTACATCCCCGGGCATCACCTACGTCTACACCTACTCTCCTTTGTGCGCAGTGCTTACGAGCGTGGTCTATCCCGACGGAACGACATTGACCCTGACGCTCGTGAACGCCAATCCAACAGGTTTCTATCCGGGAGACTTTCAGAATAGAGCATTCGTTCGGAGCGATGGATTCGCGCTCCACGTGGACTATCAAAACGTCCAGTCTGGTAGTCAAACAGACTCGATACCTACCGCAATCAAAGCGGCCAACTTGGCGGTTGACTACTGCGACATGACACAGGTCACATTGAATTGCACGTTTTCGCAAACCTGGCCGACCGCGTCGTACAGCTGGAGTCCGTCAATTCTCCTATTCACGGTCGGGTCGACCCAGACGGTGACCGTCACGGACCAACGTGGGGCCGTCACGCAATTCACGCAGCAGATGTATCCAAGTGTTCCAACCGGCAACATGTATCCGGCTGTGAACGCGGTCAAGGCGGCGACGAGTGCAAGCGCCAACACCGCAACCTATCAAACGTCCGCCGGCTACATTTGCACCGACGGCGGCGGTTATTGGAACTGCCAGGCTACGAGACAGGGTTTAGTAACCAACGCCACTACCGGCAACGGCAGTTGGGCCTACACATTCAGCAATCCGGGGTATCCCAACGATCCCGTACAGGATTTGAGTTCCCAGAATTGGTTTTCGCAGAGTACTCGGTCCGATAACGCTGTATCGACTGCGGAGTACAACTCGAGGTCGAGCTATATCAACAATGTGGTGACGCCAACAGGAACCTACTTCTACGCGAACTTCGGTAACCCGGGCAGCGCAAACCCCAATCGCATCCAGCAAGCGGTCGATGCGGAAGGTCGAACCTTCAATTTCACATACGACTCGCGCGGAAACACTACAGCAAAGCGGCAAGTTGGCTCGGATGGGTCGAACGGACCCCTATGGCAAGCCAACTTCGACACGACGTGCGTTTATCCAGTCAAGTGCAACAAACCCAACTGGATAATCGATCCGAACGGCAAAGAAACGGATTACACGTACGATCCAACGCATGGCGGGATCCTGACTGAGACACTGCCCGCGGATTCGAACGGTGTGCGGCCGCAGAAGCGCTACACCTATGTTCAGCTCTACGCGTGGATCAAGAATTCAAGCAGCGGCTACACACAATCGGCGGTTCCCATTTGGAAGCTGAGCTCAATGAGCTCTTGCAACAGCGGCACGTGGAATGGAACGAACTGCGTGAACGCACAGAATCAGACGATTGCCAACGATCTGGTAGTGACCGCGTACAACTACGGGCCCAACTCAGGTCCTAACAATTTGTTACTCCGCGGTCAGACAGTTACAGCCGGTGGCGTGAACCACGTAACCTGCTACGGCTACGACTGGCTCGGCAACAAGATTAGCGAGGCCACGCCAAATGCCGGTCTCACCAGCTGCCCGTGACTCAGCGAGAGGTGTGCGGCATGCCTAGCAGCGTGACTCATAAATAACGGAACATGTATAATGACGCATACCTGCGCAGACCGAGGAGTCAGGCATGCGACAGACAGAACTGAGCTTGAACCGGCGGGACCGTCTGATAGTGGATGAGTTTCGTTCCAAGGGACTACATATGGCGCGTGAGTTCAATCGGGCCCATATCCTGGCGGCGCTCGATCGCAAGTTGCCGGAGCAGCAGATTATGGAGGTTCTGAAGGTCGGACGGACGGCGGTGTGGCGGACGCGCACGGCATATCTGCAGGGCGGCCTGGAGTTCGCACTCCATGATGAGGCTCGACCGGGCAAGCCGAAGCGGTACCGGGCGGACGCCGAGGCGCACGTGACGGCGCTGGCCTGTTCCACTCCGCCGACGGGGGCGCAGCGTTGGACCGTGGCGCTGCTGACCGAGGCGGCTCGGCGCCGGGCGCCGATGAAAGGGATCAGCCGAGAGACCATCCGACGGATACTAAAAAAAACCTCCTCAAACCCTGGTGCAAACTGATGTGGTGCATTGGCGACCTGACCGCAGAATACCGCAGGCGCATGTACGCGCTGCTGGAACTGTATGCTCGGCCCCACGATCCGCACGAGCCGGTGATTTGCTTGGACGAGAAGTGTAAGCAATTGCTGCGCGAGACTCGCCGCCCCTTGCCCGCGCAGCCCGGAACACCGGCCAAGCAGGATTACGAGTACGAGCGGACCGGCACCTGTAACCTCTTTGTGGCCGTCGAACCCCGCGGTCAGCGGCGCTTCGTCCAAGTCACTGCGCGACGCACCAAGATTGATTTTGTCTCCTTCGTTTGCCGCTTGCTGCGCCACGGCTACACCCAGGTCCGCAAGGTTCAATTGGTCTTGGACAACCTCAACACGCATATGCTCGAGAGCTTTGAGGAAGTGCTGGGGCTCAAGACGGCGGCGACGCTGTTGCGGCGGATCGAGTTTCACGACACGCCCACGCATGCCATCTGGTTGAATATGGCCGTGATCGAAATCGGCGTCTTGCAGCGCCAGTGCCTAGCCCGCTGCACTGCCGAACCCTCCACCCTCGCGAGCGAGGTGGCCGCGTGGCAGAAGCGCCGTAACGCCGCCCGCTGCGGGATCGACTGGACGTTCACACGTCGGGATGCGGATCGAAAGTTGAAACGCCATTATGTTTCGTAATTAACGTGTCACCGTACTAGGAGACTCTCAATGGGATCGAACGAGTGGAAGCTAGCGCTTGGCGTCTTGCTGAGTGTGATGGGCTTTGTCGCAACCGAAGTCCGCGCCCAAACCTCGGCCGCCCCCTACACTACTGGATACCGTTACGACGCCGCGTCGCGGTTGGTCGGCACCATTCTCCCGGATCCGGACGGGTCAGGCCCGATCCATTATGCGGCCACTCGAAACACGTACAGCAGTCTGGGGGTTCTTACGCGCATCGAGAAGGGCGAGCTTCTCAACTGGCAGGATCAGACCGTGTTGCCGGTGAACTGGGCCAATTTTACTGTCTTTGAACGGACAGATCTCACGTACGACAACTGGGGCCGAAAGCTGACCGAACAGGTGTCGGGTGTAGTAAGCGGTGTGGCCACACCGTACGAGCTAGCCCAATACACTTATGACGCGATCGGCCGCGTACAGTGCGTGGCCGATCGAATGAATCCGGCGATCTACGGAAATTTGCCGAGCTCTGCATGCACGCAAGGCACGCCAGGGACCCAGGGACCGGATCGAATTACGCAGACCACGTACTACACCGTGGCTTCGCGTCCGCAGCAGATTCAAAAGGGTGTCGGCACAAGTTCTGTAATCAACTACCTCACCTATGCCTACTATCCCGGAACGGCAAACAACGCCCTGGGCCCTGAGTACAGTGTCACCGACGCCAATGGCAATCTGAGCTATTTCAGCTACGATCCATATCTTCGCCTTCAATATCTCTACTTCCCGTCCAAGAACTCCACCGGCAACTACAACAGCGCCGATTATGAGAAGTATGGGTATGACTTGAACGGCAATCGCACGTCCCTGCAAAAGAGGGACGGAACGCTTATCAGCTATACATCCGATGCCCTTAATCGCGTCACGCACACGCACTACAGCGCGAACGCAGCCGACGTCTACTACGGATACGACCTGCGTAATCTGCAGCTGTGCGCTAACAGCGGCTCGGCGTGCACGACAAATAATTCTACGGCGACTAATGGAGTCACGACGACGTACGATGGCTTCGGGCGTGTCTACCAGTCGTCCAACAACGTAAGTGGCACGGCCCGCGCTTTGACCTACACGTATGACGCCGATGGCGACCGCACATCGATATCGCATCCCGACGGAAACTACTTCACGTACGGTTATGACGGTCTGGATCGCGTGAATCTCATTAAGGAGAACGGATTGTCAGCGCTGGTGTCAGTTGTGTACAACTCTCAGGGCAATCCGTGGACTGTCACGCGGGGAGGAACGGCGGGGAGTGGTGTAGCTACTACGACACTTCTTTATGACCCAATCGATCGCCTGCAATCTGTGGCCCACGACCTCGACGGTAGCATAACCACAAACGACGTGACGATTACATTGTCCTACCTGCCGAGCGGCCAGGTTTCGACCCGCAACATCTCGAATGGCGAGTATGCCTATCTAAACACGTCGATATCGACGATCTATCTGGCGAACGGGCTGAATCAATACGGCACCATCGTTGGATCGGCGAACGTGAACCCGACATACGACGCGAATGGGAACATGACTTTCGACGGTGCGACCACATACGGGT
>Ga0207032_1186_pt1 | contig 15323 bp, 19 predicted proteins | sample Alteio_BWMinCont_38_FD_153308 | JGI IMG/M metagenome (GOLD analysis project Ga0207032, IMG submission 153308) | Enriched cells from forest soil in Barre Woods Harvard Forest LTER site, Petersham, Massachusetts, United States -... | ecosystem: Environmental > Terrestrial > Soil > Temperate forest >... | reverse complement strand
CCGATAATGATAACATCGTATTTTAGCATGGTTAATTGGTGATATTAGTTACTAAATATAAGTGTATTGTGTAATAGAAACATCATACGCGTGTTATGTTTTTGTTTGGTGAATATTAACTAACCCTATGCTTAATAACAGATAGATTTAATTTTTTTAAAAGATTATTTTTAATTTATCATTAAACGTATATCTTTGCAATCCCAAAATAAGGGGATTTATTTAGTCTTAAGTCAATAGTCCAAAGTCACAAGTCGACTTAAGACTTAGAACTGAAGACTCGTGACTCCCTCAAAAAAGGCCCGTTCGTCTAGGGGTTAGGACGTTAGATTTTCATTCTAGAAACAGGGGTTCGATTCCCCTACGGGCTACCAAGCCGCTTAACGAAAGTTAAGCGGCTTTTTTTGTTGCGTAATCGGTGACTATGAACGAAGTCGTCCGAATTTTATTAACTTAGAACGACAGGGCTAGAAAGTGAGAGCGCCTTTAGGTCCAATCATCTCTTTCAGGTTCGTTAGCAAAATATTCAGTTGGCCTAAACCCTTCCCCGATACTGTATTGTCCACCCATTTCAACGATATCCAACTCCGCATGACTATCAAGATGCATATTACAACAAACACACTCCATAAAAGTCGGCAATATATTTCGTTGTTGGATTATTAGGCTGTCGGTTGCTGTTGCTTCTGAAAGAGATATGAACTTTCCGCCAATTACAATTTTGGTTCCACAAGCCGGACAAAACCCATACCTTCCGTAAGCTGTCCAACCACGCCTTACTGCATTAGCGCGCATCATACGCGCCTCTTTTTCTTCCTCAGGGAGTTCGGTAAAAAACTTTTTGGCTTTTGAAATTCGGTCGCGAACGATTTTTTCTAAGCCTGCTGCGCGTTCTGCAATCATTTCTTCAGCGGCGTTAGCCTCTGTTTCACCTAACAAGTCTTTGAGCGTTTTCCCTTGATGAGCAAGCAGAATCCACAACACTCGATAATAGTTTGTTAACCACCGTTTGGTTGGGTATTGATCGAAGCCCAAACCACCAGTGTGCAGCTCCTCATTACGGCGATTGGTTAGGCTTTTGCAAAATAAAAAGTCTGCACCAGTGAAGTCCTGGATGATGGTTTCGCACCGTTCAAATACAATCTTAGTAGGAATTGAAATTGGGGTATATTTAGGATCTTTAATATAGCCAAAGGCATAAAGTAAATGAGACCCCTCGCGTGATTCTGCCAACAACGCCGGATGAATATAAGCTAACCCGGCTCGAGCAACTAACTCTAAGGTGATGGCAGCCCATAGAGGAAATAATTCCTCTTCGCGTTTTTCTGCTAATGCTCTTTGCATATAGGCGCACGCCTTCACCCATAAACTTTCATATGACCAAGGGTGTATCTCACTCATAATTGCGTATTATTTAGCTGATGATTAATTAATAATTTTTCAGAACTAAAGTTACAAAAGAGAAGGGTTATACTGATTTACCATACTAATCTTTTTAAATCTGATATAAAATGGTTCGTTATGCTTCCCCTACGGGCTACCAAGCCTCCAGCAAAAGTTGGCGGCTTTTTTGTTTTACTGCCACCGGGGCAACCTCAAATAAAATTTTAACGACAGGCAACCTGATTGCGCAGACTATCGTAAATTTGATAACAACATCATTAACAAATCAAAACAATAAATCATGATCAAAAAATATTATTGCCTGTCTTTTTTAATTTTCAGCTTTTCGCTCTTAACAACTCAATTTGGCCTTGCCCAATCGAAGATGTTATCAAAAGGGGATGCAGCGCCAATATTTGACGCCCAAGCCAGCCTGGCGGGTAGTGAATTTAACTTTTCATTGAAAAAATCGCTTGCTAAAGGGCCGGTTGTAGTCTATTTCTACCCTTCTGCTTATACCGGCGGCTGTGATGCGGAAGCTCATGCCTTCGCTGAAATGAAGGATAAATTTACAGCCGCGGGAGCTACCATTATTGGTGTATCCGGAGACGATATTCAACGACTGAATACATTTTCTGCTGATCCAGAATACTGTGCAGGCAAGTTCGCAGTCGCGTCAGACGCCGGAGGCAAAATTGCAGAAAGCTATGGCCTTGTCATGACGCCACCAAAGCTTGGAATGAAAGATGTGCGTGGTATGGAGCTTAACCATGGTTTCATCCCGCGAACCACTTATGTCATTGGTAAAGACGGTAAAATTATAGCCGTATTTTCATCAGCAACCGATCACATTTCAGCTACCGACCATGTTGAAAAATCGCTCGCGATTGTAAAAGCGCTGTAATTTACTAGCCATTGGATTAATATTTGTCCCGCTACCGCTACGAAGCCGCTTTACGAAAGTAGGGTGGCTTTTTTTGTTGGTTTAAGCAGATTGCAAATCTGCAATTAATTTAGTCCGGGATGGAACATTAAGAGTGTTCGAAAGATTAAAAAGAATGGGGCGGGCCGTGCGATTCCCTCCCCTGGGAGGGGTGTAGGGGTGTGTTAATCGCGTGTACAACACACCCCTGCAACCACACAGCCAAACGCGCCCCCTCTCAAGAGGGGAATTATTTTATCGATAATATAAATCTTTCGAACACTCTTAATGGAACACCCGGACTAACGGTGCGGTTTTTATTTTAGGTGGTGCAGGTGATGACACCAGTCATAGGCTGAAAGGATTCTATTATCGGTATTAAATTATCGATTACACTTTTATTGATTTGAAAATTAGGGTGAATACAATTAGTTTTGCGCTATCTACACTTGAAAAAATTCATGAAAAACCTTAACCTCATTTATGCCGTTTTGCTTTTATCGGCATTTACATCTTGTAAAAAAGGTGCTATACAGCAAATTTCTTCAACCCAGCCTCTCGTACCTGTAATAGCTCTGGTACGTGATTCAGTTTCTTACACTATAGATGGTAAAACATATACAGCCGGCGGTATGGGTCTTAATAATGAAAGCAGCGGGGGCGAAGATGCAAACCGAAAGCTTGTTTATCCGGACACCACCAAAAAATACGAGTATTCGCTGGTCGGCAGCAACCCGGACTCCATCATGTTTTTTCAGAAAAACACAATATATTCTAACAGTGCAAACATAAACGTGTTCTTTGTAAAAAAATACATCCGGCAACAACAAGGGCTTTACTGGATGCCGGGGCTAAATGATATACTTAAATTATTTACTGTTGGTAAACATCCGTTAGCGGAAGATTTTGAATGGCAAAACTCGCAAAATGGTATGGCCATCGATGTATTAGCTAATGGTATAGCCTATTCATCTTATAATTCTTATAACGGGATCAATACGATCGTGATTCCGGCCGGTTTTCAAAAAAACTCTACCTTCGAGATTACCAATTTTGCACAAGTAACAGATGTGCATGCCAGCGGCTCCAATTTGGAAGCAAAATTTACCGCCGTTGTATTTGATGCTGCCGGTCATCAAAAACAATTGACTAATGGTTATTTACGTATCAATTTTGGTTTTTTTTACAACACTTCTAGTAATTGAGCAACAAAGGCGTATACTGAAATATAAAAGATATTTAGTGGCTTCCGGGCTACGAAGCCGCTTTACTTTCGTAGAGCGGCTTTTTTGTTGGTACTATAGCTGGCTACCTCAATATTAATCCGAACAACAAATTGGGGATCAGCCGGAAAATTTTGGAGGATCTGAAATTTTTAAGACAGAGGTACGTTAAGTGTCAATGTTAAATAACGTTAAAAAAAACAAGCAAATTTATTATTTCATTTCATCTACAGATTATATAGCTATTATTGGCTTAGCTATAATGCAGGAATATTATTTAGGAAATAGTGGCAAATGCTCAAGTTTTTAAAACAAGCTGTAAGTTAATGGGCAACCGTTTTGAACTTAGCGCTGTTGCTGAAGATGAAAAATGGGCCAACGAAAAAATTGCCGCCGGCATAGATGAAATTAAACGGATTGAAAAATTGCTGACCACTTTTAGCGACGATAGCGAAACAAACCGGGTAAATCAAAATGCCGGCATTACGCCTGTGCAAGTAAGCCGGGAAACATTCGACCTTATAAAACGCTCCATACGCATATCAGAGGCAACTCAGGGGGCTTTTGATATCACTTATGGGTCGGTTGATAAGAAGCTATGGAACTTTGACCAAAACATGACGTCATTGCCTGATAAGGTTACCGCAAAGCAAATGGTTAGGTTAATTAACTACCGTAATGTTGTACTTGATGATGAAAACTGCACGGTGTTTTTGCGCGAGAAAGGAATGCGCATCGGCTTCGGCGGGATAGGAAAAGGATATGCTGCCGAACGGGCAAAGCAAGTAATGAAACAAGCCGGGGTAACCAGCGGGGTAGTTAACGCATCCGGCGACCTGAATGCCTGGGGCGTTCAACCCAATGGTAAAAAATGGACGGTCGGTATCGCCAACCCCGATTCTACGCATGAGATTTTCTCCTATATAGATATTACCGACCTGGCAGTTGCAACCTCGGGTAATTACGAAAAATTCATTATGGTTGATGGTAAAAAATACTCGCACACGATTAACCCACGCACGGGGTTACCGGTTACCGGTATAAAAAGTGTCACCATTATAACCACCAATGCAGAGATAGCCGACGCGATGGCAACACCTGTTATGATCATGGGTATCCGAACAGGGTTGCACATGATCAATCAAATGAAAAATATCGAGGCAATAATTATTGACGATAATAACACGTTGTATACATCAAAAAATATAAACATTAAATAACCCCAATAAATGACCAATCAAATAGTAAAAATAACCGCATGCTGTATAGCGGTGATGAGTTTTTGCTCGTGTGTGCATTTACATGAGTATCAGAAAACCAGGTTAAATGACTCTGAAATGGCGCTGTCTAACCGAAAGGTTGAAAAAAACGAGTTGAATTTTCAGTCTTATCGTGAAAGCGCGTCAGGTGCCAATGCCGGAAAAACCGGCGGTGGTTGTGGTTGCAATTAATTTACCCGGTATTATTTTTTAATGAAAAAGAGATATTTGACCATTATTGGTTTTGCACTTATGTGCCGTTTAAATGCTTACGCGCAAATAAAACCCGATACAACGTTTAAGAAGGTACCCATAGATTTTTATGGAGGCCTTGACACCGAAAGTTACTACCCAACCGCACTAAAAGTTGATGAGATAAACCTGGTTTCAAGTTATTATAGCCAAAATGGAGACCATTCGGCAGTTACAGGAGGTATAGGTACAGAAAAAGTTACCGACTTTTCAAATGGCATTGATCTTAAATTGTCCTGGTACGGACGGCCTAAACATAAAAACACGCTATCGTTCGGGTTAGGCATAGATCACCACACCTCTGCGTCAGCAGCTTATGTTTCTATAACGGGCGCTTCAAAAACCGGAGGATCACGAATTTACCCATCGTTTGACTGGACAATTGAAAATGAAGCCAAAGGCACCAGCTTTGGCCTGGGCTCCTATTATTCCGGCGAGTACAATTATAAATCCTTTGGCGCCGATGTTCATTTCTCGAAGAAAACAAATGATAAAAGCGGTGAGTTTGCCATGAAGCTACAGGCGTATCTTGATCATGTAACACTAATTTATCCATCCGAGCTTATTCCAACGTCGCCCGTGGTGTCAACCGGCCCTACCTATGTAACCACCGCAAGTGGTAACAGGCAACTTAGTGGCGGCGGCTCATCACCCAGCATACCAACCAGCCCTCGAAATACTTATACCGCTTCACTATCATATTCACAGATGGTCAATTCAAGATTCCAAGTAATGTTCCTGGGCGATCTCGTAGCGCAAAGCGGCTATCTGAGCCTGCCGTTTCACCGGGTTTATTTTACTAATGGAAAAGATTCTGTTGAGAAATTACCTTCGTCCAGATTTAAACTGCCGTTGGGATTCAGGGCCAATTATTTCCTGGGCGATAATATAATTCTCAGGTCCTATTACCGGTATTATATTGACAATTGGGGTAGCCGGGCTAATACGGCCAACCTGGAAATAACCTATAAAATAACACCATTTTTTTCGGTTTCACCTTTTTATAGATATTACGATCAATCTGCCTCGAAATATTTCGCGCCTTATGAAGTACACAATCCAACGGATGCTTACTATACCAGCAATTATGAGTATGCTAAATTTACCAGTCAGTTCTTTGGTATAGGGTTTAGGTTGGCCCCACCTAAGGGCGTGCTTGGCTGGCAAGGTCTGCATGATTTTGAAATCAGGTACGGTCATTATTCGCAAAATACCGACCTTGTATCAGATGTAATTTCGGTGGCCCTTGGTTTTAAATAGACTGGTGGCTGTAGCAAAGTGAGTTTGATACAAAAATTGAGCTTGCCTGTAAAGCGATAATAAACGTTATCATGGCTCAATTGGCATTGCCCAATGTCGCGGCAGCTTTAAATCATCCTTAAAAGAGTTCTTAATTTGTAGCTTTTGAGCTATAAAACCGCTCTACTTCGTAGAGCGGTTTTTTTGTTGGTAACAATATGTACATGCTTTTCTTTCTTTTTTTAATTAATTATTATACGTATATTTGAATATAAAATCACACGTGCAATGACAACGAAACTTACATTGACAATGGAGAACATAGTAATTGATTCTGCTAAAAAATATGCCCGTCAAAAAGGGAAAAGTTTATCAGATATAGTGGAGAATTATTTAAAATCAATATCCAATTACGAAGTAACAATGGAAGATCTATCGCCTAAAGTAGCCAAATTAAAAGGGGTGATTAAATTACCGGAAGATTTTGATTATAAAAAAGAAATCGGCCATGCTTTAGCTAAAAAATACAGATAGCAATGAAACATATTTTCATGGACACCAATGTTGTTATTGATTTTTTAGCAGATCGGCAACCTTTTTCACTCCATGCGGCCAGGCTCTTTGATCTTAGTATTGATGGGAAGGTAAGGATTTATATTTCAGCGGTTTCTTATAATAATATTTATTACGTTCTCAGGCAATCATTAACAAATAATACTACTATAAAATTGTTAGAAGAGTTAGGTGAAATGACCGAAATAACTGATGTAACCAAGGCAATCATCAAGCAGTCCTTAAAAACAGATTTTAAGGATTATGAAGACGCTATTCAATATTATTGTGCGCTTAGTATACCCGATATTGATTTTATTGTTACACGCAATACCAAAGACTTCAAAAAAAGCACCTTACCTGTATTGACACCTATAGAAGCTGTTGTTTTACTAAATAGTAGTTTATAATATTCAATAAGCATTTAATGACCCGACCCTTAAATGCTCGCTAACCGTTTCGTATCTGTCAAAAACGATTCGAACATGTTCCCTACAAGCCATTTAAAACTGCAGATTTCATACAAAGCCTCTGTTTAGCCCGGCCAGGCAGTTAGTCATTCCTCAATAACCCAGGATGGTAATAATACTAAAGAATAATTGTCGTTATTGTTCAGAAACAATTCAGAATTAAACCCCATCTTGTAAAACAAATACGTTTACCCTTATATTATATAATTCATTTATCATTGATCCTTCAGAATTGTATTATAAAATAAATACCGCGGCTTTTATTTATTACTTGTTGCTCTTAATTCCTTTATACGGCGCCGCCCAACAGGCGGACAGTTTAAAAAGCGTTAAAGTTACCCGGGTAAGCGGGCAGGTTACCGATGCGGTTTCCGGCCAGCCGCTTGCGTTAGTCAGTATCAGTGTTGCCGGCAGCAAGTATGGCGCCAGTTCGGATAGCCAGGGCAGGTTCAACTTAAGCGCCCCGGGCTCCTATAGCCGGATCACCTTTTCGAGGGTCGGCTATCAGCCCCTCACCAAAACCATTAAACCGGGACAACCCAATGAACTGCAGGTGCGCCTTGCAGCCAGTCAAACTCAATTGAAGGAGGTTTCCATTAGTTCGGGCAGGCGATACCGTAACAAGGGAAATCCGGCCGTCGATCTCATCCGGCAGGTCATTGCCCATAAAGAACAGAACCGGATGGAAAGTTCTTCCTACCTGCAATATGACCAGTATGAACGTATTGGGCTGTTTCTTTCAAACACACCCTCCCTATTGATTAATAATCGTTTTTTTCGCGGGTTCAGTTTTATGATGGATACTGCCGCCGGTATAAATAAAAGGCCGCAGACAACGCTCCCGGTTTATTTCAGTGAAAAAACATTTCAAAATTATTACCGGGAAAACCCATCCAAATCCATCCGGGTTTTAACCGCGCAGAAGGAGACCAATGTCATCAAATTCGTGGATACGGCGGGTGTCGACATTTACCTGAACCGGTTCTATGGCAATAATATCGATATCTATACCAATAACATCTTCATCATCGACAGGCAGTTTCTGAGCCCGATTGCCGACCATGCCCCTGACTTCTACCAGTTTTTTATTACAGATACCGTCAGCCAGGGCGGAGAAAAACTGGTCGAGCTTCGCTTTACGCCCCGTAACAAAGGCGACCTGCTTTTTGAAGGCCGGTTATGGGTAACGCTGGACGGGCACTACGCGGTGAAGTCCTGCGATATGAATGTCAACCAGCAAATCAACCTCAATTACATGCGCAGCCTGGCAATCCGTGTTGATTTTCAGGCGTATCCCGGCGGGCGTTATTACCTGACTAAAAGTGATATGAAAGCGGATTTCGGTGTCTTAAGAAATAAAGGCGTGGGTGTACTGGGCGAACGGACAGTTTTTTACTCCAATTATAAATTGAACGCCCCCCTGCCCGCCACCTTTTACGAGGGTAAGAGCGTACAAATTTTGCCAAATTCTAACCAGCCGGATACCACCTATTGGTTACATCACCGCCCGGATACCCTTTCGCCCGATCAGGCACGTGTATATGCCCATATCACCCGGCTGGAAGGTATGCCTTCTTTTAAAAGAGCTACCTGGATTGCCTCGACCCTGGATCATGGGTTTGCAGACGTGGGGCCGGTACAGTTGGGCCCAATCGGCGCTTTTTTTTCCTTTAGCAATGTGGAGGGTGCACGTTTCCAGCTGGGTGGAAGGACCACTCCAAAATTGAATAAAACCATTTACCTGGAGGGTTATGACGCGTATGGAACAAAGGACAAACAATTCAAATACGAGCTGAGCGCCTACATCTCCTTAAACCAGACCCCTTATTACCTTTTCCCCAATAATTTTTTTAAAATCAGCTACCTGTATGATATCAACATACCCGGTCAAAGTTTTGCCAGTTCTCAGTCGGCGCTGTCCTCTTTTCAGACGGGTAAATCGGGCTATTACTTGTATAACAAGATCTTCTCCGTCAGTTATGCCAAGGACCTTGAAAACCATCTTTCCTATAATCTTACGCTGGAAAACTGGGACCAGCAGGCCGCGGGGACACTGGTGTACCAGCTTAATGATGCCAACAATACGTTGGTACATAACTTAACTACTCATGAAGCCGACCTGGGCATACGCTACGCGCCTAATGAACAGTTCCTGCAGGGAACCTATCGCCGCAGGACCATTGTCAGCAAATACCCAATCTTTAATTTACTGATTAAAGAGGGCTCAACCGGTATTGGTAACGGGGGTTATAGGTATACTAATATAGGCGCAACTATTACCAAGCACTTTTATTTATCCCAATTGGGTTTCGCAGATGTTACCGTGCTGGGTGGTGTGGTTTTAGGAAAGGTGCCCTTTCCGCTGCTTAATATCAGCCCATCCAACCAATCTATCGTCTTCGTGGCCAATTCTTATAATACCATGAACTACCTGGAGTTTGTCAGCGATCATTACGTAGGCATCAACCTTAACCAGAGCTTTAATGGTTTTTTTCTGAATAAGATACCCTTAATAAAACACCTTAAATGGCGGGAATACCTGTCTGCTAAAATTTTATACGGCGGCTTGCGAAACGAAAATAACCCGCTGTACACAACGGGCCTATACCAGTTTCCGTCAAGTTCAAATGGTACTTATGCATTGGGTAATACTCCATACATAGAGGCTGGCGCAGGCATTGGAAATATTTTTAAATTTTTCCGCGTAGACGTGATCAAAAGGTTTAATTATCTGGACCATCCGGGGGCTGCACCTTATGTAATCAAGTTTAGCTTTTATCCGCAGCTTTAATAACCGTATAGCCTCACCCGTTTTCAACTGCAAGACTTTTAACTCTTATGTCGGAGTGCTGGACTATTTTCAAATCACTTTTTGCAGCACCTCACACTTCACCGGCTTTTATTTTCTTTCCAGCTCTGTTTTTCTTTCCTGGTATTCCTTTTGATCGATTTCACCCCTGGCAAAACGTTTTTTCAGGATATCCAAAGGGGTTTCCCTATGGTGACGCTGACCGGGGATGCCAAAGGGAAGGGCAAATATCCAGATGAATATCATGAACCAGATAAGCCACCATATCCAGTTCATGCCCCAGTAATATTGATAGTACCACATTGTTTTATTTTTTAAATTTATTGCTGATCTTTTGTTTTAAACGCCGCCATTGTTCCAGGGCCTCCTCCCCCAGCTTCCGTGCGCGCTCCATAGCCATAGCTTGCCGGTCTTTCTCGAAAAGCGGGCCTTCGGTAACCAGTTTTGGCCCCGGCTTATCGGTGTCGCCCTCTTTGCTTTGCTCTTCCTCCCTTAACATGGCTGAAATAATAAAGGCGCTGCAGAACAGCGCCTGTTAAACAATTTCTTAAACAGCCAGTTTATTTGATCTCGATCTGGCGGCTGGCACTCCTGGCTTCTTCGCGTTTGGCCACGTTAATCTTCAGCACCCCGTCATGATATTTGGCTTCGATATGATCATCATCGGCCGAATCGGGCAGGGTAAACGAGCGAACAAAGGAAGTATAGCTATATTCGCGCTTATTGTATTTTTTATCGTTTTCAGCCTGCTCATTCTGGTGTTCGGCAGAAATGGTGAGTACATCCCGGTCAAGGTCCACTTTGAAGTCCTCTTTTTTCAACCCGGGCGCGGCCAGTTCAATATGGTAATGCCCATCCGTTTCCGCTATGTTGACAGCCGGTACCCGCGATACCATCCTGTCGGATAAAAAGGTGTCGTTCATAATGGATTCAAAAATGTCGTCAAACCCAGGGCGCAAGAGGCTGCTTTTGCTTTTCCCTTCATGAAATTTTACTAAGGTCATGATGATCTCTCCTTATAAATTTGATTGACCGGAACATCCCGGCTACTTTTACAACAATTGGAGATACCTGTGGTTTGAGCTGTTTTAATTTTAAAAAATCAATTATTTAAACATTTGTTAGCTAAACAAAAAAAGGCTTTTCATAACCTTGTTCCCTTACTATTAATACGAAAAAACCGATATGATACCCGGCGATTGTGGTATAGAGTTTGTGCGATTATCTATTCATTGTTCATTAAATCAATGGTTATGAAAAATTGGAGTAAATTATTTGTCGTATTTACCCTGGTTATTTTCGGGGTAAATCAGGCAAGGGCTCAAAGGTCCTTAAAAGATGATGAGGCTAAGAAAGCCACTGAAGTAAAAAATTTGGTTGATGGCGGAAGATATACTTTTGAAGCTACCAAACTCGTTTCGGGAAAGAGTGACAGCAAACCATTAACGGGAAGATATGACCTGGATATTTCAAAAGATACGCTGATTGCCAATTTACCGTCTTCCGGCAGTGAAGGTATCCGGTTTACCTGCACACATTTTGCTTATAGCACAGCGCCTGGTAAAAAAGGCCACCGGGAGATCACTATTCAGCCAAATGAAAAAACCGCTGACATGCAGCAGCAGGTGGAGAAATTAAAACTGGATATTTCTTCATTAGGTTATACAACACTAACGGTAATCCGCACCAAGCAAAGTCCTGTTTCCTATTATGGTTATATTAAAGAACATAGCGCGGAATTTCCGCCGGTCAGTGCCAGCATTAAGTCTAATTTAAAATTTTAACAGAGAAACCGCCCGTTCAGGGCGGTTTTCTTATTGCGTTCACATGGCTGGTTATTTAAGGTACAACCATCGGATAAAAGCTGCCATGAAGACCGTCAGCCAAAAGATCAGTGTGAGGCTCATTTCTCTTTTGAGCCAGAAAAGGATTTCGTGCCATACCCGTTCAATCTCTTCTTTAAGTTTCATTACCTGTGAATTAAAATCAAACCGACTTCCATATTTTCATCCTGTTTTGAAATAGACCTGCCTCATCACGTACCAGGATAAATACATTTTCGCTTCTGTCGGGATAGCTTTCGTCAATGACCCTATGGATCTGCTGTATTATATTACCGTAATTTTTTTCAAAATCGGCCCGGCTAAGGATTACTGTTATCTTACCATCAAGGCTTGCGACGGCACCCGCATCCCCAAGTTCTATGCGCAGCAGCCGGGCAATATCTTCATTTAATGTGAATTCTTTGGTTTCCATATCTTTACCATATAATAAAATTGTGGCAAAAAGACAGGCCACCACTGCGTATCATCGTCAAAATGAATTGCTAAATCTGATGCGGACCGGCTGGTATTGTAGCTTATACTGTAAAATGAAAGTTTTTGATAAACATGATGATGGGGAGTATTGTTTAAAAATTTACGATTTTTTTTACATGGTTACTGATAGATATCCCGCGCGGTATTCCAGGATAATACTCTACGGGCTACGAAACCGCTTAACAAAAGCAGATCGGTTTTTTTGTTTCAGGTTTCTTAATTTAGTAGTGCTTGATAGCACCAATCACAAACCTGAAATTATTATATTTGAATAAACCTTTTAACTATGAGCCAGATAAAAAAAGAAGACATCAAACAGGAAGTGTTTGACCTATATGATGACTATGCCCACAACCGGCTTGACCGGCGCGGATTTGTGCAAAAGCTGTCGCTGTATGCGGTAGGTGGGTTAACTGTACCTGCACTAATGAGTTTCCTGATGCCGGATTATAAAGGGAACGTGCAGATCAAAGCTGATGACCCACGCTTAAAATCAGAATACATTACTTATTCTTCACCAAAAGGCGGCGGGACCATTAAAGCGCTACTGTCAAAACCTATAGATACTAAAAAGAAATTGGGAGGCATCATTGTAGTTCATGAAAACCGGGGATTAAACCCGTATATTGAAGATGTAGCCAGGCGGGCCGCCCTGGCAGGGTTTATTACCCTTGCGCCTGATGCTCTTACACCACTGGGCGGTTACCCCGGTAATGATGATGAGGGCCGCACCATGCAAAGCAAAAGGAACCCTAAAGAAATGGAGGAAGATTTTATAGCGGCATTTGATTATCTTAAAAATAACAAGGACTGTAATGGCAAGATAGGTGTAGTGGGCTTTTGTTATGGCGGTGGCATAGCCAATATGATGGCCGTTCGCATACCGGAGCTTGCCGCAGCGGTACCTTTTTACGGCAGTCAGCCCGCGGCTGAGGATGTGCCTAAAATTCATGCGCCGCTGTTATTGCATTATGCTTCGTTGGATACCCGCATCACCGGCGGCTGGCCGGCTTATGAGGCTGCGTTAAAGGCCAACGGCAAAAAGTACCAGGCCTTTATTTACGACAATGTAAATCATGGCTTTCATAATGATACCACGCCCCGTTATGATAAAGCCGCGGCAGAACTTGCCTGGAAACGCACCATTGATTTTTTTAATGAGTATTTGAAATAACAGCTATTCGCTACAATGCGGTATTGCAATTGTATTACCCTCAAGGTCTTTCGCAAGAGCCTTGAGGATAAACTCATCCATTTATACTACGCAGTTTTTACGCCGAATAAATAGCCAACAAAAGCTGTAATGCCCATTGCTATGGTTCCCCAAAAGCAAATCCTTATTATACTTTTTGTCATACTCGAACCTCCTGCTTTTGCCGCAACACCACCGGATAACCCGAGGAATATTGTAGCAAATCCATACAACAAGTACACCATAATATTTACCGGCGCAAACAGCGAAACCAAAAAAGGCAATATCCCACCCGATATAAATGATGCACCCGATGCTAAAGCAGCTTGCAACGGCTTCGGCTGCGTGAATTCGTTGATTCCTAATTCGTCTTTGGCATGAGCCTCTAACGCATTGTGTTTGGTAAGCTGTTCTGCCACCTTCATTGACAAATCACTATCCAGCCCTCTTTTTCTATATATACTTGCCAGTTCTTTTAACTCAATATCGGGCATCGTATCCAATTCTTTCTTTTCCCTGCCTAAATCTGCTGTCTCGATATCAGACTGAGAACTAACTGAGACGTACTCTCCTGCAGCCATTGATAACGCTCCTGCTACTAACCCTGCTAAAGCAGCCAAAATGATCGGACTTCTTGTGTGGCTGGCTGCGGCTACCCCGATTGCGATGCTCGTAGTTGAAAGTATGCCGTCATTTGCGCCTAAAACAGCTGCCCGCAGCCATCCGCTTCTATTTGAATAATGTTTCTCCAGTTCCATTTTTTTAAATATTAATTTGTACAAGAAAAATAACCAGGTGGCTGATCATTCCTTTAGCTAAAAGAATGCTGCAACTCCCGAAAATTACAAAAAAATAAATCATGATTGTTTTCCAGTAAAATTTATCTTTTACGCAATCGATTGCATAATTATTCAAAAAAAGATTTACTTTGTGTTTAGTAAACCAACCTGAAGAATTGAGCTCATGAAATACTTTAAAAAACATTCGCTGCTTGCGGCGTTAATGGGATTATTAATAACTAATGCCATCGCGCAAAACCCATTAATAACCAACCAATTTACCGCCGATCCTTCGGCGCGGGTATTTGGCGACAAGGTATATATCTACCCGTCGCACGATATTAAGGCAACTCCGGGCCATGGTCGCGCGGGTTGGTTCAATATGGCCGATTATCATGTTTTCTCTTCGCCTAATTTAACCGACTGGACCGATCACGGCGTCATTGTAAGCCAGAACAAGGTAGCCTGGGTCGATTCGAACGCTTACGCTATGTGGGCGCCCGACTGTATAGAACGCAACGGCAAATATTACTTTTATTTCCCGGCACCTGTTAGAGCCGGCACCGGCCTGGGACGGGGATCAATGGTGGGTGTAGCGGTGGCTGATAAACCTTACGGGCCCTTTGTTCCGCAACCCGAACCTATTAAGGGCGCGGTGGGTATTGACCCCAACGTATTTATTGATAAAGATGGCCAGGCCTACCTGTACTGGGCGCAGGGCAATATTTTTGGCGCGAAACTGAAAGATAACATGCTCGAGCTGGCATCGGACGTGAAAGTCATGAACGATCTTCCGGCGAAGGGTTTGAAAGAGGGCCCTTATTTGTTCGAGCGCAAGGGCATTTATTATTTAACCTACCCGCATGTGGCCGATAAAACCGAACGGCTGGAATATGCCACCAGCAATAGCCCGCTTGGGCCATTT
>Ga0207032_1184_pt1 | contig 15370 bp, 12 predicted proteins | sample Alteio_BWMinCont_38_FD_153308 | JGI IMG/M metagenome (GOLD analysis project Ga0207032, IMG submission 153308) | Enriched cells from forest soil in Barre Woods Harvard Forest LTER site, Petersham, Massachusetts, United States -... | ecosystem: Environmental > Terrestrial > Soil > Temperate forest >... | reverse complement strand
GTGAGCTTCCAAGTTCGCGTCGAAGTGGATCACCGCGCGGAGCGGAAAGAGGTGTTCGAACAAGCATGGCGGGTGATGCGCGACCGTTTCTACGACAAGAACATGAACGGTGTGGACTGGATGAAATATCGCGGAGTGTATGAACCGTTGCTCGAAGACATCGACGACCGCGAAGAGATGCAAAACGTCATCATGCAGCTAATCGGCGAATTGAATGCTTCGCATACGGGGGTGAGCGGCGGCGAGACGAATCCCAATACGCTTCAAACGCGCTACCCAGGTTTCGAACTGGCGGCCGACACTTCCGGCTATTACAAGGTGGCGTTTGTGTATAAGGATGGGCCCGCGGATCACGACTACGTGCGCGTCCACGCCGGCGACTACATTCTGGCGGTGAACGGCGAGGCGCTGCACTCCGGGGACAATTACTGGAAAAATTACAATCTGGCGCCCGGGCGGAAACTGGAGTTCACCGTGAATTCGAAACCTTCGGCGGACGGCGCGTGGAAGACGAAAGTAGAGCCCGTGAACGCGGGAGCGTATGGAACGCTGCAGTACAACCGGTGGGTGGATGACCGCCGCGCGATGACAGAAAAGCTCTCACATGGGGAGATCGGCTACCTGCACATCCGCCAGATGAACGCGGAAGCGCTGCACAAATTCGAGCGCGACCTTGCAGACAATCATTTCAAAAAGGCCCTGGTGATTGACCAGCGGTTCAATCCCGGCGGCGGAATCGATCAGGAATTGCTCGAAATCCTCGAGCAGCACCAGTATCAATACACGCGCGGGCGGGATTCCGTTTACATCACCCGGCCGCAACGAGCGTTCTTCGGCCCCGTGGTGGTGATGCAGAACGAACGCTCCTTCAGCGACGCGGAAGTCTTTCCGGACGGCTTCAAGCGGCTGGGACTCGGCAAGACGGTCGGCGTAAACACGAATGGCTCGGTGATTGGAACGGGAGCATTCCGGCTGATGGATGGCTCCTCGGTGCGAACGCCGGGGACTGGGCTGTGGGACGTCAGCGGCCAGAACTTGGAGAACTACGGTGTGCCTGCGGACGTGTACGTAGACAACAAGCCCGAGGACTTCCTGGCGGGACGCGATGCGCAACTGCAGAAGGCCGTCGAGGTACTGCAGGAAGAGTTGAAGAAGAACCCACCGAAGGACATTCCAGGACGATAGAGGACCGAATGCGGGGCCGAAACGATTCCGGTGAAGTCTTCCATCAAGTCCTGCATAATGCTGATTCGGCGGGGGTTGGAGCGCTCTTGGCTGAGCACGAAGAGCGCTTCGATGGCGTGGATATTTGCGTTACCTATTCCGGCGGTCCTCCGTCTAAATGCTTTAGTGGCACCATGCCCGAGGAGTGGCGGGCGGGTGTAGACTAATCTCTGATGAGCACCATCTTTTTCGCCTTGGAAACAGTGCATCGCATGCAAAAGAAGAAGTGGAGACGTCTGACTACTATTGCCTCGTCCGCGGTCCAGAGGAGTCTTCTCTAACCCTCAATGGCCGCTGCGACCCGCCAGTTTGAACTCACTCTTTTTCCTGAGCGTTTTGCCATTTCGCGGCTTGCTGCCAATGCGGCCATTCCGGATTGGGCGACGCAAGGGCCTTTTTTCTCCGTTTCGCGAACTGGGGATGAGCTATCAATCGTTTGCGAACTTTCGCGCGTTCCCGTCGGTGTACAATCGCAACCCGGGTGGCGCGTATTTAAAGTTCACGGGCCGTTTGTTTTGTCGGAAATCGGCGTGCTGTCGGCACTGGCAGCGCCGCTCGCCGAAGCAAAAATCAGTTTGTTTGCCGTTTCCACGTTCGATACCGATTACCTGCTCGTGGCTACCGAAACTCTCTCGGCGGCTATCTCCGCGCTGGAGCGGGCAGGACACAAAATTCACAGGAGCAAAACCGAATGATCACGGAATCTCTGAGGAATACCGCGAGCCATCGCCGTCGCGGAACTTTTTTGGTTGCCGCCGCGATGCTGGCGATTTTCGCCGTGACGCTACAAATACGCGCCGATGAGCCGTACGCGCGCACGCGCGACTATGATTTGCAGCATTCACGAATCGCGCTGCGTTTCGACCTCGAGCAGAAAAAAGTTCTCGGCGACGTCACGCACTCGCTTTCCATTCTGCGCGACGGCACGAGCAAAATCTCTTTTGACTCCGTTGGCCTCACCATCCAAAGCGTGACGGTCAACAAAGCCGCCGCGAAGTTCGAAACGACCGCGGACAAGCTGATCGTACCCCTGCCGGCCGCCGCGAAAGCGGGCGAGAAATTTGAAATCGCCATTCGCTACGAAGGCAAGCCAACGAAGGGCCTTTATTTCATCCTGCCGGACAAGGATTATCCCGATCGCCCGAAGCAAATCTGGACGCAAGGCGAATCCGAAGACACGCGTTACTACCTGCCGACGTACGACTATCCGAATGATCGCCTGACGACCGACACGGTCATTACCGTTCCCGCTTCGTGGATTACCGTTTCGAACGGCAAACTCATCAGCGTGACGGACGCGGGCAAGGGCCTGAAAACCTGGACGTGGAAGGAATCGGTTCCCAGCTCGACGTATCTCATCACCGTGGTGGCGGGCGAATTCGACGAAGTGAAGGATTCCTGGCGCGGCATGCCCGTCACATACTACGCGCCGAAGGGCCGCGGCGACCGGCTGCCGGTCAACTACAGCCGCACGCCGGCGATGATCGATCTTTTCAGCAAAAAACTCGGCGTCGACTATCCCTGGGAAAAATACGCGCAAGCCATGGTGGATGATTTCGTTGCCGGAGGCATGGAAAATTCCAGCGCCACTACCAACACTAGCAGCTCCCTCAACCATGCCAAGATTGCTGCGGAACTCACTACGAATGAAGACGGCCTGATCTCCCACGAGCTCGGGCACCAGTGGTTCGGCGACCTGGTTACCTGCAAGGACTGGGGCGATATCTGGCTCAACGAAGGGTTTGCCACGTACATGAATTACGTGTGGATCGAAGCACACTATCCCAAGGATCAGAGCGAATACGAACGCTGGAGCAACGCGCGCGGCTGGTTCGAAGAGGGCAATCTATACACCAAACCCATCGTGCGACACGACTTTGACGACTCCAGCGAATTCGACAGCAATGCTTACACCAAAGGAGGCTGGGTGCTGTACATGTTGCGGCACCAGCTTGGCGAAGACGCGTTCTACCGCGGCTTGAAACATTATCTCGAGGTGAATCGCGGGAAGAACGTGGTCACCGCCGACCTGTCCAAGGCCATGGAAGAAGCCACACACACCAACGTCGACCAGTTCTTCAGCCAATGGCTGTACGGCGCGGGCGCACCGAAATTTGAATTGAGCTACACGTACGACAATGAGAAGCACCAGGTCGCATTGACAGTGAAGCAAACGCAAAAAGTCGAAGGCCGCGTGGGAATTTTCAGCGTCCCCGTGGACGTGGAGATCACGACCGCTACCGGACCGAAGCTCTATCCCATCACCGTTACAAAGGCCAACCAGATTTTTACTTTCCCGTCGGACTCCGCACCGGTGCTGGTGCTTTTTGACAAGGGCGGCCACGTGCTCAAGTCCGCCGAATTCCACAAGGAAAAGAAAGAGTGGCTGTATCAATTGAAGAACGCGGCGGACTTCTCCGATCGCGCAGATGCTGCCGTGGCGCTCGGCAAGATTAAGGGAGATGAGGAAGCCGTCGCCGCGTTAGGCGAGACGCTGCGCAACGACAAAGCCTGGGGCGTGCGTGCCACGGCCGCCGAAACGCTTGGCCAGCTTGGCGGCGCTTCCGCATCGAAACAGCTCCTCGAGGCGCTCAATACCGCAAACGAGCCGTGGGTGCGCAATCGCCTCGTGACCGCACTCGGCAACTTCAAGGATGACGCGGCAGTCGCCGCAAAACTCGAAGCCATCGCAAAAGAAGACAATTCCTATCGCGCGCGCTCGTCTGCCTTGCAGGCACTGGGCAAGCTGAAGGCACCCAATGCGTTCGCGGCACTGGAGGCCGCCGCCGCGTCCGACTCACCGGACGATTATCTGCGCGTTGCCGCGTTGCGCTCTTTCGGGTCACTGGGTGACGACAAGGCCGTGCCGCTGCTCCAGCAGTGGTCGGCAGTAGGAAAACCCATCGAATCGCGCACCGCCGCCATCAATAGCCTTGCGCGGCTGCAGAAGGACAACAAGGACATCACCAAGCAGATCTCAGCCTATCTCATGGAGCCGCGCTTTCCAGTTCGCATGGCCGCTACCTTCGCCCTCGGTGGCCGCGGAGATGCCACCGCCATTCCTGCTCTTGAAGCGCTGCTGAATAGCAACGACTTGAGCATCGAAATGGCGCCGATGATTAAGGGACAAATCGAACGCTTGAAAAAACCGGCGGAGGGAAAACCCGGCGCAGGCCCAGGGGAAGCTGGCGGGGAGGGGGAGAAGCAAACCACCGATCAGCGGCTCGACAAGCTCGAGCGCTTGCTTCAGGAAATGAGCGAACGCCTCAAGTCCATGGAGAAGCGCCTCCCGCCACAAAAGCAGTAGACAACTGGGGTTTCATTGCAAGGGCGGACCGCGGTCCGCCCTTTTTTCCTCTCTGTCTCCTCTGCGCTCTCTGTGTTCTCTGCGTTAATTCTCTTTCTTTGGTTTTTTCTCACGGCTCCGCAAGCAAAATCCGCAAATCCCGCAGATTATTCCCCGTCGGTCCAGTAACAATCGCATCCTCCAGCCGCGAAAAAAAAGTGAACGCATCGCTCCGGCGAAAGGCGTCTGCCGGATCCAGACCCGCGGCGCGCGCACGCGCTAGCGTCTCACCGTCCGCCATTGCTCCTGCCGCGGGACTATTGCCGTCGATTCCATCGGTGCCCGCACTCAGCACGGCAATCTTTTTCCCGGCGATTCTCTCCACGCATGCCAGCACAAACGCCGAATTTCTTCCGCCAACGCCGTTCCCCGTCACGGGCGAGCTCACCTCTCCGTCCGCAATCAAGGCTACCCGCTGGCCGGAATGCGTTTGGCGAAAGTCTTCTAATTGTTTCAGCAAACTTTCCGCGGCTTTCTCTACCGGCCAATCATCCGTTGAATTGTCGCAGCAGGTGACGAAACCGTGCCTTTCCGCGGAGCGGTGCGCGGGATGGAAAAGTTCATCCATTCCCAGCAAGAGCGAAAAATCAGCGTTTCGAAACGCGAGAGCATCGGCTTTCGGAGTTTCAGGCATCTTTCCTTCGTTCAGCCAGCGCCGGAGGGCCAACGGAAATTGTTCGGACAAGGAATACTCCGCGATGATGCTCTTGGCTTCCGCGATCGTCGTGGGGTCCGGCAATGTCGGTCCGCTCGCGAGCGCCGATTCTTTTCCGGCGGGAACGTCACTGACTGCCAGCGTTATTTTCGTCGCGTCTTTTGCGGCCGCCGTGAGCCGCCCGCCCTTCACGGCTGACAAGTGCTTTCGCACTGTATTCATGGCGTCGATGGGCGCACCACACGTCACCAGTACTTGATAAATCTGCCGCACGTCCTCCAGCGATTGCCGCGAATCGAGCGGAAGCTCCACCAGTGCGGACCCGCCTCCGGAAAGCAAAAAGAACACCAGCGTCTTCCGATCACATTCTTTCAGCAGCGCAAGAATCGTCTCCGCAGCCCGCCAGCTTCCTTCATTCGGCAGCGGGTGCCCGGCGACAAAATATTTCAATCCCGGCACCGGCTTGTGCGGAGGGGTTGGCGCGGACACCACGCCTTCGAATCGCACGAAAGGCGCGAGCACAAGCGAGAGCCCGTCCACCATCGAATGCGCCGCTTTTCCGATGGCCACGACTCGCAGTTTCTCGAAATCCCGGAGATCGAAAATCCTGCCGTCACACGCCAGCTGCGCCCCTTTGCGCTGTAGCTTTCGCTGCATGGTCGCGGGAATGTCAATCGCAGCCAGCGTTTCGTGAAAAATGCGGCGGGCGAGTTGCTTCAGATCCGCCATGAGAGATTTGCCGAAAGCTCCTCGTCAGGTTTTCAGTACTTCCGGGTTCAGCATGTTGGGCGGACGCTGTCCGGCGAAAAGAGCCACTACGTTTTGCGCGGCGATGCACGCCATTTTCGTGCGCGTCTCGAGGGAAGCGGAGGCGATGTGCGGCGCCAGCACCACGTTCGGGCGCTTCAGCCCGGAATGAATGAACGGCTCATTTTCGTAGACATCCAGCGCGGCGCCGGCAATTTTCTTGTTTTCCAGCGCCGCCACCAGTGCCGCTTCGTCCACCACGGGCCCGCGCGACGTATTGATCAGAAAAGCCGTCGGCTTCATGCGATAGAATTTCGGCGCGTCGAATAATCCACGCGTTTCGGGAAGCAGCGGCACGTGTACGCTGATAAAATCAGACTCCGCCAGCAGCGCGTTCATGTCGCGAAACTCGGCCTTCAATTCCTTTTCCGCTTCGGGGGAAACTCGCACGGCGTCCGTATAGATCACTTTCATTTGAAAGCCGCCCGCGCGCCGCGCCACGGCGCGTCCGATGCGGCCGAATCCCACGAGCCCGAGTGTCTTCCCCCAGACGTCCGTTCCCACGAGCTGGTCCAAATCCCAGCCCGGCCAAATCCCCGAACGCGCCAGGGCTTCGCCTTCCCCCAGCCGCCGCGCCACCGCCATCATCAGCGTCCACGCGAAGTCCGCCGTGGTTTCATCCAGCACGCCAGGCGTATTGGTGGCCACCACGCCTCGCTTCGTACACGCCGCCACGTCAATGTTGTCGAAGCCGACCGCCACGTTGGCCGCAATCCGAAGCTTTGGCGCGGCTCGCAGCAGCTCTTCGGTGACTTTCTCCGTCAACAAGCAAACCAGGCCCTCTTTGTCCGCCAGCCGCTGGACGACTTCCGGCCGCGGTGGGCGCTCCGTTTGGGTCCAGTATTCCACGTCGCAGCTTTCTTCCAGAATCTTCCTCGCGGGTTCAAAAAGTTGATGCGTTGCGAACACTTTCGGTTTCGGCATCTCTTCCTCTACGCAAAGTTGGGGAAATTACACTAACACACCGCCGCGCCACGGGCATAACTTGACGTTGCGCGCGCGCCGGAATCCTCACTATAGTGCCAGTGCGCTACCACCTGCACGCCTATGAACGCTGGCTTGGTTCGGGATTTTGAAAAGCTGCTTGGCTCTTCCGCGGTTCTGCACCGGCCGGAAGATGTGCTGCTCTATGAATACGACGGCTCCGCTGAAAAAGGCCGCCCGGACGTCGTCGTTTTCCCGACAACCACGGAACAAGTCTCCCGCATCGTCACACTCGCCACAATATACAGCGTTCCCGTGGTTGGCCGCGGCGCTGGCACGGGTCTTTCCGGTGGCGCGCTCGTCCGCACGGGGGGCGTGATGATTGTCTTCGCGCGCATGAACCGCATTCTCGAACTCGATCTCGAGAATCGGCGCGCCGTCGTTCAGCCCGGCGTTGTCAATCACGATCTCACGCAATCGGGGAACGATTGCGCTCGCAAATGACCGCCCACGCTAATCTCCCCGCGCGCCTCGAATCGCTTATCGACCCCTCTCGCATCGTCGCCGATCCCGCCGTCTGCGCTGAGTACGCGGTTGACGAAATGCAACCCGCCGCCGTCGCCAGACCCGCCTCCGCCGAGGAAGCCGCCGAAATCGTCCGCTTTGCCGCGCTAGAAAACGTCGCCCTCATCCCCTGCGGCAACCGCACCAAGCTCGGCATCGGCATGCCTCCCGCGCGCTATGACCTCGCTCTCGACATGACCGGCCTCAACCAGATCGCCCACTACGATCCCGGCGACCTCACCCTCAGCGTCGACGCCGGCACCAATTTCAATGAATTCGCCGTCCCGCTCTACAACCAAAAGCAATTCCTGCCTCTCGCGGTCCCTTTTTATTTCGAATCGACCATTGGCGGCATCATCGCTTCCGGCGTGGATTGCGGGCTGCGCCATTCTTATGGCACCGCCCACGACTTTCTCCTCGGCGCTGAGTTCATCGACGGCACCGGCAAGCTCTACAAGAGCGGCGGCCGCGTGGTGAAAAACGTCACCGGCTACGATCTTCACAAACTCCTGATTGGTTCGCTCGGCACCCTCGCTGTCATCACGCGCCTCAACTTCCGCACGTTTCCCGCCGCGCCCGCCAGCCGCGGCTTTATGACCTCGTTCCGAACGGCCGAAGACGCTCTCGTTCTTCAAAAAATGATCGCGGATTCTCCACTCTCTGCGGCGTCCATCGAGCTTCTTAGCCCGCAGCTCATGCAACAATTTCTCGACGCCGAGAAGAATTCTCCTGAGCCACCAGCCGTTTCCCTGGCCGGAAAAGTTCCCGCGAACTCCTGGCACCTCTGCCTCAGTGTGGAAGGAACGCCCAAAGTTTGCGAGCGTTGCGAGCGCGATTTAGCGCGCCTCGCCGGTTCCCAGGCGGCAAAGAATCCTCAATTCACGGGGCTTAGCGAAAATGAAGCAGCCGATTTCTGGCACTACATCGGCCAAGCCATTCCCCTCCTCCTTGAAGCATTTCCCGCGGCCGCCATTTTCAAAATCGTGCAACTGCCCGCGCGCCTCGGCTCTCTCTTTTCCCAGCTCACCACCATCGCCGAGCAAGCCGCTCTTCCTCATTGCCTCATGGCACGCGCCTGCGGCGTCGTGTACTTCGCCCTTCTCCGCGAAGCGAATGACGCCGATTCTCTCCGACGCCTCATCGAAGCTGCCTCCGCCATCTTCCATCTCTGTGCTCGCGAAGGCGCATCCTCCACCATCCCCTGGTGCCCCGTTGAACTAAAGCGCGCCATCAACGTTTGGGGCCCTGTTCTCCCGGGCGGGAATCTGATGCGCGGCCTCAAATCCGCCTTTGACCCGCAAAACATTTTTGCCCCTGGCCGCATGCTCGGCGGCATATAGCCTCGATCTCGCGGGCGCTTCAGCCCAGCACTTTTCCGGGTGTCCATCGATCAATAATTAGGATTATCCGAGACAGGCAGGGTCTCGCGCGTGAGCCGATAATCACTTCGCCAAAATGCTCAGGAATGAGTATGCAATTTTTATGTAATGTGTCGGTCTAAAGAACTTGTTCGAGGAACTTAGGAGACCTTGCGGTCACTGATAAGAAGTGCTCAGTCGCCGTCTGCTCTTTCGCGTATCCCTTCGTTGCGCAAACGGTCGCACTCGGTGTTGGCGCACTTCGCGAACCAGATGTCGGCGTTTTCAGCAACTTCGTACAGGCGGGCTTGGTCGGCGATGCGTTGCATGAGCATCGGCTCTGTCTTGTCCGCCAGTGCTCCCGTGCGAAAATATCGGATTAGGGTCGTGCGGATGATTTCAACGTTGTTGTCATGCAGCGACGTCATCGCAGGGCGGTCGTCCTTGTTGGCGGAGAGCCGCAAGAGAGCCTCGTGGTTGGTCATGAGTGCGGCGCGACGGCCGGCCTTAGCATGATCCACGCTTCCAGCTCGGTCGCCTGGCGAAACGTTTTCGAGTTGATCTTCCAAGGAATGGTCGCCCAGAACACGGTTGCGCTGTTCGTCATGCTGTCGATACAGATGCGATCTTCGGCGTCCGCGGTCGGCTTCCTCAGCCACAAAACGGTTCCATCATCGGTCTCTTGAACATCGACAAAACCGCCTTTGTGGGCCGCTGCTTGAAATGCTTGTAGTTTCTCCATAACTCACCCAGTATACGCTCCTGGGGGTTTCACTTTTTTCTTAATAAATCAATTTTATACATATAGTACTGTCGGCGCGGTTTCGACGAATGTTGAATTCACAATAGCAGCCCCTCTACCCGTTATCCAGAAGCACCTCCATCGCGAGAAGTACATGCCAGAGATTTAAGCCCCGTGATGTAATGCAAAGATGCGACTCGGACCCGTTCTTCTCCTCCTCGTTACGGCTACTATCGCCGCAGGGCAAACCAAAGAATCCATCGCCGGGAAGCTCGACGCCAAGGAAAAACAGTTGGAAGATCTTTACGCGGACTATTGGCGCACGGAATACAAAAAGGCGCTCGGCGACCAGCAAGCATCTTCCGCGCCCATCGAGAAGCGCATTCGTGAGGTCTTCAAAGACGAAGACTTTTTCGTTGCATTGAAAGCCGCTTCCTACCCGGACTGGCTCCTGAAGCGCCGCCGCGAACTATTCCTGGACGAAGCCGCGTTCACGAAAATCACTACGGACGCGAAACTCATGGCTTTGGAAGAATCCATCACTCGCGAGGAAGGCAACATCCGCTACAAGGTGAGAGACAAACAATATACTCGCGCCGAGCTGAGCAATCTGGTCGCCAACAACCCCGACCGCCAGATTCGCGAAGGTGCCTGGAAAGCCCGCGCGCAGATCGCGCCCCTCAACGCGGACCGCATCCTCCGGGCCATCAACTTGCGAAATGAACTTGCTCTTCAGTATTCGAACACGATCTTTTCGAGCTTCATGCTTCGCCGCAAAGGCGCAGAGGCGCAACAGCTCTTCACCTGGCTTGCTCAGCTTCGCGAGGAAACCGACACCGAATACCGCCTGCTTCTGAACCAGATGCGCCACGAACTTCATCTCGAGAAAATCGAACCGTGGGATCTCGAATATTACTTTTCCACTTTGACGAATGAATTTGAGAAACGGTCGTTTGTCCCCGCCGAAGGCTGGCCGAAGACCAAGCAATTGACCGCAAATCTAGGCTATGACCTCGAAAAACTGCACGTGGACATGCGCGCCGCAGACCTCGGCTTCGATGGTGGCGCTTACCCGATTCTCTACGGCAAGGACGTTAAAATTCTGGCGAATCGCTTCAGCGGCATCCGTTTCTATGACCGCCTGCTTCATTCCACCGGTCACGCTCTGCATTACAGCATGATGGATGAGCCGTCGTTTCTTCTGCGCGCCAATTGCCCCGAGCCGTTTGACGAAGGACTAGCTGAATTCCTCACTCTCATGCTTTATCGCCCGGACGTGAGTGTTTCGCTCTTTGGACTGAGCGCCGACCAGGCGGCCATCCTCGCGAACCGCTATCGCCTGAAGACTTTGTTCGACCTGCGCGAGAAGATGGCGGACTCTCTCTTCGAATTCGAAGCCTATGCTGACCCCAGTCAGGATCTCGCCGCGCTCTACAATCGCATCCACGCGCAATACCTCGGCGTGAATATGCATGCGGTTCCCGTCTGGGCTTACAACCCCATGTACGGCTCCGACCCCATTTATCTTCAGAGTTTCGTTCTGGCCCACATCGTCGCCCGTCAGGTCCAGCACACGGTGGACCAGCGATTTGGCCCGCAGTGGGGAACGGCCGCCGGCGATTTCCTAAAGCAGAAATTTTTCTCCCGCGGTGCGGAGCAGAGCCTGGACGAAGTCATGCAGTCCGGAACCGGAAAACGCCTCGACCCGCAATTTTTGATTGAATACCTGCGCGGCGCGGCGGCCAGCGCGAACTTCGATCCGGCTCAGCCCTCGGCCAGTCATTGACGGCCTGAGTTCCGCTCCGCCGCCGTCTCGCCTCACAACCAACTTACATCACTGCTGGTCTAGCGTGAACGCCAGGAAGAGCAATTTCTGGTCCCGCTGGATCTGCAACGCGACTGGCGCTCCAGGCGGCAGCGCCCTCAGCGCGCCGCGCAGCCGGTCCAGCGTCGTCATCGGCTGCCCGTTCAACGTGCGAATCACGTCGCCGGTATTCAACGGCACTTCCACCGTGGCGCCCGCCGCCCGCGCCGCAACGATAATCCCAAAGGGATCCCGCAACTCCGACGCCATGCCGGCAATTTTTTTGTCAATCTCCACGCCCAGAATTCCCAACGTCGGCACGAGATTTTTCTCCGGATCGGCAAGCGCCGCAATTTGATCCATGTCGTGCGGCGGCTCCATGACTTTCACGTCCAGCGCGAACCGTTCTTTTCCCCGCAGGAGATCAAGATGAACTTTGTCCCCAGTCTCAAGCGAGAAAAAATGAAACGCCACGAACGGCAGATTGTCCACCGATCGCCCATCGACGCCCGCCAGCACATCTCCGATTTGCACTCCCGCGGCTTCCGCCGCGCTGCCTGGCTGCACGTCGGAAATTATTACGCCGTAACTGCGCGGCAGGCTCAGCGCCGCCGCCAGCGTGGGCGTAACCGTCTGAATTCCAACGCCAATCTCCGCGCGGTGCAAATGGCCATACTTGCGCAATTGCTGGAACGCCACGTCGACCACCCTGCTCGGAATCGCGAAACCCAGCCCTTCGTTTCCTCCCGACTGCGACAGGATGAATGTGTTCACTCCCACCACTTCGCCGTTCACGTTGACCAGCGGACCGCCCGAATTTCCCGGATTGATGGCCGTGTCTGTCTGAATGTAGACCAGTGGTGAATCTGCATCGATCTGCCGCGCCACCGCCGAAACCACTCCCATCGTCACAGAATTGCGCAACCCCTCGGGGCTCCCAAACGCAAAAACCAGTTCGCCTTGTCCCAGTTTGCGGTAGTCAGCAAGCGCGAGCGCCGGCATTTTCTCGGTGTCCACTTTGATCAGCGCAAGGTCGATGTCGCGCGCCACGCCGATAATTCTTGCGGGAACAATCGTTGTCCGCGTCGAGAGCGCTGCCCGCAGCGACCCCTCTTCGATCGCGGGAGGCAGTACCACCTGCACGCGTTGCGCGCCATTCACCACGTGCGCGTTCGTCATGATGTACCCGCTGGGGTCAATCACGAATCCGGAGCCGATGGCCCGCTGCCGGCCGATCACCGCGGCAGTGTTTCCGCGGTCTCCCTGTTCCAGCGGCCCGTACCCCGTCACCAGGATCTGCACTACGCTCGGCGAAACTCTTTTGATCAGCGCGTCCACCGATTGATTCAGTTTGCGAAGTGTCTCCGTGGAAGATTCCTTGGATTGCGCGCGTAGCCCAGAAAAGGGGAACAGCAAAGCCAGCGTACAAACAACGAGAACCCTGAAAAAAAGCGAAATGCGTTTGTCGGGTGAGATTGCATCGTTGCGCGAGATGCGCTGCGCAATGGAGTTGGCCATAGAAAGTTTCTCCTACCTCGAAGAAGTCCCTCTTAGGATGCAGTAAAAAGCGGTCGGAGTACACCGCCAGCCTCTGCTTGGCCGATTCTGCGCGTCCCTATATACTTGTAGCTGGCCCTTCCAGCCCCCCCACGCTCCACGGAGGAGATATGCGCTCCAGTATTCTTCGTCTTCAAGTCCGGGCTATCCTGGTGCTCTTCGCGGCCTGCTTCGCGATTGCCGTCACAAGTGCTCAGGATTTGACCCACGTTGTCTCCGGCACCATCGAGAAAGTCGATTCCGCTGCAAAGACCGTCGCGGTAAAAACCGCCGACGGCACCGTCGAAACCTTCAAGTTCACCGAGAAGACCACGGTCCACGGCCTCAAAGACGCTGCCAAGGGAGCCGATCTGGCCGGCAAAGAAGGCGGGCATGTCATCGTTCACACCACCAGCGAAGGCGCCGAAAAAACCGCTCGTTCCATCCAGTGGTTTGGCGATAAGACGGTCCACACCACCGAAGGCACCGTCGAAGAAGTCGGCTCGGGCACAAAAACCATCGCCGTGAAATCCGCCGACGGCACCAAGCAAGCCTTCGAAGTTTCCGAGCATGCCACCGTGGACACCGGCAAAACCGTCGGCCGCTATTCCGCCATCGGCGCCAAGAAGGGCGAGCACGTCATCGTCTACTACACCGAAGAAGCCGGCAAGAAAATTGCCCACGTCTTCAAGCATCTGTAGTGGCGGGGTTCAACTTGTTCTGAGTGCAGTCGAATAAAGATTGGTCGACGGCCAGACTCGCGCCATCGGATTCGCTGCGCCTACTGCGCCGTAGTTGCTCTCGGGCTGGTTTCGCCAGTTCCGCTGTTTTTCACAAACTTGTCGAACCACGTCAGCATCTCCCACACCACGTCCTCGATCGATTCTCTCGCCGAGTATCCATGCGCTTCGTCTGGCAACGTCACGTAACGCACCGATCCTCCGTTCCCCTTGATCGCTCTGTACATGCGGTCCGATTGAATGGGAAACGTGCCGGAATTGTTGTCCGCTTCTCCATGAATCAGGAGAATCGGAACTTTGATCTTGTCTGCGAACATGAAAGGCGACACCTTTACGTACATTTCCGGCGCCTGCCACAGCGTTCGCCGTTCGCTTTGAAATCCAAACGGCGTCAGCGTGCGGTTATAAGCCCCGCTGCGTGCGATCCCGGCGCGAAACAGATTCGAGTGCGCCAGCAGATTCGCCGTCATAAACGCGCCATAGCTGTGGCCGCCCACGCCGACTCGGTTCGGATCAATCACTCCCATCTCCGCCGCCTTGTCGATTGCGGCTTTTGCGCTCGAAGTAATTTGCTCGACGTACGTGTTGTTCACCGTCTCCGGATCGCCGACCACCGGCATCGACGCTCCATCCAGCACTACATATCCGTCCAGCAGAAAAAATAGCGGGGAAGGCCCCGAAATCGTCGTGAACCGGTACGGCGACCCGCTCACCTGCCCCGCCACGCTTGCGTCCGTAAACTCCAGCGGGTAGGCCCACACCACTGCCGGCCGCCGGTCGCCTTGCTTGTAGTCCGGCGGCAGATACACCGTCATCGAGAGTTCCACTCCGTCTGCCCGCTTGTACGTCACCAATTGCTTGTGAATCGCTCTCAACGCTGGCGTCGGATCCGCAAATTTTGTGAACTCCGTAATCTTGTCCAGCGATCCCGGCTCCGCAAAATTGCCGTTGAACTTCGACGAATCCCGAATGTAGTAGTTCGGCGCATCGACCGGCGTCTCCCGCCTCGTCAGCAATTTCGTCCCGCCCGTGGACAGCATCGCGACGATCTCTTCATAACTCTTGGACTCACCCTGGAAGATACGTTTCAATTCCATTGTATTGATGTCGAGCCGGTCCAGGAACGGCCGCTCACCCTCCGGAGAAGCGCCCGCTCCCATCAAGAAAATGAAATTACTCTGCTGTAGCACGGTGCTGTGTCCGTTCGAAAGCGGCCACAAAACAGGCATTCCCGGATTGTGATACCGATCCTGTCGGCTCAAATCCCAGACGAGCGTCTTTTCGTTCGGCTTGTCCGCATGAAAAGTCCACTCTTTCTCCGGGGTCGGCGAAGGATTGAAAAACCACGCCCGCTCGCGCAGCGTGTCCCGGTCAAAATCGCGCAGGATCGCGAAATCACCGCGCTCCCCAAAAGCAATCCCAGCAAATCGCTTCTCCGTTCGCGCGAGTTCCAATGGCTCGCCTGCGAACAGCTCGTAAATCCACATCACTTTGTCCCGCTCTTTCACTTTTTTCTTTGGATCTCCATCATCCAGCGCCTCGACCCATACCAGCGTCCCGGGCTTGTTCGGATGCCACTCAATATCGCGCGGCCCCGTCGGCACTCCGCCGATCGGCACGTTTTCCCGCAGCGGCAAACTCGCCACCTTGTAAACCACGCGTCCCTGCAA
>Ga0207032_1181_pt1 | contig 15576 bp, 14 predicted proteins | sample Alteio_BWMinCont_38_FD_153308 | JGI IMG/M metagenome (GOLD analysis project Ga0207032, IMG submission 153308) | Enriched cells from forest soil in Barre Woods Harvard Forest LTER site, Petersham, Massachusetts, United States -... | ecosystem: Environmental > Terrestrial > Soil > Temperate forest >... | reverse complement strand
CTTATATTTCCTTCATTCAGACCTTTCAACACCTGAAGAAATAATCCGTATAAATACAGAAATTGTTGCGAGGGCTTCAGAATTAGAAGCGGGATCATCGGATTTGATTAATGCTCATCGACGTTTAATAGAAGTCTATAAAGCACAGCAAGACATTGAAGGAGAAAGAACAACATACCTGAGTTTACTCAATTGTTGTGAAAATGCCTCTATAGCGATTGAGTGTTATCAAGAGCTTGTAAAATTAAATGCAGATCAACCGTTAAAGCAACTCAACATATTAGCGCGTTTATTGAAGATTTATATAGCTAAAGAAGCGGCATTTAATACTGAAGAAGAAAAAACAATGGCTCAAAGTTTTTTGACTGCTTTAGCTGTAGATCCGACTTCATATTTGGAAAAGCAGATTGCTTTATCAGACTTATATTCCCTTCACCCTGACCTTTCAACTCCAGAAGAGATAATTCGTATAAATACAGAGATTACTAAACATGAAGAATTAAAAACGGGATCACCAGATTTAATTAATGCTCATCGACGGTTAATAGAGATCTATAAAACACAGGAGAACACTCAAAAGACGAGAGAAACATATATGAGTCTGCTCAAACGTTGTGGAAATGATAATCGGGTTCCTATTCTTCATGAATACAACGAATTCATTAAAAACAAATAGATAACGTAGTGTGCAAGTTTCTGTATGAGAACAGCCTGGATCCTCGCCTCCGCGGGGATCCAGGCTGTTTACGGTTGAGAAGTTAAAAATATTTTTCTAGAAACTTGCACACTATATTAGGTACAATTTTATTATTTTTAATCTTAATTTTAAGATTGAGTTTATCGTTTCCGTTTAATACATTGAATCTCTACCCTTATAAATCAGTCCTAATCTTGAAAGAGAAACCAATGTTTATGAAAAAAGCTACAATAAAATTAGCTTCAGCGTTCTTAATGCTTAGCTTAATGAGTACATGTCTCAATGCATCAGAATTTACTGATGAGCAAGATACAGCTGCTATTAAAATTCAAATACCTTATAGAGATAAAAAACTCAAAAAGTTGTTTGAAAATATTGAGACAGAAGCACAGACTATGTCTCAAGAAGTTAAGAAAGACCCTGCTAATGCCACGGTATCTTTCAATAATCATATAGGATTATTAGGCGAAAATAGCACCATTCGAGATATTTTGACAGCATCAGCGTGGTGTTTTGCTGCAGGGAGTCTTGCTCCAGAGACTGCAGAAAAGTATAACACTTATCTTGAAGCACAGAGAACTTGTGAAGACCCTCTCAAACGGCAACTTGCCTCATCCATAAAAGCTTTCACCATTCAGAATATAAATGAGATGAAAGAAGTTCTTCAAGAACTAGAAACATCTAAGTATCCATTTTTTCAAATGCTTTATTATGGAGCAGTATCTAAAGCTCTCAGTGCTTCCGAAGATATAGATCAAGCTCAAGAATATCTAATGAGAGGGTTGAGTTTACCTAAACATTACCATGTCGGAATATATGGAAAATTAGCAGATCTTGATTCCTCAGAAGGTTATGCACCTAAGCGAAAATTTTATTTGAAAGAAATTATTAAACTAGGCACACCTAAACAAGTAGCAAAGGCCACATATGATCTTGCAAGCCTTTCCGGTGGTGAAGATGCTTTAAGTGTATACACATCTATTTTAACTAATCCAACTCTCCTTCCTTATCTAGATTCCAATGCAATTCAATTGCAGATAGCTACTTTATTTGCTTATGATTCAACAATTCATGATGAAGCTAGAGCGACAGAAATGTATAAGACAATTCGTTTAAATCGAGAAAGTGTTAAAAATCCTGACACTTATTGGAATGCCGGACATCATCTCGTAAATATTTATATGAATCAAAATGAATACTCTTTAGCGCTTGATCTCGTAACAGAAACTTTAAATGATCCAAAATTTCCAGAATGGCGCCACAAATCACTAGCAGGACAATTAATATACATTGTAGAACACGGCCCAGAATCAATGTGCGACACCATCGATGAGTCTGAACCTTTAAAAAAGCTTATTGATTTCCTATGGATTTCCAAAGGTGAGGCAAACGGTATAGGTCAGATAACGATTAGAGAAAATCTGGACTCTTAATATCTAAATGACAGACCCCAGGATGATGATAAAACCATGCTGCACCATCATCCTGGCACTTAATCTCAAAATCCCCAACTACGTTACATACATTTAGTTCATGTAATCAGAAATATTGTCTTTATTATTCTTGAAATTATTAACACAAGTAACTATATGTGTAAAATATCCCAATATTAAGAAAGAATAATATCTTCATGAAGAAATCTACGATAAAGTTAACGTCAGCATTATTAATGCTGAGCTTAATGAGCACAAGTCTTAGTGCAGCAACAGCATCTTTTGATGAAAAGACAACTATTAAGATTCAAAGACTTTATCGTGATAGAAAACTTAACCAAGTGTATGAGTTCTTAAATCAAACAGGAAAAGATATAAAGAGAGGGGTTGTTCCTGCACCTACTAAAGCAGATTTAGAAAAAAGCATCGCATCTTTAAATGAACACAGCGATTTTAAAAGCATGGGATTGCCTGCTGTTTTTTTCAAAAACGCAAAGGATTTAGATATCAGACCTTTTGTTGGGCTTTATCAAGGGTATATTCAAAGTCAAATGGCAAGTCATGATCCGATAGGAGACAGGTGGCTTCTCTTATTATGGCGGAACTCGCAACTAAAGCTGCTGCAGAAAGTGATAAATTCAATACAGCGCAGTATTTTTTGCAAGAAGCTATAAATTCTGATTATCCATTTTTTAAACACAATTCTTATGTGCGGTTATCTGAGGTAGCTAAAGATTCTGGAGATATAGACCAAGCCTTTAGCTATTTAAGGAAAGGACTAATTTTACCAAACAGATATCATGCTAGCATTTATAGGAAGCTAGCTGAAGTCGATTCTTCCGAAGAGTACAAACCTACGCAGGAACGCTATTTGAAGCAGATTATTGAAATTGGAACTCCTAAAGAAAAAGCAGAAGCACTCCTGAATCTTGCTTATTTGTATGGTCGTAATAACTCGAATTCAGAATTTTATAGACCAAGCGAAGCTCTAGATATTTATGATTCTCTTTTAGCTAATCCACAGCTGATTTCTTTTTTAGATACAGATAATGTTCACATACAAATTGCAAGTATTCGTGCGTTTTCTCCTGATGAAGAAATAAAAAACGTAGATAGAGCAGTAGAGATTTTAGACAGCATTCTTTTAAAAAGACGTAATGACTGGAATTATTCAAACGCTGCAAACCAACTGATAAGTATTTTTATTACAAAAGATCCCGTTAGAGCTTTTAGCCTAGCACGAGAAGCTTTAAGCAATCCAAATCTTCAACAACCCTTCAAATCCTATGTAGAAAAATCATTAGCATCTTTATATGGACATGGCCCGGAAAACACGAGAAATTACCCAGAAGCTTTGCGAATTTTAGAAGAACAAGCTGCAGCTACTTATGGCAAAGATTTTGATTCGAACTATCGTTTATATACTCTTCAAGGTCTAGCCCATCTTTTACAATATGGTGATGTTACAGTTAAAAACGTAGCCAGAGCAATTCAGATTAACGAAGAACTTCGTAAAAACAGTAAAATGAAGCTGATAGCTTTGGGGGACTTAGCTTATATTTATCAATATGATAATGCAGAGCATAGAAATCCAGTAAAATTGGCTGAATGCCTTAATGAACTTGTAGAGTTGTATTCTGACAAACCATTAGAGCAACTCAAAGCTTTAACACGATTATTGAAGATTTATGCAACTGAGGGAGCAGCGTTTAATATTGAAGAAGCGAAGGCTGCCGTTCAAAGAATTTTGACTCATTCGGCTGTCGACGGAACAGCACGTTTGGAAGTTCAAATCACTTTATCAAAGCTTTATCACCTGCATCCTGAATCAGGCTCAGCTGCAGAAATAATTGATGTAAATAATGAACTGGCTCATAACCCTATGGCAACTCCATCGGATGTGGGAAATGCTCATCGTCGTTTGATAGCAGCTTATCTAGAACAGCAGAATTTTGAACAAGTTGTTACAACATATGAGCATTTTTTAACACGTACCGTAGATTGGCAAAGACATGACGTTATTAACGAGTACATTGTTTTTCTTGAAAACCCAGATCATGCGGCTGTACAAAATGCTGAGCGTTTAACTGAGCTGCAAGCCCATCTCCCGCAAGTGCTTCCCCAAGATCCAGGTGTTATGGCTGAGAATATACATCATTTACCTGGTGTGGTTGCTGGATTTGGCAGAGCGGGTCATGTTGATCCTTATTTCTCACCAGAAATGATTGCCAATCGAAAAGCATCACTGTTTGCATTAAGCAAAGATCATTTTGACCAAGCGAACTATCAAAAAAACTTGGAAAGAACGGTAGCTGAAGTTAAGGAATCCATTGCACAATATGGTGCACGTGACGCTGAATTTTTTGCTATAGCAGCCGTTGCCACTCAAGTTTTTGAAACAGGTAATACTCATCCGCATAATTTCCGTTCTGCAGTTAATCATCTTGATTATCCATTTTCTTATGATGATGATGATGCCAAAACAATGACGTATGGTGAGGTTCTCGTTCGCATATGGACTCGAATTACTGAGCATCCAGAAGCAAATTATTTAAAAGATTTAATCATCGTACAACTTGCAGCGGCACGTGACCCTGATGGTCACATTGTCTGTGAAGTTGGTAAAACAATGCGTCATTTCCAGGCAATGGAAGGTACATTTCCAGACATTCGTGCTGTAACGTTATCGTTGAAAGATGCTTTTTCACACTTTGCAAAAAATGAGCAAGAACTCATTGATGCATTACCAACAGAACATCCTTTAAAAATCCTAGAATCCAAAATTGTAGAGATAAGCGAAGCAAGTGAATATAAGCTAGATGCCGATAATTGGGTTAGTCCAGAGTACCAAGGAAAATTTGAATCCTTATCAAGCAACGATCGAATCTTGTTAAATGATCAATATGAGCAGATGGTTTTGAAATTTGAGCAAGATTTATTGAAATCAAGAGATGCTCTTTCTGAAATTGAGAAGGCATTTGCGAGAAGAGAAGTTGGCAAATATTTGAGTGTGGTTTGGTTTGTGGGATAGAGATTAATATCGTTTTTTCGTAACCACTCAGAAAATTTGCATAAGGTCTTGGAGCTTGCCTCCAGGATAACAATGATAAAGTTACAGACAATCCAATCAATAAGTAATAAAATTGGGTATAAATTGAAATAAACTCTTGCCATTTAGAATAAAAAGGTTAATATCTCAGCTAAATGTAATGCTTTACCTTTGAAGATAAAATGTTCACTGGCGCAATTGATAATAATAAAACTGAGCAGATGGTTGAAAGCTTGGGAGAAAGTAGAGATCTTAACGAGCTTAACAAAAACATCAAAAAGATTTTTGAGTCTTTTGATGTAGATAGATTTTCTATCATGGGTTATTTTGATAGTGAATTTAAAAGTTTTGATACCTATCCTCCGGATTGGATACAGTACTACATTTCAAATCAATACTATGCCTACGATCCTGTGCTTTCATGGGATAAGATCCGACTGCCTTTTAGTTGGAAAGGCCATGAAATGAGAGACTTAACGCCAACACAGGAACGTTTATTTTCAGAAGCTCATGATTTTGGAGTTAAGACAGGTATAACTTTGTCTGTCCCCAGCTGTACCGGGCAAACATTTTTAACGCTCTTGGACTATGAGAGCCATCACCCATTCGCCCTGTATGCGCTTTCTTTAGCAGCTCAATCTTACTGGCACTTTATACAAACATCAAAAGCAAAGAATTTATTAAGCTTATTAACGGCGCGTGAACGTGAAATTATTTTCTTAAAAACAAAGGGCTTGGCCATGAAGGGCGTAGCCACAACTTTGAATATATCTGAATCAACTGTTGTTTTTCACTTAACAAACATCAAAAAGAAACTAAAAGTTTCAAACAGTGAACAAGCTCTCTTTCTTATAGGATTAGCCATTAGTCAATTCAGAGGTCGTAATCACCTAAACTTAGATAACGAAAATTTTAATATTAATGCTCATCCAGCTGTTCTTCGTTCTTTATTGTTATCATAATCTTCTTGAGTATAGGCATAGATTGGTTTGGCATAGGATAAGATAGGTTTTGTAAAATCGTCATTTAACTGTGTTAGTAGTTTTTCGTAAGTTTGAAGAAGTGGCACATAGCTCGTTACCAACAACTGATTACCCTTAAAAACTCTCTCTGCTACAGATTTCCCAGAAAATCCATACCGACTATACAGTTTTTTTGCTGCGGGAAATGAAACAAGCAAACACGTTTTTACAGCTTTCAATTCTAGCGCAAAGTGTAAGTAAGCAGCATAAATGCTTGCTGTAATATGACTGGCCGTTTGAGGTGTGTAGTTTTCATCGAAACTATGGTCAACAGCAATTCTGCTTTGTTCCCAACAGCCTGAGTGCTTAAAATTTTCCAAATCAGGCAGTAAAAACTTAAATGGTCCATCAAACATACATGGGTTTATCATTTCAATAAGACGGGTACACCCTCTTACAATCCCTTGTTCATCTTTATAAATTATGTAAGTTGCATGTTTCTCATCATATTCATCTTTTTCCATGCCATGGCTACTTTTAACATCCCATTTTAATTTTTCGAAAAAAACTTTATGGCGTAGACGGTACATATTATCAAGATCGCGCCTATGAAACTCGTAATTACTTGGATCAATTAGGACTAACATTTTTATTTCCTTAAAACATACTACCGAGGTATATATCTGTATAAAAAACAAACTCAAGTGCGTTGCACTTTATTTGTTTTCTACTAACAGATTCTTTAATTAATAATTATTTGATATGTTTTATATACTTAAAAGGGAATCTATCTGATATTGATTAATAATTCCACGCGAAAGTTCTAAAATAATTCGCATTAGATATCTCTTAAGTTGAAGATAAACCCTTGACGAATTGGTCGTTTTTCGGGTACGAAAGAACTAATTATAATGAATTTTAAGATGATCTAGGAGAGAATTAATATGGCTAAACGTTGCGCCATTACTGGCAAGGGTGTTTTATCAGGAAATAACGTAAGTCACGCAAACAATAAAACACGTCGTCGTTTTTTGCCAAACCTTCAAGAAGCATCTTTTATGAGTGATTCTTTAGGAAGAATGGTTCGCTTGCGTCTAAGTACTAGAGGAATTCGCACAATTGAGTTTCATGGTGGTATCGATGCTTACCTTCTAAAGGCAAGAACAGCACGCCTTGCTCCTGAAATTGTAAAGCTAAAAAAAGTTATTAAAAAACGTACAATTGCCGTTGCTGCAGCTGCTACAGCTTAGTTTATATGCTGTTGTCTTCACTCGTTGAGATCCTGGGGTCAAGCGCCCCAGGATGACAAAATAGGGTGTCAGAGACAGTGAAGCATACTTAATCTTTAAGTGATGCAGAATAAACATACGAAACGGATGTCATCCTAGTACTCGACACTAGGATCTCAAAAACAAAAAAACACCATTGATGACTCCGAAAGTTTAGCCCTTCTCATGGATAATATTATCTTTTCTATTATACATTATCTACAAAGTCTCTCAGCTGAACTTTTGTCGCTTATTTTATTTCTTACTTGCTCTGTTATCATTTTAGCAATGCTGCGCTTTTTTGGCGCCGTGGGATTATATGCCTACAGCACAATTGCTATTATCATGGCAAACATCCAGGTCTTAACCGTGGCAGAATTTTCATTCTCCTCAAAGCCCATTGCTTTAGGAACGGTTGTATTTGCGACAACTTTTCTGGTAAGTGACATATTAACAGAGCATTATAACAAAAAAACTGCACAGACAGCTCTATGGTTAAGCTTCTGGGGACAAATCGTTGTAACGATAGTGATGGTGTTAGCTTTGGGTTATAAACCCATAGAATGCAATTCATTGCCGTCTGAAGTCAGTACAGTTTGCGCAACAAACTCTTTGGCAATGTTAAAGCTATTCTCCCCCTCCCCTCGTCTTTTAATAGCAAGTTTGTCAGCCTATGCTATCAGCCAACTTTTTGATATTTGGGTTTTTCAAAAAATTAAAGACTTGAGTCATAATCGTTGGTTATGGCTGCGAGTTAACACATCAACGCTCTTATCAGGATTGCTAGATAATACCGTCTTTAGTGTAATCGCATGGGTTATTTTGAGCTCCACTCCTGTTGATTTTTCAACCTTGGTCTTTACGTTTATCTTAGGAACGTATCTAATGCGCGTTATTATTAGCTTTCTCTCAACGCCAATCATTTATTTAAGTTATTATTTCCTTCCAAAGATTGACCTATCCCATGAACACAAACTTTAAGTTTACAAGTTACACACCTGGTAAAACAAAGGCACGCTTAGGGACCATCATAACCCCACATGGTACCATTGAAACACCTGCTTTTATATTCTGCGCAACCAAAGCTGCAATGAAGGCGCTAACGCCGGATGACATGGTTAATGGTGACACACAAATCATTCTTTCAAACACCTATCATCTTCTTTTACAACCAGGACCAGAGATTGTTGCGAAAATGGGCGGCCTGCATCGTTTTATGGGATGGAATGGTCCTATGCTTACAGACTCTGGTGGCTTTCAAATCTTTAGTTTGGGACATGGATCGGTTGCGTCTGAAATCAAAGGCAAGAGAATGTCGAACCGCAATCAAACCCTTTTAAAAATCACGGAAGAAGGGGCAAGATTCAGGTCTTATATTGATGGAAACGAACACCTTTTAACCCCTGAAAAATCAATTGATACGCAGCGAAAATTAGGCGCTGATCTTATTGTGGTTCTTGATGAATGCACCCCTTTTCACGTTGATAAGATTTACACGCAAAAATCAATGGAAATGAGTCATCGCTGGGCAGCTCGAAGCTTAGCTGAATTCAAACGTGGAGATACGGGCGTTCAACAACTCTATGGAATTATCCAAGGCGGGGTTTACCCTGATTTACGCAAAGACAGCTGCGATTTTGTGAATTCGCAAGAGTTTTTTGGCCATGCGATTGGTGGCTCATTGGGCGCAGATAAAAGCCAGATGCATGATGTGATTGCAATTGCGACTGAGCATTTGTGTGATAACCGCCCCATTCATCTTCTCGGCATTGGGGGAATTAGTGATATTTTTGCTGGCGTAGCGCAAGGCATTGATACCTTTGACTGCGTTCACCCAACACGTATAGCAAGACACGGCAGCGCCCTTGTTCGAATGGAAAACTCAGGATCGAGAGAGAGTGAACATATTAATCTGCGTAACAGCCAGTTCAGAGAAGATCCGACTCCTCTTGAACCAGATTGTGGCTGTGCAACCTGCAAAAAATATTCAAAGGCGTACTTACATCATCTTTTAAAGGCAAAGGAACTTTTGGCATTTACGTTGATATCGATTCATAACATAACCTTTATGAACCGTTTAATGACGGCAATCCGCCGTGCGATAAAAGATGATACGTTAGAGCAGGAGCGGAAGCACTGGTTGGGGTAGAGAACCCTACTTTCCATCTGACATGTAGAAAAAAACACGATTACCATCAGGATCATACTCGATATTGTAACCACCCATTCTCACAGGCTTTTCAACGACTCTCTCATTGACTTTTTTAAGCTCTTCTTTGAATTTCTCAATAATATCTACATTATTATTATTTTTAATTTCTGCGCACAAAGCGTCTGATATAAGTAATGTACCAGTTTCATCTAAATAAAAATCATCTGCAGACTGGCGTATTCCCTTCAGAACATGTGTTTCTGAGTATCTAGATTTTGGGGCAGTGTCCGTGTCAGCATACGCCGATGAAATCATACTAAATGGAGAACAGATCATACTAAACCAGCTTTTGACATTCTTTTTATCATGCAGCAATTGGCCATCTAATTCTGCAGCTTGGCACAAGCTACTCAACAATAAAATAAAAGAGATTAAAACACTCATTTGTATTGTTTTCATGAATACCCTCCTTTATTTCCATCTGTTCTTATTTATACCACATTACTCAAAATTACAAGTATTTATTTAATGATGGACAGGAGGAATCGCAATTAATCCTTTAAATAACACATGGCCGTCCACTTCTATCAAGTTGATTCCGTGAGCAACGCCCAAAACCCTACATCTAATCTGGTTATCCTCTACTAGACACCGTAGAACAGGCCCACCACTCATACCAGGAGTCATGGGCATAGATGCAGCTTGTTTGCTTGCTAAGATCGTAAATTCAGAGGCAACAGGATGTGTTATGGGATTATAATGACCTTGATCAGTAGGAGTTTGTAACCTTCGCAATGGGTGAACCAAGCGAGGATTATTTAATATTACCGCTTCCCCTTCAGAAACATCAGATACAAGACAAAAGCCATCATTATCCCCACTACGTCGCGCTGAAACTTGTAAAGATCTAAGCGCTGGTTTTCCAAAAGCAAAAATGCGATTTGGATAAAAATCATGATCTGGAATTGCATTCCCTGTTAGATCAATAATAAAACCATTGTTTTTCAATAATTTTTTTGCAATCAAAAAATCCTTTAAAGTATTGGGGCCTGCAGCTGCAGCATTATTTACCTGAACAGTTACATAGTCATTCTTTTTAAATAACTCTCCCCACTCTAATTGATTCCATTGATTAGATATTGTTTGTAGATCAGAATTATTTAAACTAACATTTCCCATCTGAATGATATTAACTGGAAAGAGATTATCAGAAACAGCAGGACTTCCTTTAGGCAAAAAGTAGAGATCACCAAGCTGTTGATTCCAAAAACCATGCAAACAACTTATAATATTTACAGTAATTGCACTCCGTAAAATTTTTTGACCAGGTTGAATCATTCCAGAGAATTGTTCTACAAACCTACCATTGTTATCTAATACTCCAAAAGTTCCTGAAAGTTCACGAGCCTTGAATAAATCATTATTTGCAATATTGTCATACGGCGCATTAAAAAGGGATTGTGTAATTGGCTGTTGACGCGCAATATCCATAGCTTCCAGAATCCAGCCTGCAGTCCATCTACGATCTCTTGATTGATGATGATAGCTCTCTTCCATAGGGATAGTTCCAGACTCTAAGACTGCTCTCATATCTCTTGGAATATTGTCATCCCAACCAATAAGTTGATTATTTAAAAAATTTTGATCTAAGCTTAGAGCAATTTGAGCACCTACATTCGGATGACCACCTTGACTGAGATCAGCAATTAAATCTTCTAAACCGACTGTCCTCCCTCTCCCTTGAGCAGCCCTTTCTAATACTCTTGTGCGTTGATTTTGAGTTAGTATGTTTTGCCTGCCTATAGCAGTATAAATACATTGAGATACGTGATCACAGATGTTTGCAGAGGGTGACCCTTCCATTCTCTCCAAGGCTTCTTCCCAATGTGCTCTCCAACTCATATGGACAAGTGCATTATGATCCCACCCAGCAGAATAAGAGCTGTTAATTATAACCCCGAACAGAAAAATGATTTTGAAAAGATTCATTAAAATACAGCATTAATTTTGACCCTATACAACAATTCTAGGGGATGAAAATTAATGGAGTATTAATAATAAAAAAACCCAGCCTAGAAAACTAGGCTGGGTCAGCAGAAATTAATATAAGTGTATTAATTAATGGGCAGTAGGAGTTGCAGCAGCTTTTGGCGCATGCTTGGCAAGCGCTTCTACTTCATTAGCTGATTTATGACAAGCAGTACTAAGATGTCCGATTTGAATCTTATTGTCTGGAGTAGCTAGATCAGCTAAAGCCTTGCTGAATAGGTTAGCTACAGCTAAATAAGAATCCGCAAGTGTTTTCCAATTTCCTGAAAGATTTGCAGACGCAGCCTTAGCTTTCTCAATTTCTTTTGTACAGTGCTCTATAGCAGCAGTTCTCTTTTTAGCAAGCTTTTCTGCTTTAGCAGGCAACATTGGAGCAGCAGCAGTTTTTGGAGCATGCTTAACAAGCGCCTCTACTTCTTTAGTTGATTTTTTACAAGCAGCGTCAAGATGGCCCACTTGAATCTTATTGTCTGGAGCTGTTAGGTCAGTTAAAGTTTTTTTCAATAAATTTGCTGCATCTAAGTAAGTAGTCTCAAGCATTTTCCAATTGCCTGAAAGATTTGCAGCTGTAGCATCAGCCGTAGCTTTATCAATTACTTGATTACAATGCTTTAGAGCGTCTTCTCTTCTTTTCTCAATTTTTGCTGTTTTTGGATTTACAGCTGCCGCAGTTGCTGCTGGAGCTGCATGTGCATCAGCTGGTGGAGTTGCTGGAGTCGTTGATGCATAGCTAGGAAGAGCAATCGCTGTAGATAAAAGAAGAGTATAAATAACTTTTTTCATTAAAATCACCTTTGTTTTTGTTCAATACGCTGCTTCTTAGAAAATAACAGCTTCTTATATAAAATTTATCATAAACTATTTTTTTTAGGTTACAATGATATATATCAGTCAAACTCTATATTTTTTACAATTTTATCGCTTTCAGATCAAAAAAAGTTAACAACACATTAATTAGTCTAAAATTTTATTAAAATATTAAGTTAGTGATTGTGAGATTTGTTTGATATCATGACAGATAAATGAGGAATAAATCCGTTGGAGACTTGATGTGCGTATATTACTAATAGAAGACGATTCCGCAACTGCAAAAGGCCTTGAGGTTATGTTGCGTTCCGAAGGCTTTGTCTGTGATTCAACAGATCTTGGTGAAGATGGTTTGGAAATAGGAAAGTTGTATGAATACGATATCATCCTTCTTGATTTAATGCTTCCTGATATAGATGGTTACGAGGTTTTAAGACGTCTACGAGCAGCACAAATAAAAACGCCTATTCTTGTACTATCAGGCCTTAGTGAAACTGAAGATAAGGTAAAAGGACTTGGTTTTGGTGCAGACGACTACATAACAAAACCTTTCAGTAAAGTCGAGTTATTAGCCAGAATTCATGCTGTTGTACGTCGATCCAGAGGACATTCTGATTCGATGATTCGCACAGGTAGACTCGTTGTTAACCTTCAAAACCGCACAGCAAATGCGGATGGAATTACAATCAACTTAACAAGTAAAGAATATGCAATTCTTGAGTTACTATCACTTCGCAAAGGAACAACGCTCACCAAAGAAATGTTTCTAAATCATCTTTATGGTGGCATGGACGAACCAGAATTAAAAATTATAGATGTCTTTATTTGCAAACTTAGACGCAAAATTGGTGAAGCAATAGGTGATGACAGCTGTATTGAAACCGTTTGGGGCAGAGGTTACGTACTGCGTGATCCGTCAGATATTCCAGTAACCACGGCACCAGTCAACAGAGAGACAGCATTAGCCTTCGGTCCGGCTTAAGCACAATCCTCGATCTTTGGTTGGTGCTTACGTTTTTTTAAACTCATCATGTTTTTAAACCGAGTAAGCTTGTTTAGTTTTTTACGAACTAGCGGAGAAACGGCAAGGGGTGATTGGCGCCAATAACGCCAAACTACTGCTGGTGGAATATTCAAAAAGATATGACCAAGTCTTTTCTTACGTAAACCCAATTTCTTTGATGACAAAGGAGACATAGGGCCATAGGTAAATTGCAATAAACTTCCAGTTTCTGACAATATACTAAAACAAGCCTCTGCTACACCAACTTGCTCGTCCGCTGATAGATTTATCATTGGAATGCCAGAAATAATTGTTGTTACTGAACCAACAACTTGTGCTGGTAACAAATTCTTTAAATCCTTTGCATCCCCTTCGACAACCATCACATTCGGAAAGTTTTTCCGCAAAAACACACACATCGCAGGGTCCAGCTCAACAATCACAAGTTTATCCGGAGTCACACCCGCGCGCAGCAATGCCTGAGTAAAGCGTCCCGTCCCTGCTCCTATTTCCACAATGAGGTAATCAGCAACCAAATCAACGTGACTAGTAATAAAATTAGCAAGCATATTAGAGCTAGGGAAAAGCGCCCCAAGAGACTTTGGGTTTTTCATGAGTTGGCGCAAAAAAAGAAGGTTTTCGTCTCGTTTGCGAATTACTGGCTTGGGAACATTCATTCTATAGTACCTTAAGAATGCGTGTTTTGTTTATGATAACGCCAAACAAATCCTGGAGGAACATTCGCCCATAAAGAACCTTCACGAACACCATAACAGTTTGAGAATTTCGACAAGGGGGACTTAGGACTATACGTAACGTGTAATATTGTGCCATCTGGCTGCATCACATCAAAGCACGCATTAATAATGTTCGAGCGCACTCGCTTATCTAAATACATCAAGGGAACAACAGAAACAACGGTTGTAACAGCGCCGCTCCACCCAGAAGGTAAAAGATCGGGCAAACACGCAGCATCGCCATTAATTACAGTTAAAGCAGGTAAACTTTTGCTCAAGAAATCGCAAAGATCAGGATCAAGTTCAACAACAATTAGATTTTCAGGTAATACACCAGCAGCCAATAGTGCCCGTGTAAGCCGCCCTGTTCCAGCACCTATCTCTACGATTCGTTGCTGAGCAGGATTTTTCAAAAGACTCGCCGCAAGCGCAGCTAAACGAGGTGTAATCGGCGCTAGAGTTCCTAACCTTGTAGGGTTAGCCAACCAACGACGAAAAAACAAACGATTCTCACGACTTCGAATGTCACGTTCCTGGACGTTTGCTAAACCCATCAAATCCCTGCAATAAAATTTCAATGTTCAACCATACACAATTGACAGCAAGATCGCAATAAACTCTTTATGATAAAAAAATAGAAACCTAGCCCAAGATACCAAAAAAAGTAAATTGTGCTAGGTTGGTAGTTAGAATCTTAATCTATCAACAACTAAATACATGATGTTATTTATTAGTGCATCCAGATATACTTTTCTTTCGTACACTTAGTCTAAACCTGCTACTGAATTTTTCGCAGCTGGTTGTGAAGCTTGTGGACATGGGAACTGAACTTCTGACGGTTTTGTCCATCCCTTAGCTTCACGTTCTTGCAGGAGCGCTCTCACCTTATCTAGGTTTAAGCCACATTTATCTTCTTTTATCATGCAAAGACCTTCTTTTGCACAATCTGCAGGTGATAACGCCTGGCAATTGGCAAGCCATGCAGCATCATTTTTCAAGCGTGCGCACTTTTTAGCTGAACCTTCATCATCAAATCTGTCAAACGTGTTATTTGCTTTATCCATAACGTCTGGCTGAGTAAGATCGAAATCAGCACATTCTCTACTTCTTTTATTTGACCCTATAGGACATTCTAATGCACTTTCATCAGTTGGAGCAGCTACATTAGGTGAAGCATTTTCATCAATTGGAGTAGCATCATCAGTTGGAGCAGCTACACTAGGCGAAGCATTTTCATCAAGCTTAGCAACAACATGAGGTGAGGCAGCATGTGAAGCTGCTATTTTAGTCGGCACAGTTACATTTGGAAGAGCAGATGAAGACACGACTTCAGGTGATACAGCAGCAGGTGACACAACAGCTGCACTAGATCCATTTTGTCGACTACAAGCAGCTCCTTCAGCAACACAGCTATTCTCT
>Ga0207032_1179_pt1 | contig 15615 bp, 6 predicted proteins | sample Alteio_BWMinCont_38_FD_153308 | JGI IMG/M metagenome (GOLD analysis project Ga0207032, IMG submission 153308) | Enriched cells from forest soil in Barre Woods Harvard Forest LTER site, Petersham, Massachusetts, United States -... | ecosystem: Environmental > Terrestrial > Soil > Temperate forest >... | reverse complement strand
AATGGGTGACACCCTCGATCTAGATTTAATGCGACATCAGCTTCACAAAAGTGGTTATCGAACCGTTTCAGAAGTGATGGAACACGGTGAGTTTGCCATTCGCGGATCGTTATTAGATTTATTCCCCATGGGAAGCAACAACCCGTATCGAATTGATTTATTTGATAATGTGGTCGATTCCATTCGCGTTTTTAATCCAGACACGCAACGATCCACCGAAAAAGTGAGTGAAATTCATTTGCTACCTGCCAGAGAATATCCTTTAACCGAGGAAGCCCAAACCGCTTTTCGAAATGGTTGGCGAGAACTATTTGAAGGAGATCCCACACAAAGTTCGGTTTATTTAGACGTAAGCCAAGGACAAGCGGCGTTAGGATTAGAATATTATTTGCCTTTATTTTTTAAAGAAACCGAAACGCTATTTGATTATATCCCCAAAAATACCCTATTTGTAAAAGTTGAAAATATAGAAGCTTCTATGGAAGCTTTTTGGCAACAAGTAAAAGAACGCTACGAACAATATCGGCATGATCGATTACGACCTATTTTATCTCCCTCGGATTTGTTTTTGGCCCCTAATCAAGTATTTTCAGATTTAAATCGTTTTCCGCAAATTCAAGTACAAAAAGCACCGGTTGAATTAAGAAAAGGGTATGTTAATTACTCCATTCAACCTTTACCTGAATTAGGAATTGAACACAGACACGAAAAGCCGTTAAATAAGTTGGATAATTTTTTAAAAGACTTCAAAGGCGCTGTTCTATTTTGTGTAGAAAGCCCCGGAAGAAAAGAAGTCCTAAAAGAATTATTGAATACTATCCATTGTTTCCCAAAAGAAATTTCTTCTTGGCATGATTTTACGCCCCCGGAGCTTGCCATTGCAATAGCCCCGTTAGACGAAGGCATGCTTTTATCGGAACAAGAACCTCCCATTTGTTTGATCACCGAATCTGAACTGCTGGGTAAACGGGTCATGCAAAGACGATTGCGAAAAACCCGCACCCTCGATATAGATATTGCCGTACGAAGTCTTGCAGAATTATCGATTAATGATCCGGTGGTTCATATTAATTACGGTATAGGACGATATTTAGGATTAACGCATCTAAAGTTATCGGATCAAGAAGGCGAATTTGTGACTTTGGAATATGCCGGAAGCTCAAAATTGTATGTCCCGGTTTCTTCTTTACATTTAATCAGTCGTTATAGTAGCGTGGATATTGAAAAGGCGCCTCTCAGTCATTTAGGAACCCCCGAATGGCAAAAAGTTAAACGCAAAGTATTAGAAGAAACACGGGATGTCGCAGCTGAATTGTTGGAAATTTATGCGCGCCGCGAAGCCAAAAAGGGATTTGCTTTTCCAAATCCCGATGAACATTATGAGGCATTTTCAGCAGAATTTCCTTTTGAAGAAACGCCTGATCAACAGGAAGCCATTCAACAGGTTTTAAAAGATTTGGTGGCGACCAAACCGATGGATAGAGTCGTTTGTGGCGACGTCGGTTTTGGAAAAACAGAAGTTGCATTAAGAGCTGCTTTTGTCGCGGCTTCCAGTGGAAAACAAGTGGCAGTGCTGGTGCCTACGACATTGCTTGCAGATCAACATTATCATACTTTTACCGATCGCTTTGCCGGTTTTCCCATTCGAATCGAAGTGTTGTCTCGTTTTCGAACCACAAAAGAACAAACTTCCGTTATTGAAGGATTAAAAGACGGTAAAGTCGATATTGTCATTGGAACCCATAAGCTATTACAAAAAGGCATTCAATTTAAATCGTTAGGTTTGTTAATTATTGATGAAGAGCATCGTTTTGGCGTTAGGCAAAAAGAAGTTTTTAAAGCCTTGCGTGCAGAAGTGCATATTTTGACGTTAACGGCTACGCCTATCCCTCGAACCCTTAATATGGCGATGGCGGGGATCCGCGATCTGTCGATTATTGCTACCCCCCCTGCAAAACGATTATCCATTAAAACCTTTGTGCGCGAAAAACAAGGATCGTTAATTCAGGAAGCTATTTTGCGCGAGTTAAATCGGGGTGGACAGGTATATTATTTACATAATGTGGTTGATACCATAGAAAATGCAGCAAGAGAATTAGAAACTTTAGTTCCAGGAGCACGCATTGTCGTTGCACACGGACAAATGCGTGAACGAGAATTAGAACAAGTCATGACGGATTTTTATCATCGTAAATATAATGTTTTGGTTTGCACCACCATTATCGAAACGGGTATCGATATTCCAACCGCCAACACCATTATTATCGATCGCGCTGATAAATTTGGGTTGGCACAGTTACATCAGCTTAGAGGAAGGGTGGGCCGTTCTCACCATCAAGCCTATGCCTTCTGCTTAGTGCCTCCTAAAGGCATCATGTCCACGGATGCCATCAAACGATTAGAAGCATTATCTTCTTTAGAAGAATTAGGATCGGGATTTACGTTAGCAACGCACGACTTAGAAATTCGAGGGGCTGGGGAATTGTTAGGGGAAGCCCAAAGCGGCGATATACAAGCGGTTGGTTTTTCGTTATACATGGAATTATTAGATCATGCTGTTAAAGCCCTAAAAAGCGGTGTTGAACCTAACCTTCTGGATCCTTTTAAAAAGAATGTTGAGATCGATCTTCAGGTCCCTAATTTTATTCCGGAGAACTATTTACCCGATGTTCATACCCGACTTATTTTATACAAACGAATCAGTCATGCCTCTTCCAAAGACGCGTTAGACGATTTAGTGACCGAAATGATCGATCGGTTTGGATTACTGCCAGAACAAACTTGGTCTTTATTTAAAATAACAGAAATAAAAATTATGGCACAAAAACTTGGAATTTCTAAAATCGATGCAACCCCTAAAGGCGGTAGAATTGATTTTATTGCAAAACCCCATATTAACCCGGCTAAAATCATTGAACTGATTCAAACTAAACCAAACATTTATCAATTAGAAGGCCCTCAAAAATTAAAATTTAAACAAGATTTGACCGATAGGCAGGTTAGAATTAAAGAAGTTATGCGATTAGTCAGTTCGTTCTTCTGATGTTTTCGATGACTCTTTTTTCTGGTCTAATTCTTTCTCTTTCTCTTTCTCTTTAACTGTATCTGTTTCTTTTTTGGTTTCTTTCTTCTCTTCAATTCCTAAGGGGGTTTCTGTTGATGTTTGTGTTTCTAATTTAGTTTCAATTTCAATTTCCATTTCCTCTTTTTCTAAGGCTTTATCCTCAAGCGTTTTTTTGCTAAATCGATCTTTTAGAGTTTTAAATCCTGGAAAACCTTTCTTTTTTTTCTTGATGTTGTGGTTTTTGTTGGGTTGTTCAATTTTACCTTCCTTTTCTATGCCAATTCTATCATGACTTAATAACCCTTCTCGATTCCAAGGGAGTTTACGATACATGGCATAATCTGCAAATTCTACAAAGGGATATTTAATAATTTCAAAGTAGGGAGAATAATCAAAGTCTCGTGGGGTAAATAATTTTGGGTTTCTGGTAATAAGTTCAATGCCCGTCGTCGCGTGAGATTTTACCAGGGGAAGAATTGGAAATTCTACGGAACCAAACGCTTCGGCGATCATGGTAGAACACACGGTTCGAGTGCTTTCTCCCGGATGATATTCAAATAAAGTGGATCGAAAAGTTTTCGGTAGAAAAGCCCAAGGTAAAAGAAAGCGTGCAAGATCTAAAATTTGTACCACATCATAATGAGTGCCCAGTCTTTTGATGGCATATCCTATCACCTGTTGAGCATCGCGGCGAGATAACCCTTTAGGACGACATAAACGAATGTGATCATTTTCATAATTTGTGATAGGGCTCACAATAGTACCTTTTCCCATGACACCTTCAATCACCAATTGGGTATCGGGAGAACCGTTAAAATGAAGTGTCAATAAATTTCGGAGTTTGGGATCTTCAATTTCATGAAGTCTACCGATATAAAGAGCCGCGTGAGACCAAGAACTTTGGGTAATACCCTTAATAATATCGCTGACCCTAGAACGACCTTCGATTAATAGTACATCCCCGGTTCTTAATTCGTAGCGAATGCGTTCAAAATCGCATAAGGGGATACCTTCGTAATCACGGCGAGCGGTAAGCCATCTGGTAAAAATGTTGCTAAATGATGCGATCATTATATTAATTTAGTGTAAGACTGACTAATTTTCAAAGAATGAAGGTTATCATTGGTGATAGGACGGTTTTGATTTTAAGATGTAACCGTGTCTCCAACCTCTTCTTCCACCTTCTCAATTTGACTAAAACGAGAAGTGATTTTTTTTGCAGATGTATGAACTTGTTGAACATCGCGCTGAGCTTGATCAATGTGTTTTGCCAAATGATCCATTCGAGTTTCAAAACGATTAAAATCTTCGGCTAAACCCCGTAAGTGTTGTTGGATAATATTAATATGCTTTTTGGTGGCAGAATCTTTTAACACGGCTTTGGCTGTCGTTAAAATGGCCATCATGGTGGTTGGAGAGGCAAGCCAAACGCTTTTACGATGGGCGAGTTCGACCAACTCTGGAAAATGCGCATGAATTTCGGCAAACACGGCTTCCGCTGGGATAAATAATATAGCGCCTTCGGACGTTTCGCCAGGCAAAATATATTTTGTGGAAATGTCCATAATATGCTTTTTAATATCCGCTTTAAAATTTTGTTCTGCGATTTTTCGTTCAGTCTCTCCGGCTTTAAAATCGGTTAATTTTTGAAAATTTTCCAGTGGAAATTTAGAATCTATGGGCACATTGCCGGTGGGTTCTGGTAAAAATAAAATACAATCTACGCGCGTTCCATTCGACAAAGAATGTTGAAAAGCGTAATGATCGGGTGGAAGCAAATTACTAATTAGACTTTGCAGTTGTACTTCACCAAAGGCACCGCGAGAACGCTTGTCGACTAAAATTTCTTGCAGACTGACGACATTAGAAGAAAGCTCGGTCAATTTTTTTTGCGCGTCATCAATTAAGGCCAGTCGCTTTACGATATCGGTAAAAGTGGCCGTTGTTTTTTCAAAGCCTTCTGCTAGCCTTTTTTCAACATGTTGATTAATTTCTTTTAGACGTTGTGACACTTCTTCCATATGTCGCGATAAAGTCTCCATCATGGAACGATGCATGTCTCCATTGTCTTTGCTGGTTTGGAGCAATTGCTCACCTAACCGTCGTTCAAGCGTTGTGGTTAATACGCCAAAACGTTCGATCATGGTTTCTTTTAAATTTTGCATTTGACGGGTATGCATATGCTGGAACCAAAAAAATGCGGCAAATCCTGCTAAGAGAAAAAAGCCTGCAAGCATAAAAATAAATAAGGTTTCAGTAGAAATTGACATAAGAGTTAAAAATCCGGGTAATATTAATTTAACAATGTTTCGAGATCATTGCCTTGTTGTTCAATGATGGCTCGTAAACATTTTAAGGCTTCTGTTTGTAATTGTCTAACTCGTTCCCGAGTAAGGCCTATTTCAACACCCGTTTGGTCAAGAGTCAAAGGTTCGGAGCCATTTAATCCAAAGCGCCGTTCAACCACAGCTTTTTGCTTTGGGTTTAATTGCGAAAGCCAGTGTTCAAGATTTTTTCTTAATTTATCTTGGCTTAGGTGTTTTAGTGGATCGTCTGCTTCATGCCCAATCGTGTCGACTAAAGGCTTATTCACTTCTTCCGAAATGGGCGTATCAATGGACACCACACGTTCATTAAGAGATAACATTTTTTCGACTTCGAGGGTAGTTTCGCCCCAAGCTGCAGCAATTTCGTCTATCGTAGGCTCGTGATCGAGATTTTTGGCAAGATTTCGGCTGGTTCGTAAACATCCATTCAGTCTTTTTACCATATGCACCGGTAAACGAATGGTTCGCGTTTGATTCATAATGGCGCGTTCAATGGTTTGTTGGATCCACCAAGCGCCGTAGGTTGAAAAACGAAATCCGCGTTCGGGATCAAACTTTTCTACCGCACGCATAAGTCCAATATTCCCTTCCTCGATTAAATCTAAAATGGCCATGCCGCTACGAATATATCTTCTGGCAATTTTTACCACCAGTCGTAGGTTACTTTCGATCATGCGTTTACGTGCACTCTCATCTCCCTTTCTTGCTAAACGAGAATAGTATATTTCTTCCTCTTTACTAAGAAGCGGAGATCCACCAATTTCCCGCAAATAAATATCCGTAGCATCAAGAGTAGAATAATCTTCTTGATCAGTATTATCTGCAGTGTCTTGATTTTCTGTGGCTTTTGTTGAGCCGGGGGTCAGAGTGGACATGTGTTTTTACCCATTTTCAGCAATAAGATGCTCTACACAGGGTTTCGGCCTGGGGTGCTACAACTTTAGGATGTTCGTGGTTGTGCCGGGTTATTTGGGCCGACACAGAGACCGGCCCCTATGATGGGCCGGCACGGAGACCGGGCTATTTGGGCCGGCACAGAGACCTATTTGGGCCGGCACGGAGACCGGCCCCTATGATGGGCCGGCACGGAGACCGGGCTATTTGGGCCGGCACAGAGACCGGCCCCTACTATACTTATATTGAGAAATAAATTTTTAATTATTTGTATTTACACATAACCATAGGATCAAAAGATAAAGTATATGAGTGTTTTACCTTTCGAACGACGAGTGGCCTATTTAACAGGATATCAGGAAAATTGCGGCCTGAATGGGCTTTGTCATGTGATAATGGAAAATATAGATAATCCTAAAATACAAACCAAACCTTTTTTTAATGCAAAATTATTAGACGCATTTAAAAAACACTACAATGATCCTACGCTCGATATGGCGGGTTTAAAAAATCTCTTGAAAGGCATTAAAAATCCAGTACATCAAGAAATTGTTTTAGGTCCGGTATTACGATCCCTGTTACCAGACGCTTATAATGTTCGTAAAAATCCGTTGAGAACTTTGCCGCCTGCCCGTTTAGCTGAAATGAATAAAACCAATGTGCCTTTAACGGCAGATGAAGTTCAGTACTTAGCAGCACAATTTGGAGTTCGGGTAGAATCTTATGAAGATCCAGCAAACCCGAATAAAGATGCTCTTGGAATGTTCCACGAAGTAGAGCCAAAGGATGCTATCAGTGTCCTTCGATTATCTCAATTAGAAGGGCTGGGTCACTGGAATCGCTTTGTGGATACCGCCACCATGACGGACGATCAACTGAAAGCCCATAATGCTGCTTTCCAAGAAGCCTATAAAATTCGACATCAATATGATTATGGCAAAATTCAAGGTTTATTGACGGATGCCATTAAAAATAAAAAAGATGTAAACGTTGCTCTTAGCGATTTTGAAAAAACAGCCGCAAAAACATCACCAAATCCCTTATCATCCATTGGATCGCTCTTTAAAGGTCTTTTCAGTGGAGAAGGAGATATTTTAACCAGAATTGTAGGCGCACTTCAGGGGCTTTATAAATTGTTGGGTGGTGCCGCGCCTAGCATTGCAGCTTTTGGGAAAGCCTTCAGTAAACAGATTGATCCAAATATCATGTTTAATGACGAAGAATTAAGTAAACCCGGTGCAGGAGTGTTTAAAGATTACCTAGATAGGTTAACGGGAGGAGGGGAATCTCATCCCCTCTATAAAATGTGGCGCGACAATCCCGATTCCGAATCCACCTGGACTGCTTTAACCAAAGCGTTAAAACAAAAAGGACGCTTGGATGATGTGAATAGTTTATTAGCAGAACGCGAAGAAGCAATGGTAGAAAGAAATAAAGATAAACTTCCGAAGCAATACGTAGAAATGATAGAAACATTAAAAAAAATTGATTTTACTGCAGCAGGCGATCAATATAGACCAGAGAATTTAAAGTTACGAGAACAGTGTTTTGGTATGGCTCGAGATATTTTAAACGAGCGAGAAAAAGCGTCTGCGGGCGTTGCCCCCGATGTTTCTAAAATTACTGATTTAGAGCGTAAAATGGAAGAATTATCCAAAAAATTTGCGGAGCATTATAACAAAGCAAAAGAAGCCCAAGACAAGAGAGAAAAGCTTGCCGCTCTGAAAGAACAATTAGCCGAAGTAAAACGTGAACGAGAATTAAGAGATGCAGAAGCAGCTCTTCATGCACCCTCTGTGGGTGCTTCGGGAGCCCCTGTTGTAGTAGATTCAAAAATAGATTCAAAGAGTGCAGCTGCAGCTGCTGCTGCAAAGCCCGCCACCCCTGACCCTAGTAAAACCGGCAGCGGTGGCCCGTCGTGACCCCTATTTCTTGACAATGCCCCCCATTCTTCGGTAAAGTATCCCATTAACAGATTAGATTCGGCCATTCAATTAATGGTTGTAAATACACTCAAAAATAAGTAATTAAGTTGTTGACCTCATTCCGAATTTATGTTCTAATATCTCAATATACCAATAATTTGAAGTAGTTATTTAACTTTGTAGTCTTTTTGGAGGGTACACTATGTCAGTAGTAGGTAAAAAAGTCGCCAAATTAACCGAATACCAGCAAAACTGTGGTTTAAATGGGCTTGCGCACGTTATCGTGGAAAATATCGATAAAATAGGTGCATCGGCTCATGCGGCATCCTTAGATTCCTTATCAGTCGCTTTTGCTAAATTCTACAATTTACCTGCACCTTTCGCACGCGCCCAAATGATCGCACATCTAAAAAGCATTAAAAATCCTGTTCACCTTGAAGTTGTTTTAGGTCCTGTTTTACGGACGATGCTGGTTAAAGCCCGTCATTCTAGACGCCCAGAGCTTGGATATGCTGTTGATGCTGTCGCAAAAGGTAAAGATGGTAAAACGGAAGCCGAACGATTAGCAGAAATCGGTAATCCTAACGAACCTTTAATCGCAACCGAAGTTTTATACTTAGCAGATACATTTGGTATTCGCGTAGAGACTTATGAAGATCTTGCTAAACCAACAGATGACGCATTACACGGATTTCGTGGCAGATTAGGTAATATAGGGGCAGGGGCACCTCTTGCTATCCTACAACTTTCCCAACTAGAAGGTCTCGGTCATTGGAATCGCTTCGTCGATTGGGATGCTGCTCGATTAGCGGCTCATAATAAGGCTCATGCAGATCGTAAATACTACGATGAAAAACTAATTAGAGAACAGATTGCCAATGGTATTAAAAACAAACTCGATTTAAATGCTGTATTTTCAGCCTATGATGTCTCTGCGCCCGCGGGTGATACACCACCTGCCATGGGTGGATTATTAGGCAAGCAAATGAGCGAAATTAGTAAACGAATTGGCTCTTTCTTCGAAGGAATTGGTGGCGGGAAAGATGGTAAAGACAGTAATGGCAAAATGAATCCGATGACGGCGATGTTTTCCATATTTGGATTTTTCGCTCAAATGTTCACGGGTATGGGTATTCTTGCCAAATCAGTGGGTAAAGTGATGAATCCTTCTATGAGCTTGGACGAAGAAGATGTATTAGAACATCCTTCTGCCAGTACATTTAAGACTTATGTGGATTTAATTGCTAATGACAATCAACATATTTTAAATACCGCCTGGCGTAAAAGCCCAGATTCCCCAGAAGTGTGGGGTGCTTTAATTAAAGCGCTGACCGCGAAGGGGCATTATGCGGAAGTAGAAGCATTGTTGAAAGAGAAGGAAGAAGCGGTGTTGGATCCTGCTGATCTAGTTGTCGCAAAACTTTCAGAGGAATTGAATGAAGGCGAAGATGAAGTTGGAAAAGCAAAGATGGAGGCTACTCTTATAGCTGTTTTAGCGGACGGAAAAAGAGCAGATGAAGCAAAAGAACTTAGAGCACGACTTGATGCAGCGGCAGCAGCCAAAGCTGATGGGCGAAAAGACGACAATGAGTTCCATCAGAAGATTGATTTTTCAAAAGCAAGTGAACAATATAAGCTTGCTTACCTCAAGTGCAAAGAGCAAATGTATCAAATTGCTAGACGATTAAGTGAAATGCATCGGATTGCAGCTGCTTCAGGTATTCCAGTGAAAGCTGAAGAAAAGAAAAAGTTACTGGATGAAATTACTAAAATCAGCGCTGATTTTGATAAATCTAACATTAAGAAAGAAGCAATAAGAATGCAGGCTTATAGGAAAACAATGGAAGCAGTGCATCGAATGGAAGAAGAAAAAGCAGCTGCGGAAGCTATTGCTAAGGCAAAAGAAAATCCTGAAGCGAGGCGCATTCGAGAAGAGAAAGAAGATAAAGAAGAGAAGGATGCTCGAGAAGCAAGGATTAGAGTATTAGATGGAGACGTTGATGCGATGGCGCCAGGGAAAGAACAGGTCGACGCACGGTTGAAAGTAGCACAAGCAGAGGCTGATATGATAGAAAAAGCAGAAGCCAGGAAGTTGAAGCGACGCGCCGGCCGATAATAAACAAAGCCTGCTTCTAAAATGCAAAGCCCGGGAACCCCCGGGCTTTTTATTTGTAAAAAAAGCGGTATAATGACCTGGGGGAAGTGGAGGAAAAAAGACTGTATAAACATCGATTGACTTCGGACAAGACCTATGGGACAATATCCCAGGTTAATGTAGATTGATATTCCTATAACAATATTAATTGTAATTACACCCAAATTTAACAAAAAATTTAGTATTTAAGAAGAGAGATTGAATATGGCTACTCGTTCAACAGATTTACAACAGCTTGGTTTACAACCCACCGTTGCACTTGAATCGAAGCGTGGATTAGAACGTAAAGAAATTTCCGATGCCCAATTACTAGAAGATGACGAGTATCATATTATTCAAGAAGAGGCTGTTCGATATATTCCTAAAGATGAACGCCCATCTTCCACCCGACAATTTGTTAATAGTATTTCAAGTTTTACCTCTGGCACTTTTTCAACCATTACCTCCTGGATTGGAAATCGCGGATTTAATTATGGTATGAAACTAATTTTTACTGACGCAGGCATTCGAAATGATGTCACCGAAGTATTTCATCTGATGAAAAGCAACCCTGCAGCCGATGTGACCGGAAGAGTTCAAGCCATTGTCGATAAAATTCCACAACCGATGTTAAACACCATGATCGAAAAAGCGGTTCCCCATATTGTTTTACCTGCCGTTGGACATGTTTTTGGAAAGGCTGTTGAACAGGTTCCAGTCATTGGTGGGGCTTTAAGTTATTCTAAAATGATTACTGCTGTCTTATTGCCCGAAGTTGCTGTCGCAGAAAGACGACTTAAAGAAATGGCAAAACACAATTTTGCACAATCCGAATATAACAAGCATATGGTTGAATTCTTAAGACAAAACATTAAACCTGCCTTATCAGTCGTGCTAAAAACTACGATGGCAGCCGTTCAAATGAGTTTGGAACCCGTTGTCATTACGCAACATAGCCTATTGGATAACACCGAAGAGTTCCAAATTGGTGCCAATACCGCTATAAAAGATCGAGAAGCGATTATCAGAGAATATCATCGCGCATTAGCCACCAAAGAATTTGCAACCATTATGGGCGAAAATGTTATCGATGCGATTGGTTTCTTAAAACAGATCAAAATCTTTAAATACGATACCGAAGGTCTTGCGAAAGGTCTTGCTGGGGATGTCGCGACTGCAATTATACCGAGAGTCGTTGCCGATAATGTTGCTCAGCGGATCTTGACCAACAATTTTACCGCTGTTAATGCTAATGAAAAAATTGCAAATGCAAAAGCATTGGCTAAAAAATTAGGATTTGAATTGCCAGAACCATCCCTTGCAGATTTAACAGCCACCGTAAAAGCAATTTCTGCTGAACCTAATAACGGTATGCTCGAACTGTATCGCTTAAGAAATCAAGCTGCAAAATATGCGGTTTCTAAAGTGGCCGGAACTGTAAAGAGCATAGCTGTGAATTCCGTTAAAACGGTCGCAAATTCGTTGTCTTCTAAATTTTCCGCGGTCTCAAAAGCGTTTTCATCGGTTAGAAGAACGTTTTCTTCCAGCGACGACAACAGTGGTAATTCTAACGAAATGCCATCCGTTGCCAAAAAATGGTTTGGTGATAACGATTTCTCAAAGCTTACCCGCATTCGAGAAATTTACGCCGCACAAGTTAAAGCCTTAAACAAACTTGAAAATGATGTCATGGAATATCATGAAGCTATTTCTGGTGTTCGAAATGACATTAAAGTGAACGCAGAACAATTACAAACTTTAAGAGCTCAATTTGAATCTTTATCATTGGCTAGAACAAAAGGCGTTGTGGCGGGTATCCAAGTGGATAATAAGAGCAGATTACTACCTATCCTCGAAGCGGGCGATAAATTTATGACTAAATTATCAGATTCAATTTCTAATATGTTTTTAGATATTGATCATAAACAAAACCCCTCTGCAGCAGCAGTTGAAGCATCCCAAGTGGATGAACGAAGTTTTGCCTGGTTACATACCTAAATTTTAAAACTAATTTAGTTCTCAATTTTAAGGTATTATAATAATACCAAATGAATTATCCTCTTTTTTTGTTGGAGAAACAATTATGGCAACAAATCCAAATAAGGTATTAATATCTAAAACTGTTGAACTATCTGAAAAGACAGAAGAAACTGTACTTACAACAGAAGAAATAAAACGTCAAATAGAAGAAAATGAACGTACAACAGAAGAAATGAGACGTGGAACAGAAGAAATAAGACGTCAAAGAGAGGAAACTGAACGTACAACAGAAGAAATGAAACGTCAAAGGGAAGAAACTGAACGTAATACAGAAGAAATGAGACGTGGAACAGAAGAAATAAGACGCCAAAGAGAGGAAACTGAACGTAGAACAGAAGAAATGCGACGTGGAACAGAAGAAATGAAACGTCAAAGAGAAGAAAATGAACGTCAAAGAGAGATAGAATTTGCAAAAGTCTTTTCTTTTGAAAAACTGTGTGAAGCCATTATTAATCATAATTTTGAGCAATTTAGAATTCAATTAAGAGCATTAAAGTTCCAACCAACTTTTAATATTAATGCATTTTATGACCATAATGGACTGAAATTATCCCCTTTGCATCTCGTTGAAAAGTATCCATCCTATGAAATAATGTTTATGCTTCTATCGAATGGTGCAGACGCATGTCTTAAATCCAGCGAAGGAAAAGACTTTTTTACAATTTGTACTGACCATGCAAATTCCGCGCATGATAAATATTTTCATGTATTACGATTTCTACTGGATCAAGAGGGTAAGAAGAAAATTGACTCTATCTATGTGTTGGACATTATTTTCAATCAAACTAGAGATGATATAAACCAATTAGAGGAGTTTATAAGTGATTTTTCTGCAAGTTTTAAAGATGTCGACCTTTTATTTTCTGCAATTTCATCTGGTAAACCAAATATTGTTAAATCCCTTATCAATAGACAGGTAGATGTTAACGCTTTAAATGCCTCAGGAATGACACCTTTAAAAAAGGCTTTGCAATCTAAACATGCTGCTGATATTGCTTGTCTTTTACTAGAAAATGGTGCTGATCCAACCCCTTTGGAAGAAGAAAAAGATCTTAGTACCATTGGAAAAATCTTAACTCACGTTTGCAGAATTGTTCCCCCATCGGAACAGAGTATAAAACTTGTTCAAATGTTGGTAAAAGCCAAAGCCGATCTAAATCAGCGAGATAGTAAAGGTGCAACGGCAGTTGAGATTGCCTTATCCAATTCAAACGTAGAAATGCTTGAAATTTTTTGCACGGTTCCTTTGCTTCCAAAACATAAGAGTGACATATTACATTTTGCAATAAAGAATAATAACTGTCGACTCATGAAACTCTGTATGGAAAATTGCAAAGAGTTTAGTAGCATGAATTTTTCTTCTTATTTACTGGAAGCGATAGAATATCAATCTCTTGATATTGTAAATGACATTATTGAACTGGAGAAAGATATTTATCATGATGGTGTCATTAAAAGACAAAATGGTCAATGCCATACTAACATATCTCCTTTTTTCTTCGCCTATCTATGTTATGTAGAATACAGTCAAAAAAATCCATTAAAATCTGCAAACCATCAGAATTCTAATTGTGTTCAGATCTTGATTAGGATAATTGCCAGGGATTTTGAAATTGCCTCTTTGAAGAGTCTTAAACCAAACCTGTTTGAATCTGCAATAGAAAATAGACTTTTTAAGAAGTTGGCCGAGTTTTTGTTGTTACACGCGAGTATTAGGCTCTTGCAACCTGGAAGATTGATGTATCCTTTTCATTTTTTTAGCGATCAACAGAATTATCAGAATGCTCTAAAAATCTTTAGGGGTGATTCATTTCCTTGTATAGAAATTATTCCCCAGGATAAGGCGAAAATAGTAAAAGTGCTTATGCAAGCAATCCTTAAAAAAGGTTGTCAACTCGAGGATGGAGAAATTAAAACGTTAATTTGGCAAACGTTAGTGTTGGAAAACAATATTTTTAGGCGCAAATTGCAAAACATGCTGCCCGAAACCGTGTTGTCTTATCAAAAAGATTCCCAAGCTATTATCGATCGCATGCAAATGGTAACTAAATATTTAAACAATCATATTGGGATTGAAGAAGAGTGGATGAAGGATTTTGAGAGTGCCTTAGAGAAGGAAAAAGAATTTCATACTGTCTCTAAAAAGTGTCATGACTTGATTGAGGTAAATGATTTTTCTGGATCTCGACAATTTAGTAATAAAGTTTCGACTTTTTTAAAATTAAATCTAGAGGATTCGCAAATAATAAAAAAGGCCTTTAAAACCCTCGCAGAAGCCCACCAAAAACTGCAACTCACACAGAAGACCTTGAGTCGGCGCTATGCAAGATTTAAACCGATGATAAGTTCATACATTGGAGAAAGAAACCTTAGGGATGCAGGTAGACTTATTAGAAAGCTGGAAAGACTGTCTGAATTGTTAGCAATAACTTTTAAAGTCTTTAAAGATAGAGAGGCAGAAATAAAACAATATCTAGTCAAAATCCAAGAATCTTATGATAAGTTTTCTGATAACATAAAAAAAGCCGTTCAAAAAGAAAAAACAATAGAAGATGAAAAGGCAAAAGCTGAACAAAAGACAAGAGAAGAGTCTTTAGCCTTAGAAGCTAAAGAACGAGAAGAAATGGTTGCCACTATTAATCGTGAGCACGAAAAGTATAAACAAAAGCAGTTAATGCTTAATAATAAACAAAAAAGTATTGATCATGAAAAGAAGAAACAACAGGAGCTAGAAGAAAATGGCAAAAAGCCAGAAAAGACTGAAAGCAGTAGCCCCTCTGTTGGTGAGTCCCCGCTAACCATGCGTTATCGCATAAAAAAGCCAAAGCCATTTTATACTCCGGATACGGCAGCTGGGATCTCTCAGATTACAACCTTTGCAGATGCTAAATTATCATTAGAAACCTTACTGAAGGCTCAACCGCCGTCAGAAGATAAGAATGAAGATTATTTTAAATTTTCATTATTTAATGATTCAGTCGCGATAATTCATAATATCTTACAAGCATTAGAATGTAATAAACAGATATCTTCCCTCTCTAGTTTGGGTGCTGATTTGGCGCGAAGACTTAGAAATGCGATGTACCACGATCATGAATTATTTAGAGATTTATGGAGTGAGGATAAATCCTCACTGATAAATTTTAATCGAGTTGCAAGAGATATGGGGGAGAAGTTATTAAATTTATTTATGATTAAAGAAAGCCAGGTTGACAAAAAGGTAATCGCCGA
>Ga0207032_1178_pt1 | contig 15668 bp, 8 predicted proteins | sample Alteio_BWMinCont_38_FD_153308 | JGI IMG/M metagenome (GOLD analysis project Ga0207032, IMG submission 153308) | Enriched cells from forest soil in Barre Woods Harvard Forest LTER site, Petersham, Massachusetts, United States -... | ecosystem: Environmental > Terrestrial > Soil > Temperate forest >... | reverse complement strand
TAGATAAATCATAACCCTGCCTTTTTAATTTTTCAAGCGTTTTATCTAACGGATAAAAGTACAGGCCACCTAATAAAAATATCAAATCGTTTCCCGCTGCCGAAGCAGTTACTTTTCCGTTATTGAACCGGTAAGTTGAATCATTCCTGAATATAATCGAGTTGCCATCGGCTACCGGTTCAATATCTATCCGCAACTTATCCGGAAACAGCATTGATTCATGCCAGGTTTGCACTCTTTTAGTAGTATCGCGGTATATCTCTGTAGTTTGATCGAATACTAAAGTACGCGCCCATTTGCCGGCATATTTTTTATACATCAGTTTTACAATGTCTTCGCCGGTATTTACTTTGGTGAAGACTGGAGCGAGAAACAGCGCGATGATTGGTAAAAATTTCGCATTCATAATATTAGTTTATAGTCGATATACAACACGATTGAAATTTGAAGATAAGGAGTTTTCGTTATTAATTACAAATTCATAATTTTTGTTATTGGGTATAGTTTTATATAATATCATTATCTTACAATCCTGTTAAAATAGCAGCACGATACTTTAAATGGCTAATTGGGTTAAAAATTATAGCGGGATCATCTGGCTGATGGCAGGTATTATTATTGGCAGCATAGCCGGAATAGTATTTGGCAAAAGCGTTGAAATTGTTAAACCCATTGGCGATATATTTTTAAACCTGCTGTTTGTAGCGGTTATTCCGTTGGTTTTCTTTTGTATCGCTTCTTCTATTGCCAATATAAAAAGTGGCCAAAAACTAAGCCGGATACTAGGTGTCATGTCGGCCGTGTTTTTGGGTACGGTGATTATCGCCGCGTTGCTGACTATCGTAGCTTTATGGCTGTTCCCCGTTCAACAGGTAGGTGCTGCAACTAACGCACTTAGCCAGGCAGGGACCAAAAGCCTCTCCGGCGATCAGGTAACCCAACTCTTTACCACTGGTGAGTTTTACCAGCTATTGTCCCGTAAAAATATGCTGGCCATGATAATCTTTGCGCTGCTAATAGGATTCGGCACCTTGCGTGCAGGTGAAAAAGCGCATGCTTTCCGTAATTTTTTAGACTCTGGTAACGAGGTATTTAAGCAGGTATTTATTTTAATTATGAAGCTTGGGCCAATTGGCCTGGGCGCTTATTTTGCATACCAGGTGGCGTTATTTGGCCCGTCGTTATTTGGTACTTACGCGCATGTAATGGGCGTAGGTTATGGCGTCAGTATTTTTTATTATGCGGTGTTCTTTAGTATTTATGCCTTTATTGCAGGTGGTATATCCGGGATAAAAAAATATTGGCGAAACAACATCATACCGTCGGCAACGGCGGTGGGTACCTGTAGCAGCATAGCCACTATCCCTGCCAATTTGGAAGCGGCGAAAAAGATGGGCGTTTCGGATATCATAACCGGCATAACTATCCCGCTTGGCGCAACGTTGCACAAAGATGGTTCGAGCGTGTCGTCCATCTTAAAAATGGCCGTTGTATTTGCCCTGTTTGGGCGCAGCTTTAATAGTGCCGAAGTAATTGTACTGGCCCTGGTCATGACCATTTTGGTAAGTATTGTAGAGGGCGGCATACCCAACGGCGGCTATGTCGGCGAACTGCTTTTTATATCTGTATACGGGTTACCGCCCGAGGCACTGCCCCCTGCAATTATTGTGGGCACCTTGATTGACCCGGTAGCTACTTTGCTTAACGCAACCGGCGACACCGTAGCGGCTATGCTTATTGATAAATTTGTTGGTGATAAAGCCAGTTTAACTACTCAATAACCAACAGCCACCCTTTGCCTTTAGGTACCACAATTTCATCGTTGAGTGAAAACTTTTTGGCCTCCTGGAAATTCTTGATCGCATGGGCGGTTATGGTTGCTTTTGTGGGATCAATATTCAATGCTTTCCAATCAATGTTTAAATGGATGGCCGTATCTTTGTCGGCCCAGCTGGCAATAGCAACCATTGCTTTTTTATCTTTTTTATAAACAGTAGCCAGTATTTTATTGTCGCTTGTTTTTACCGGGCTATTACCTACCCAGTAACCTATCATTTTAGTGTCCTGCATGCCAAAATCATCCCAGGCTTTCCAAATGGGTCGCGGGTCGGCGTTACCGCTCCACGGCATCCGGTTGGTCATACCGTAGATCATTCCCCGCCATGGATTACCGCCGCCTTGCAGCATCTCGCCCATCAAGCCAAACGGTATGCCCGATACTTCGGTTAAAAAGAAATCAGGCCCATTTTTTTCATAGTCAAAATATTCACCGAACCATAAACGGTTCAGGTACGGAAAATGCTCCATATACAAGTTGGCACTATTGTTAAAACCGTCGCTTTTATTGTATTGATTAGCCGAGTGCAGATCAATAATCCCCGGATGCCCGTTTTGTGTAAGCACCCTTTTTACACGCTTCATCGTGATACGGTCGAACGCCACATCATCCAGGTAAATACCATCAATACCTACATTTTGAACCAACCAGTTCACGCCCTCTACGTAGTAATTATGCCAGCGGCTCATCCCACTGTTTACTATAGCTGCATCCTTAATTTCAGGTACATACCAGGCGGCTATATAGTCATCACCCAAATGCTCTTGCAGCCACGAGTAACCGCCGCCCTTACCTGTTGAATAGATCTCATGCCCTAAACTGCGCATCGGGAAAGTTTCATAAGCACTGTTAGAAAGCTCGCGAACCGTATTGTATATCTTAACTTTCAATCCCTTTTGATGTGCCTCATCAATATATTTCTTCATCGCATCATGTGCTATGAATGGGTAATTGATATAAGGATTGATCGGTGTAGCATGATGGATATTCACCACCGTTGCGCCTGTAGCTTTTATGCTATCCAAATTATTGTATTTATGATAAAACCGTGTGGCCCATTGAAAATCTGTATTCAATGTATGGAACGGTGTGACCAGTAGCGTAAAATTATAATACAATACATCACCCTTTTTCATCACCCGTGCGCCGCTATAATTTTCGGACAGCATGGTTTTACCTTTCACGGTGATGAGTATCCCGCCTTTACCGCCATTACCCCACGAGGTTGGCAGCACCAGTGGCTTTTGCAGGTAAAAGTTAGTATTTAACGGCCGCACATAATTTTCATCACGCAGTGAATATTGCAGACCGGCATTCACCTCGCCTATCCACGCGCCATCCTGGTTTTTGGTAGCAACGTCCCATTTCCAGTTCACCGTGTCGGGCCGCAAGCCGCCCTTTTGGCCCAGGCCCATCAGGTATTTTGAGGCGTCCTTATCAAACGGGATATGAAACTTAATATCATCCAGGCTTACATCTTTCAGCGCGGTGAGCTTAACAGTATAAAATAAGTACCCGTCAAATTCCATGGTGGCATTAACATCCATGTTTAAAAATTCGGACGTGTTTTTTGCCCTCCATTTTAAAGTACCTGGCTGTTTTTCGGTAAAGTTTACGCCCTCATTTTTAAAGGTGATATCTTTATGTGTTGCGGCATTGACGATATGAAAATGGATGTTTTCGCCTAAAATATTCTTTGGCTTATCCGTTATCTCCGTCATTTCCGGAGTAAAAAAAGTTTGTATCTGGTCGGGGAAACCCGTTTTGTTCAGCTTTACTTTTCTACCCAGCAAACTAATGGTCATGGTATCCACTTTTAGTGGCGTATAGGGTTTGATCACCTCATTATCCTGTGCCAAAGTTGAATTGAGCCAGGTTAACCGGGTTTGCTTTTGAGGCTCGTTTACACCGCTCTTAACCGCTAACTGATCTTTAACCTGTAATGAAACTTTGATGATGGTCGATGGTGCGTTATCCGGTTTTAAGGTTACCGTTCCGTTATAATTGCCTGCCGCTGTTTTAGCCGGAATATTTACCAGGCACCATAGCGCCTGCACATCGCCTTTGTTTACGTTGACGATATTACTCAAAACCGTACCATCATATTTGGTGCCATCCGCATTTAAACACGACATTACGGATGCAGGTATGCGATGCCCTGCTGCGTCTTTCAAATCACTAAAAATCAACTTTATATTCTTAATGTTTTCTGTTACAGGATAAACACCCAATTGATAGCTAAAATTCTCTCCTTTTAATGCGACGTCTGCAAATTGATTGGTTATACCTTTTTGTATCCAACGCTGGGGCAAATCATGCGGCATTTTTACAGGATGCATGCGATCCTCGGTAAAAACCAGGTATGGTTTGCTGGCATTAGCTTTAATTAAACCATCTACCTCCTGCTGTGTAGCAATAACCTCCATAGGGTAAAAACTGTTCATCGCATTTACCGATTCCAGATAAAGCACTTTCGCATTGGTGAAACTTGCCGTTTTGCTTAGCCAGTCGGCAGCAGCGGTTTGCTGCATTTTATTATAGATGGCATTAGGGTAATTTGATTTAGCCTTCACTTTATAAGGCATGTAATACACATAATATTTACCTGGACCAGATGTCGGCTCGAAATAAACTGTACCACTTTCGCGGGATATATTTTCAGTTTTAACATTCAATATCCCCTTGTTTTTCTGCGCATCAACCACCACTATCTGTTTACCTGCGGGGTCATCGCGCCTGCGCCATTCTATGGTTACCTTAGTTACCGCGCCGGCTGCCGGGACAGTTATAACCGCGCGGTGATTTCCTAATGAATCCGCATTCCAGCTATTATTTCCGGAAACATATTTTATTGATTGAGCAGCGGCAGATAGGCTGATAAAAAAAATGAATAAGCCAATTAATCCCGGCAGTTTATTTACGAGGCCGCCCCCAGGTTTATTGTGTGGCATTAGCCAAATATTATTGAACATTAATCGTATGATATTTTACTCCAGCACCTGGTAAATAACAACCGGCATGGCTTTATTTTTTAATGTGACCTCACCAATTCTTTCGCATCTGAATGATTCTTTGGCTTTATTGTATATTTCTTCGCTAATAATTATTTGGCCAGGCTTGGCGGCTGCTTGTAACCGTTGGGCCGAGTTAACCACATCGCCTATCACCGTATAATCTAATCGTTTTAGTGAAGCCGAGCCAATATTGCCGGACACGACTTCGCCCGAATTTATACCGATGGATATTTCCGGTTTATAGTTGATATCGCCTGCCTTGATCTCTTCGGTATTTTTTAGCTGTTCTTTGATGGCCAGCGCCGCGTCAATGGTTCTGTCCAAATGATAATCGCCTTTAAAAACAGCCATTACAGCATCGCCCATAAATTTATCAACATGGCCACCTTGTGCTATAATCTCCTTAACTATTTTATCAAATAAGCTGTTCAGTAGGTTAACTACGGTGTTTGGCGCCACTTGCTCGGTAATCGCAGTAAAGCTGCAAACGTCAATAAACATAACGGTAGCGTCCACCAGCTCATTTTTCATCAGGCTGCCTTCAAATTCTTTATGGGTCATAAAGTTGAGCACATTCTCATCCACATACATTTTAAGGATGTTATTTTCCTTGATGGCTTTAATGGTCTCCTGTAACTGTTTTACATGCAGTATAGTTTTCTCCATGGTGAGATCCAGGTCGTCAAAATCAACCGGCTTCATCACAAAATCAAACGCGCCCCGGTTCATGGCTGTGCGGATATTTTGCATATCGCCATAGGCCGATACCACCACCGCTTTAAGCATAGGGTTAGCCTCGGGCAACCGGCTCAATAAGGTTAGCCCGTCCATAATAGGCATGTTAATATCACTCAGGATGATATCCAGGTCGGGATGCTCGCTTACTTTTAGTAAGGCTTCTTCGCCGTTTTGCGCGAAAACAAATTCATAGATGTTCTCCCTGATTTTGCGGCGAAACTTTTGTTTCACCAGCAATTCCAAATCCGGTTCATCATCAACTACTAATATTTTAGCCATTAGTGGATCAATGTTTTAAGTTTTTCTTTTAATAAAGTAAAATCAAGAGGTTTTGTTAAAAAATCGTTGGCCCCATTGTCCATTGCCTGCCGATGGTTCTCTTCATCACCATAGGCGGTTATCATCATCACCACCGGTGGCGGCGCATCGTACTCATGTCGTATTTTTGACAATAGTTCGATACCACTCATGCCCGGCATATTAATATCCGACAGGATTAACACGACTTCAGAATGTTTTTCTTTTAAATAATCCAGCGCTTCCTCGCCCGAAAGGGCAAAGTCAAACTCCAATTCATGGTCGCGTATTTCTTTACGAAAGCGCTGTACAAAAAGCGGCTGTACATCCGCCTCATCGTCAACTACCAATATTTTCATAGCTGTTAAATATATCGTTTTTAAATTTTATACCGGAAGGCTTATCTTAAATTCGGTAAATTCTCCTTCTTTACTGTTAATTTCTATTGTACCGCAATGGCCTTTTGCCACAATATCATAACTTAATGAAAGCCCCAAGCCGGTGCCTTCTCCTGTTGGTTTGGTGGTGAAAAACGGCTGCAATATTTTGCCCTTTATATTATCCGGGATACCTGTACCGTTGTCTTTTATCTTTACTATTACCCAACCTTTTTCAACACCGGTACTTACCTCTACGGTTGGTTTATAATCTGCGGTATTATTTTTTTGTTTTTGCTGTGTGGCGTAAAACGCATTGGTAAACAAGTTGAGCAGCACCCGGCCCATATCCTGCGGAATCATATTAATACTTGGCAGGTTTTCAGCAAAATATGTCACCAGTTCAGCGTTGAATGATTTATCCTTCGCCCTAAGGCCGTGGTAGGCCAGCCGCAGGTATTCATCAGCCAAAACGTTTATGTCATAAGGTTCTTTTACGCCCGTGCTGGCGCGGCTATGCTGCAACATACCTTTCACTATACCATCGGCGCGCTTACCATGGTGCAGGATCTTTTCAAGATTTTGTTTGATATCTTCTGCTATGGCAATAGCTTCTTCTTTATCCCCTTTATTTAATTCCAGCTGCATTTCGTCAACCAGTTCCATGTTTACATCTGAAAAATTATTGACAAAGTTTAATGGGTTCTGTATCTCATGTGCAATGCCTGCAGTTAGCTCGCCAAGCGAAGCCATTTTCTCAGATTGTATGAGTTGATTTTGTGTAGCTTTTAATTGATCGAGCGCGTTTTGTATTTGTATTTTACCTTTTTTATTCATGTTATTATTACGCCAAAATATAAATGCGATTAATAAAAGAAACGCGATGACAATAACTAATAAATAAATCCTTATTGTTGCCGCGTAGGCAGTTTTTTGCGTTTCTAATTCTTGTTTCCGCCGTTCTTCCGAATAAGTTAGCGCCTGAGCACGCTGTGATTTAGCGATATTATAAACACTGTCGCGGGCCGCGTAAAAGGCTTTGGTATATTTTAATGCACTGTCTGCATTAGTGCCTGTATACAATTGCATCAAAAAGTCCGCCGGCCCTATCCGGTCAGAAACGGCTTGGTTTTTAGCAAAATAGTATGCTTTTCTTGCATAAAACATTGCCGAGTCGGTATTGCCGTGCGCCTTATGGAGTTTTGCGATAAGCAGGTATCCGTGAGTAAATATGTCATCAACGCGCCCCTTTGTGGCTATAACTATCGCCGCGTTTAAATACTTCAACTTCAGTTTATCATCAGTTTGCAGGCGTTCCAGGTCCAAAAGACTTTGCGCAATTTGTACAGGAACGTTTTTCCGTACAGCATATTCAAAGCTTTTTAAGCCATATAATTTTGCAGAATCAGGTTTATTCATCACCCGGTAAACAGAGCCCAAGCCGCCATAATCGTAGGAGATAAACAAGTCGTTATGGGCAAGTATAGAGAAATTGAGGCCTTGTCCAAAATAATAGGCCATCAATTTAATATCGTTATTATTGGTTAATAAATCATCATCGCTGCTGCTGTAACAACAAGCAAGGTTATCATACACAATGCCGATAGCTTCCTTATTGCCGGTTTTTTCTGCTAATTTCAAAGCACCAAGAGCCAATTTTATCCCTTCAGCAACATCACCATTTTGCGAAAGTTCAAAAGCAAGTTCGGCGGTAACAATAGATTCGCTGATGGGGTCGTTGTTTTTACGGGCCCAATCCTGAATTTTGTAATGATAAGTCAACCCGAATTTTGTAGTCGGTTGCCCGTAGTTGATCAGTTTATAGATCAGCGCGGTACGGGAGTTTCCGGGTTTAGCCAACGTGAACGCCTTGAACAAGCTATCATGATTTTGATTTGCCAATACATTCGTGGCATTGGTACGCGAAATGGCAACATGTATAAGGCTATCAACATTTATGTTTTGTGCAAAAAGCTGGTAAGAAGAAGAAAAAAAGAAGCAAAACAGGATAATTTTTTTCATAAAAACTGGTATCAGCTAATTGGTATCGAAATGGTAAACGTAGAGCCTTTATTTTCTTTGCTCTCAATATTGAAAGTACCGCCATGCCCTTTAACTACAATATCATAACTTAATGAAAGGCCCAGGCCCGTACCTTCACCAGTTGGTTTGGTGGTAAAAAATGGCTGTAAAATTTTATCTTTTACTTCCTCGGGCATTCCGGTACCGTTATCAATTACTTTTATCTCAACAAACTTCCCTTTTAATACGGTACTAACTTTAACTTCAGGCTTATAGCCTTCGCCTTCTTTGTTATGGCGCTGTTGCACGGTGTAAAATGCATTATTAAATAAGTTTAGCAATACCCGGCCGATGTCTTGCGGTATCACATTGATCTTGGGCAACGCCGGGTCCAATTCGGCAACCATGTTTGAATTAAACATTTTATCCTTTGCCCGTAATCCATGGTAGCTTAGGCGCAGGTATTCATCGGCCAGGGCGTTAATATCTGTCAATTGCTTTTCGCCCGAATTACTGCGCGAATGTTGCAGCATATTCTTAACAATGGCGTCTGCCCGCTTACCATGATGGATTATTTTCTCCAGGTTTTGTTTAATATCATTAGCTATAGCTTTTGCTTCTTCAATATCACCCTTTTCAAATTCCTCCTCCATTTCGTCAACCAGTTCCATGCTTACTTCCGAAAAATTGTTTACAAAGTTTAACGGATTTTGGATCTCATGAGCAATACCCGCCGTAAGCTCACCCAATGAAGCCAGTTTTTCCTGTTGTATTAATTGATCCTGGGTTGCCTTTAGCAACTCGACAGTATTTTGCAGTTCGTTTTTTTGTTCGGTAAGTTCGGCGGTACGTTGGGCTACCAGGGTATCCAACTGCGAGTTACGCATATTTATCAACGCCAATTCATCGCGTTGTTTTTTCGAATTTATCCAGCGGGCAAATATCCAGGCAAAGGCGCCAAGTACGGCAAAAACAAAATAAGTTTCATTTCCCTCGTAAAAATCGGGGAATATCGATTGTGCCAGGCCGGTTATAAAGCCTACAGCAATTAGGGGGTAATGTGCCCATATATAAAACTTAATTCCACTAAAATCGGGCTCTTTGTTAATGTAAATTACTACACCCAACAATACCAGCGCACCGGCAAAGCTATCGACGGTATAGATGATATCATTTGACAAAACTTTTACTGCAACAAACAAACCTAATACGCCGAAGCTGGCCAGGTTAAGTTTTCTTTTCCACTTAATTTGCTGATCGATGCCAATAAGGGACTTATTAAGGCGGACTATAAGGAAAAAAGCAGCTAAGTAATAAAAGATAGACATATTTTATATTATTTTTTTCTAAACAAGCTAAGTTAACTATTTACCGGAATAGAAATAACAAATTCCGACCCGTTGCCTTCGCTGCTGTTTAAGTCGATTTTGCCCCCATGCCCTTTAACCACAATATCATAACTTAAAGACAAACCCAGGCCAGTTCCCTCACCGGTTGGTTTTGTAGTGAAGAAAGGTTGCATAATCTTATCCTTAATGGCATCGGGGATACCGTTACCGTTATCTTTGACTTTAGCCCCCCAGCCCCCTAAAGGGGGAGCAAAAGTGGTTATTTCAACAGTTGGTCTATAATCTGGGCCTGCTGTCTTAGCTTTTTGGCTTACCGCATAAAAAGCATTGTTAAACAAATTCAACAATACACGCCCAATATCCTGTGGTACAATATTCACTTTAGGCAGGGTTTCATCGAAATTGGTAATCAGCTTGGCATTAAAGGTTTTGTCTTTGGCGCGCAGGCCGTGATAGGAAAGCCTTAAAAACTCGTCAGCTAAAACGTTGATGTCAGTTGGCTCTTTTTGCCCCGTGCCTGCACGTGAATGTTCCAACATGCCTTTTACAATAGCATCAGCACGTTTGCCGTGTTGACTTATCTTCTGTTGGTTTTCCCTGATATTATTGGAAATCACCTTTACTTCTACATAATCTCCCTTATCAATTTCCTGCTGCATTTCATCAATTAACTCCGTGTTTACTTCTGAGAAATTATTCACAAAGTTTAGCGGATTCTGAATCTCGTGGGCGATGCCCGCGGTCAGTTCACCCAGCGAGGCCATTTTTTCGGATTGGATCAACTGGGTTTGGGCAGCCTGCAATTCTTTCAAGGTGTCTTCAGCCTTCTTTTTTTCTGTTTGTAATTTTACCAGGTCTTCTTTTGCCCTTATCGCATTCATCTCCGCAATTTTAAGATCATTAAAGCGGGTGAATGTTAGATTGAATACAGCCGCAAAACGTTCCAGCAAAAACACCGTTGCTTCGGGCTGTTCATCAGGCGATGCCATACCTATAAATCCTGCATTAAAATAAGCGATATATTGCACCCTTCTTTTTTGTATAAGCCCATCTTTAAAAGGAACATTAAGGTTGTTAAGATGATGAAAATAGTTCTCCAACTCTTTTCCTTTCATATCTATCATCAACGATCGTTTTTTTTCTTTCCAGCCTTCATGCATTTTTTTGAAAGATCCATTATCATTCATATTTGTTTCAAATGCCGAACTTACTTTACTCCCATCTTCATCTGTTATCCAAAATTCCGCATCCCCGGTTTCATTTTTTATAATTGCAATGTATAAGCGGTTGGGCTGTATGCCTAACTCGATCAGCTCTTTAAAAACCACTACGGCCGTTTGGGCCAGCTCATCGCTTTTTTGCATGGCCAGGGTACGGCTGCGGACACGTTCCAGCCCAGCTTCAATTTGTGCTTCCCTTGCTTGCGCCTCGGCTTTTTGCAGGTCAAGAAAACGGCGATAGGTCAGCCCAAAAACACCCGTAAACCTCTTATATATTTGTACATCCCCGGCTGTTAATTGCTCTGGGGAGAAAACAAAAATGGCACCTTCGTCGAAAATAAACGTATTGTGAAATAGTTTTGATGGCAAAGATTCAATGTCAATTTGCACCGGGTAATCTGGTGATTGATTGAGAGCCAGGTAATAATCTTTTACATCATTGCCGGCCAATTCATAAGAAAAACGCGGTTCCTTATTTTTCCAGGCGTTGTAAAAATTTTGCAGCAAAGGATGGATCGTCGTATTAAGATGGCCTATGGTTAACACAACTTCCTCATTTGGATTAGATGACGCCGTCCATAATTCCATATAATCTATGTTCTTTATAATGGCTATACCGCTGCGTACCGTTTTTTCAATTCCTAACTTAATCAATTCATCAAACATGGCTACAACGGTATTTGCCACATCATGGCTATTGCGCATAGCCATGGTTTTACTGCGTACCCGCTCTAATGCGGCTTCTATCAGCGCCTGTTTTCTTTGAGCTTCAATTTCCTCGTTTTGTTTTTGCAGCAGCGTATAGGCTTTTTTACTTTGACGGTTATTGCGCCAAACCAGTAAAAGAATGATCAGCACAAAAATCAATGCAGCTACAGCGCCAATAACCCGGTAACGGTTCTTTAATTCCTCACGCTCCTGTAAAAGCCTTTGCTGCCGTTGCTGCTCCTGCGATAAAACAAGCTGTATCCGCCTGAATTTTTCTATGCCAAAAAGGGCATCCTTATATTTTGTCGCTATACGCTGATAATAATACGCGCTGTCTGCACGGGCATTTTTCCCGTACAAATCGGCAATCAACAGCGATGCATTAAGCACTACTTTACTCAAAGAAATGGTCAAAGCAGTACGAAAAGATTTTTGAGCATAATAAAGACTGGAATCGGGCCGGTTCCATTTATTATACAAAACGGCCATTTGGTAGTAAATAATAGCCCGGTCGTTCACCGTATTTACGGGGAATGAAAGCGCCGCGCCCCGTTGGTACAGTTGCATGGCTTCTTTATCCTTTCGCAATTTTACATATACATTTCCTAACCTGCATAAAAGTTCGGGCATCAGATCCGGAGGAAATTGCTTATCACGATACATAGCTGTTTCGTAACTAAGCGCTGAATCAAGCCGGTTCAGCATTTCAAAAGCATTTCCTATGTTTGAAGCTTCATTTCTTATCCAATATTCAGATGAACCGGAAACACCCCAACCTTCGACCTGTGTGATGCTTTTCATCGACTTAAAAATAGCGCTCGATTTCCGGTAATATTCCAGCCCCGTTTTAGGGTCCCCCATTTCAAGATAGGTGTTGCCAATGCTATTAAGCTCGACACTTTCCAGGAACGCATTTTTCAACTCTCGCGCGGCATCAACCGCCTGTAACTGTATACTTAACGCCTCTGCCAGGTTGCCTGTTTCACGTATACCAAACTCAATGGCAATAAGCCCCTGGATCTCCCCTGCTTTGAACCCCATTTGTTTTGCCAGGTTTAATCCTTTCCGCCCGTAAAATATAGACGAATCATAATTGTTCCGCCGGTAATCAGTTGATAACTTTAGGTACAGGTAAAGCCTTGCATTGTTATCCTTTTTCGAGACAGCAAACTGATGCCGGTGAATACTTATAGAATCGTTCAATTTCTGTGCAATAGTAATGGCAGGAATTAATAGCAGCAATAGCAATTTTAAAAGGTAACTCTTCTTCATTGTATCGGCAGTTTAATTGTAAACTCAGTAAATTCACGTTCCCTGGTATCAACTTCTAAATTACCGCCATGCCCCTTCACCACAATATCATAACTCAATGACAAACCTAATCCTGTACCTTCGCCCGTTGGTTTAGTGGTAAAAAACGGCTGCATAATTTTATCTTTAATAGCATCGGGAATACCGTTGCCGTTATCGCGCACTTTAGCCCCCCAGCCCCCTGAAGGGAGAGCAAAGGTGGTTATTTCAACAGTTGGCTTATAACCTGGCCCTGCCGTTTTAGCTTTTTGATTTACGGCGTAAAAGGCATTATTGAATAGGTTAAGCAATACCCGTCCAATATCCTGTTGCACAATATCCACTTTGGGCAGGTTTTCATCAAAGTGTGTAACCAGTTCGGCATTGAAGTTTTTATCTTTTGCACGCAAACCATGATAGGAGAGTTTTAAAAATTCATCCGCCAAAATATTTATATCGGTTAGTTGCCGCTCGCCGGTGCTGGTGCGGCTATGTTGTAACATGCCTTTTACTATAAAGTCGGCGCGTTTGCCATGCTGGCTTATCTTCTGCTGGTTTTCCTTAATATCGTTGGCAATTGCTTTTACTTCGTCATAGTCGCCTTTATCAATTTCATGCTGCATCTCTTCTATCAATTCTGTATTTACTTCCGAGAAGTTGTTGACAAAATTTAATGGGTTCTGTATCTCATGGGCTATGCCCGCGGTAAGCTCGCCCAGCGAAGCCATTTTTTCGGACTGGATGAGTTGGGTTTGGGTGGTTTTAAGGTTAGTGAGTGTTTTTTCTAATGTTTTATTGGCTTTATGTTTTTGAAGGTTATTGCGGTATAGTATTAATACAATAATGATGAAAATACCCAACCCTGCAAATGCAGCGTAAGCCTTAACTTTACTTTGGTAAAGCACTTTCTCTTTGTCCAGGTCCTGTAAACGAAGCTGTTCTTTAAAAGAAAGCGTTTGAAACTGTGCCAAACTTGCTATCCTGTTTTTATTGATACTGTCTTTAGCAGCAAGGGCCATCCCTGCATATTTAAAGGCGCTATCCAATTGTTTTCTTAATTTATAACTATGATAAAGGTTTTCATAAGCTACGCCAATATTGATATGCTGGCCGGTAGCTTGTCCTATAGCTTTAAAGGTTTGCAGCGTCTTTATGGCGTAATAAAGGCTCGAATCCTTTTCTTTTCCAGCCAGGTAAAAGTTGGTAAGCCGGAAATAATTACTATACAAACCTGACAGGTTATTTTGCTCCCCGGATGAATGTGCGGCTTCGTAATAAAATTGTTTTGCTGTTGCTTTATCCCCTCGTTTCAGCGCAATATCCCCTAAACAGCCTAAGATGTAGCCAAGGTATTTTTGTTGCCCGCTTTTTATCGCAATAGCCCTGGCTTCATTTTCGAATATGAATGCAGAATCAATTTTATTAAGGTCTAAATAGGTATTTCCAATATTCATATCGGCGATCAGCATACGCTGCGAATTGTTTATTTCTATTGCAATTTTTTTACCTTCCTTGAAATGAAAGAGCGCCTGTTCTGTATTTTGTGTGCGGTCCATCAAAATACCAAACATGTGGTGTAATGTGGATAATATCAAAAGCCTGTTTTTTTCAGGCGTAGGCTGCGGAATTAATATCCAGCTACTGCTTGCATTTTTTGGATCTTCGGCAATTGAAAATGCCTGTAGCAAACCTTTAAGTGCTTCTGCATACCGTCCGATACCTATTAATTGATAACTTTTACTGGCAAGAGATCTTGCAATTTGCAGTTGCTTATCATTTTTCCGGGCCAGCAATAAGGTTTGGTTGGCATAATAAAGCGCACTATCCCTGTTTGTTTCTTCAAAATATAAATAAGCCTGCATTTTGGCCCGATAACGTAAAGAATCATTAGATGCATTTTTTAATGCCTTTATAGTGCTGTCGGGCAAGTGTTGTTGTGCATTGGCCAATACAGGGACTAATAGCAGCACTAATATTTTGATAAAGGGTCGCATATCCGCGGGATAAAGTTTAAATTATTGTTAAATAACTACTTTATATGGATATAAACAAATTTTGCGTTCCATAAATCACTGGTATACAAACTACAAATGGGTGTTCCATAAAAAAAGCAGGACCTAAAAAGATCCTGCTTTTTAAAATTCAAGGTGTGTATTTGCTATTTTTTATACAACTCGTTAAACAGCAACTTAAATGTGCCGTGCGATTGCCCGCGGAAAGTAATTTCAGGTCCAAAAGCATACAAAGTACCCGAACCTACTTTGGCCTGGAACGCTGCAACATCATCTTTTAAATATTTTTGTCCGAAGGCCCAGCCGCTGCGTAGTGGTTTATCCGTACTGAACCACATTAACGGTTTAACACCTTTACTTGCGGCATCAGCATCCAGTTTAAAGGCGGGGCTGCTGTCATACATCACATCAACTTCAGCCGGCATGCCCCAGTTGGCTGGTTGTGACGGATCAAGTGATGCACGCAGAACCGCTCCCGGAACATAGAATTTATCACCGGAATAAGGTACTTCTCTGCCATTTACATTATCAACCAATGCATTATGCACAGGTAAATTCAGATCGTAAGCCAGGTTAGCACTGGTGCCTATAGTTACAATAGTACCACCCGCTTCAAGAAAGGCTTTAAGCTGAGGTACTGTTTTTTCGGCAGTAACACGGCCCTGCATAATAGCAAATTCGGCAGGCACTGCGCCGCCGCGGCCACCGCCGCCGCCACCAAAATTACCACCGCCTCTTCCGGCAGCAGCAGGTATAGCGCCACCAACAAATATGATCACATCAAATTTGCTTTTCAGGTCGCCG
>Ga0207032_1177_pt1 | contig 15727 bp, 12 predicted proteins | sample Alteio_BWMinCont_38_FD_153308 | JGI IMG/M metagenome (GOLD analysis project Ga0207032, IMG submission 153308) | Enriched cells from forest soil in Barre Woods Harvard Forest LTER site, Petersham, Massachusetts, United States -... | ecosystem: Environmental > Terrestrial > Soil > Temperate forest >... | reverse complement strand
TTTCTTTTTGTTTATCCGTCATCCCCACAACCTTTTCTTTTTCTGTCTGTTTGCTGTTCACAAGCCATCCTGGAAAGCCCCTTTGCGTCAATACCATCGGTCTTGCTCCGGAGCCCAAGCGCCTGCTTGTACTTACTTGCCTTATTAGGCAAAATAACACTTACAGGCAAATCATTGTGGTAAAGATACCAGGCAAGCTGCTCATGGTAAATGCCGGTGGCTTCGACCAAAAAAACCATCGGCAGAGAAAGTTTGGTATGTTTCTCAACCCATTTTTTAAAGCTGTCAAACCCTTTTGCATTATTAAAAAATGAAGTGCTGCTTTTAATGGTCACTTTCTGCTCCATATCAATTACAGATATGCATACATCGAACTTTTTCATTGACATGTCTATGCCAATTCCATACTTGAGATAATCCATGCTTTTAATGTTTTAATGATGAAACAAATATGCCCAACATGAATTTCTTATACGGCCCTCGCTCATGTTTATCCCAGATCGTTTGCAAAGCATGCGTCTATAAGTACTGTTCGGGCTACAAAAGAAAAAGGCATACAGGGAAACCTAAAGATCAACATAGTCAAAAGACTTGTTTGCGAAGCGTCCAGAGTCCTGATATGCCTTCATGTTAAACACTGATTCAAAGATATGAGCGAAGCTGTGACTCGCCTGCCTGTCCCTGCTTGTCAGCAGACAAGGGCAGACAGGGTGTGCAAAGAATTAGACAGTCTTCAGAGTGGAGAATCCCAGGCGCTAACCGTAAGTAAGCTCTGTGCTTTGTCCGACCTCGATAATATAACCGTCCGGATCACGGATGTAGCAGCGGATCTCGCCGTACTTTGGGATCGGCTCTGTGATGAACTCGGCGCCCCGGCTTTTCCATAATTCGTAACATGCCTTAATATTCGCAACACGGATATTCATAAAGCTGTTGATCTTGTCGGGGTTGGGTACACTGAGCGTTACCATTGGCTTGTCCGGGGTCGGCCCGCCTCCGACATTGACAATAAGCCAGGTATTGGCAATCTGAAGGTACGCAGGTGCGCCGCTGCTATCACCCCTGCTCAGAATGCGACCGCCGAAAACCTTTTCGTAGAATTTAGCCGATCGGTCTATGTCGGCAACGGTGAGGAAGTGCGCAATGGTGAACCCGTCCCGCGGGGGCATCTCATAACTTTTCTGTTCCACTTGTACGGTGTTCAATGATGATCCCGAATCCGATAAGCGGCGCTCATCCGCTGATCCTGGTTCTTTAGTATTCATATCTTTTGCAAATTAGTTATCTCAAAATTAATAAGAATCCTACACAGATTGTTGCAAAAAAACTCTGGCTGGCCCCTGTTCTCACAATTGTTAAGCCTAGCGTCACTTGTGAGTTAACTTCCCATCAGAGTCTCCCAATGCACAATGTAACTGAAGCATCCAAAGTTAGTGGGGACTCTGAGGATTTATCTGAGAAGACCCTCAGAGTCCTCTACGAGAGACTCTGAGGGGAAGCAAAAATTGCAGTATTGATTTATGCTTCGCTTGACTGTTTTTTCTTTAGTACAAAAGCAGCTATCACCGTCATGATGGCTTCCACCGGGAAACCCTGGATAAAAATAATGCCTGCCCTATAGATGGGGTTATCGTAAAGCGCGTCATGGCTTAGTATTTCTTCTTTTTTGCTGGCTATTTCCGCAACGGGTGCGCCGCTTGTATTTAAACTTTCTATCAGTGCTGCCGTATGGTGGTCCATAAAATCCTTAAAAACAGGTTGATAGAGGATCATCCATATGAGTGCAGAACAGACCGATATTACCAGCGAAATGTATATGCCTACCTGGATGGCTTTCCCAAATGTGATGAAGCCACCATGTTCATGGTCTCTGTAATATTTTATCCCGAAAAACAGCATTAGAAATAACAACACCGCACCGGTATATGTCAATATCTGTGAGAGGAGCATATTTCCGCTGTCCCTTACCAGGCAAAATACGACATACATGCCCGCCATCATAGCTGCGGATATGGGTCCGAATGTCAGGATTGTTTTTTTCATGTTAGCAAATGTAGGCAAAGAAAAACCTATATGGTTTTGGCAAACCTCATAGGTTTGCCCGAAAGTTAAAACATTTTCAAAAATATTTTCGCTTGTAACGAATTGAAATAATTTGAGTTGAAAATTTATTTTCGAAAACACCCACCCACTTGGGCAGTTTGCTATATATGTACTAAAAACCAATTACGAATTATGAATTACGAACCCGAAGGCTCAGCGTAGCTAATTATGAATTGGCTGGCTCAAGAGAATCATGCAAATCATTTAATCATATGAATCCAGGTTCAGACAATTTTTCGGAAGTTAATATGGGCATTTTTGTTTATCCACCGAACCACCCCGGCCTTGCTCCTCCGCTAAAGCTTCGGCGGCACGCGGACGGCCACCCCTCCTTAAAAGGAAGGAGGGGAATTGCTGACGCACGAGAGAATCATGCGCAAGCAACTTACGCCTTATGCCTTACTCCTTATGCCTAAAGTATAACGTTCACTTTAAAACCTGTAAATGAATAAGATACCAATATGAAAAATAAAGAAGTATTGCAAAACGGTAGAAATGTACACCCAAACGTGACACTTAACCCATTCAGCCTAAGCATATAATGCATAAAAGCAATAGAAAAAACATGAAAACGACACCTGTAGTGAACAGCAAACAGACAGAAAAAGAAAAGGTTGTGGGGATGACGGATAAACAAAAAGAAACTATACCGCAAAGAATGCAAAGGCTTCGCAGAGATCACAGAGAAAAACTTAGTGCTCTTTGCGATACCTTGGTGTACTTTGCGGTTTGCTTTTTTGCTCACTTAAGGGCCGGGACTAGAATAAGGACTTTACCGCAAAGAATGCAAAGGCTTCGCAGAGATCACAGAGAAAAACTTAGTGCTCTTTGCGATACCTTGGTGGCTCTGCGGTTTGCTTTTTTGCTCACTTAAGGGCCGGGACTAGAATAAGGACTTTACCGCAAAGAATGCAAAGGCTTCGCAGAGATCACAGAGAAAAACTTAGTGCTCTTTGCGATACCTTGGTGGCTCTGCGGTTTGCTTTTTTGCTCACTTAAGGGCCGGGACTAGAATAAGGACTTTACCGCAAAGAATGCAAAGGCTTCGCAGAGATCACAGAGAAAAACTTAGTGCTCTTTGCGATACCTTGGTGGCCTTTGCGGTTTGCTTTTACCCAATTAACAAAAATTCTGAACCAGTTTTGGAACCCTATGGTAAATCCCGCACATTTATCGAATTTTGCAAATGCCATGAAATCTCAACCAAACATTCTGAAGCCCTTAAGAAATAATTCAAAATGAAAAAAACATTAGTCGCCTCTATCGCAGTACTCATTTGTATCCCTGTGCTGCTCTTTGCGGAACCAAGGCATTTTAATTCTCATGTCACTGAGGTGACGGTGTATTTGCATGGGGCTATGGTGAAAAGAACAGCCCATATCAACCTGCAGCAGGGCAGCAATGAAATCGTTCTGGATGGATTGTCCAACTCGCTCGACATAAACAGCGTGCGACTGGAATGTTCGAGCAACATCACCATTTTATCAGTGAATGCGGCAACCAATTACCTGAACAAAGGGCAGAAATCATCAGAAGAAACAGCACTGCAAACCATCCTGGATACACTAAACCAAAGGCTCAACCTGGTACAAAACGATATAACCTCCCTGAATACCGAACTGGATATGATGAAGGCAAATTACAGGGTGACAACCGGCAACCAGGGTTTCTATGTGGATGCGCTTGAAAACACGGCTGATTTCTTTGACAAAAGGATCAGGGATATTTTAAACGGGCTCATCCCTCTTAAAACAAAAGAAAAGGAATTGACTGACAAAATAACCCCATTGAGAGCGCAGCTGAATGAGATCCATAGGAAAAACAGTGCGCCACAAGGGGAAATAACCGTTGCCGCTACCAGTCCTGGATATGCTGAAGCAGATTTTACTTTCTCATACTATGTGAATAATGCCGGCTGGACACCCACTTATAATATGCGTGCAGAAAACGACCAGAGCGATATCCTGCTCGACTATGATGCTGAAGTAACGCAGACATCGGGCGAGGACTGGAATGACGTAAAACTGATCCTGAGTACCGGGAATCCATCCATCAGCGGTGTGAAACCGAATTTGGCAACAAATAAATTGGATTATGAGAGTCCTCCCAGGCTAGTGAGTGATAACACGTCGTCTTCAAACTCTATGGCCGGATTTTCTGTCGATAATACCGTTACGGGGAAAAGTCTTCAAGCCGAAGAACTCGATAAAGTTAGTGCAAACTACGCATCAGATTATACCAATGTGAACCAGAATATTCTTGCTACGGTTTTTGATATTGATTTAAAGTATAATATTTTATCTGACGGCATTTCAAAACATGTGAGGATACAGCAGGATACGTTGCACTCGAAGTTTTCTTATGCTGCCGTACCCAAACTCAGTACCGATGCCTTTCTGGAAGCCGACATCACAGGATGGGAGGCTTATAACCTGTTGCCAGGTAATGTGAATATTTTCCTGGAGAACAGTTTTGTAGGAAAATCCTATATCGATCCTTCCATTACCAAAGACACGCTTACGGTTTCTTTTGGCCGCGACAAACGAATCAATATCAAACGTGTCAGGGTAAAACAATTTACGAGGAACCAGTTCCTTGGCAACAGCAAAATCCAGTCATTTGGCTACCAGATCAGCGCCAGGAATACCAAAGCAACTCCTATTGATATCAAAATAGAAGACCAGGTACCGGTATCCACCCAGAAAGATATTGTGGTAGAACTTATCCAATCCGCCGGTGCTGAACTCAACCCTTCCACCGGAACCCTTACCTGGAGATTGAACCTGCCTCCGGATGTAGATAAGAGCGTGACTTTTGAATACACGGTAAAATACCCGAAAGGAAAGGAAATTAATTTGTAACAGTAAATGGTGAGAAGTAAGAGGTGAGAAGTAGCTTACACAAAAACCATTCACTTCTCACTTCTCACTTCTTACTCTTTTAAGTATATACCACCTCTCCGTCGCCGATCATCGGCAATGAAGAAAAGCGCTGAAACAGCCTGAACAGCGTGACAATATCTTTCTGGCAATAGATCATGATCCTTTCGAGATCGGCATCCTGGTAGTACACACGGGCTACATCTTTGCCACTGATATCATCTTTAGGACTTGGAATACCGAATACGGCTGCCAGCAGGTTGAGTGAGGTTTTTTCCTTCATATCCCCGAATTTCCAGAGGTCCATGGTATCTATCAGCCAGCGGTTGTCCCAGCTTTTGGAACCCGATATATCCAGCAGGGCAGGCAAGCCAATATCATTGATGAGCATGCGCCGGGCTATATACGGGAAATCGAATTCAATGCCGTTGTGAGCACATAAAAAATGCCGGCTGGAGTCGTGGTAGCTTTTTTGAAGAAGGTCCTTAAAATCGCTGAGAACCTTTTTTTCGTCATTCCCGTAAAACGACTTGATGCGGAGGTTCATTTTACCGGTTTCACGGTCGGGCTTGTAATTGCCGACGGATATACAGACAATTTTCCCGAATTCGGCATGGATCCCCGCCTTGTCAAAATAGAGCTCTTCTGCAGAGCGGTTTTCGTAGGAATATTTGCGGGATTTGTCGCGCCAGAGCTCCTGGAAATTTTCGGGCAAAGCCTCAAAATCAGGATATAATGGCACCGTTTCCACGTCCAGGAACAGGACATCCGCCAGGCTCACTTCCCTGAAATTGTAACCCGATTTAACTTTTATTGCCATAAAAATTCAAAAATACAAATCATTTGGATGGAAATACTTTCAAAAATTATTCTTACTTTTGCCCCTCATTTGTAAAAATGGTTCGGTAGTTCAGTTGGTTAGAATGCCGCCCTGTCACGGCGGAGGTCGCGGGTTCGAGTCCCGTCCGGACCGCAGAAGCCTGGTTATTTAACCGGGCTTTTTTGTTATGAATTATTACATTTATATTCTTCAAAGTCTTGTTGATGATTCATTATATATTGGTTATACCCAATCTATAGAGCAGAGATTGATTCAACATAATGCCGGGTTTAGCAAATATACCTCTAAAAAGATACCCTGGAAAGTTGTTTATTCAGAAACGTTCCCATCAAAGAAAGAGGCGATTATCAGGGAGCGATTTTTAAAAAGACAAAAAAACCGCAAATTCTATGATTCACTAATCAATAACTTTCCTAAATCTTAGTTCAGTTGGTTAGAATGCCGCCCTGTCATCCCGAGTACTCGGGACGGGTTCGAGTCCCGTCCGGACCGCAGAAGCCTGGTTATTTAACCGGGCTTTTTTGTTATGAATTATTACATTTATATTCTTCAAAGTCTTGTTGATGATTCATTATATATTGGTTATACCCAATCTATAGAGCAGAGATTGATTCAGCATAATGCCGGGTTTAGCAAATATACTTCTAAAAAGATACCCTGGAAAGTTGTTTATACAGAAACCTTCCCATCAAAGAAGGAAGCAATCATTAGGGAGCGATTTTTAAAAAGACAAAAAAACCGCAAATTCTATGTTTCACTAATCAATAACTATCTTAAATCTTAGTTCAGTTGGTTAGAATGCCGCCCTGTCATCCCGAGTGCTCGGGACGGGTTCGAGTCCCGTCCGGACCGCAGAAGCCTGGTTATTTAACCGGGCTTTTTTGTTGTCTACCCTCCTACTTCGCACTCAAATACTTCCGCAAACTTGTCCCTGACCACTGCCTTTACTTCTTCCATATCCATAACCCTGCCCAGTTCCTTCTGCATGCTGGTCACTGACTTATCAGTGATGCCGCAGGGAACGATATAGTCATAGTATTTAAGATCGGTATTGATATTGAATGCCCATCCGTGCATGGTGACCCATCGGCTGCATTTGACACCCAGGGCACATATTTTCCGCGCTTTTGATTCTATATCCGGATCAAGCCATACGCCTGTGTAGCCGGGATAGCGGCCTGCTTCTATGCCATAAACCTCAAGGGTCCTGATGAACACTTCTTCCAGGTTGCGCATGTATTTGTGAATATCGGTAAAGAACATTTCGAGGTCCAGGATCGGGTATCCAACATTCTGCCCGGGACCGTGATAGGTAATATCGCCGCCCCTGGATGTTTTAAAAAATTCTATTTCTTTGCCTTTCAGTTGCTCATTGTTGAGAAGCAGATTCTCCATGGCACCGCTTTTACCGAGGGTATATACATGAGGATGCTCACAAAAGAGAAGATAATGACTGGTTGGCGTCCTTTTGTCTTCAGGTAAATCCCTGTTACGCGTTTTTATGGCTACAATTTCATCAAAAAGCTCCACCTGGTAATCCCATGCAGGCTTGTACGAGATCTTCCCCAGATCCTGAAATTGTACAAGTTGTTTTTCCAAAAAGATTATTTAAAAAGATTGAATCGCATCGGCTTGAGTTCAAACAAAAAAAAATGCCCGGAATAGTTCAATTCCGATGAACAGTTATCATTCCCAGCAAAACATGCTTCCCTCCTTTTGTTGAAACGAGCCTGTAAAATGATGTATTAGGAAAAGGATGCGGGTCAAATGCGGAGTATTCCATTTGCTGGGTGCTGTTCCCCTCTACAACATTCGGTTCAAATGCTTCAAAATGGATTCCATCTTTGCTCCTTTCAATGGTAACGCCCCTCTCCGCTATTTCAGACTGAGTTAATCTGTCGAGCAACAAAACCCTTCCATTGCTCATTGTACTATGGAAATCCAGGTCTGCCCCTGAAAGAGATATCTTTTCAGGTTCTATATAATCAACATTAAGCAACTTTGACTTTCCATCATAAACAGCACAATAGTTTTTCTTCCATTTAAATCCTGCCAAACCATTAAGGTTCATTATCTTAAAGCGAATTGTTCCGATCAGGGTTGCTGTATCCGGAATAGTTGCAGTGGCATCATTGCAGTCTATCTCAACTGAGTGACATTTTGTACCATAATGCATACTGTATGGATCCATATAGGATTCAAGCCCTGTTGTGAAATATCCCTTTGTAAGCAATGCGGTAGATACGGACTCCAGTTGATAAATTAGTGATGAAGAATCATACTGCATTACAAAAGAGGATATTCCCAGATCATTTTTATCGCCATTATCTACAATATAAAAACTCAGATCAAGATAACTGGCTTCAGAGCCTTTATTAAATGTGAATGCCGTAAAAGCCGTAATATCTCCCTTTCCCTTCTGGGTTTCCTGCCCCTGTGAAAATGAAACGTTGCTGAAAAACAGGCAACTACATAGAAGGAAAAGGGCATTAAAAAATCCTCTCATCTTAAGTTGTTTATGGTGATTTACCTGGCAACCCATGCCAATTCACCCCAAAGTTCAAACTATTCCCTGATATTCGGTATGATTTTTTTCAGGCGGACTTGTGAAATCCGGTTTAATGTCCGCTAAAAGCTTGTTAATCAATGGTAATAATCCCGCTGCAAAAAGAAAAATCCGAAAATCAGACCGATTAAATTTCTGATTTCCGGATTACCAATTCGTAATTAACTTCGCTGAGCCTTCGGGTTCCTAATTCGTAATTCTTCTCAAGTAACACCACCCCCTACCCCCGTCCCGAGTACTCGGGAGGGGGGTAGGGGGTGGAAAATCTGGTCGCGAACTTTTCACTGGCAGTCCCCAAGTTATTTATGCGGAAATGTGCCGTAGGTATTCAATGAATAATTCGTAATTTAATTAAACCTATTGCTTCACCATTTTACCGAAAGTCGTCTGTCCTTCAAAATACATGTTTACAATATATAATCCTGGTTCCCAGACACCTGCATTCAATAATCTGTATGTGTTTTCACCTTCCTCAGAAGGCAACTGGATTTCCATGATCGTTTTGCCGCCTGTATTTGTAACAACCATCCTGGCATTACCTGCCTTAGGCATGGTATAATTGATGCTGGTACTCTGCGTGAAGGTTGTAGGGCTGATGGATGTAATGGCAAATGTTCCCGGAGTAGCAGCATCAGGATTTATTCCGCTCGTGCTGGTATTATTGGTAATCGATACGATATTAGAAGTATCAATAGTACCATCAGAATTTGAAAGAAGTACCCTGTAGTAAGAGGTTCCTGTCAAAGGCTGAGCATCAACATCGCTGTAATTAACCGTATTATTGCTGTTTATGGAAGCTGTTTTGTTCATGACCTGATCAAAGTTCGTCTGGTCTTTGCTCCTTTGGATACTGAATACTGTACTGTTATATTCCGTATTGGTTGTCCAGTTCAATGAAACTTCATTGGCCTGCATTTCTGCATTCAGATTGATAAGTGTAATGGGTCTTTTAATAGGCGCGCTCGGAGGATTTACCCAGGTTACGTTCAATAAAGTTTTATCATCATCTTTATATAATGCACTGTATTTGGCCCAGGTTAGCTTTGGATTGCCATATATATTCAGAATTTCAAAACGCATCTTACCAACCAAACTTCCGGAATCTGTAGAACTTATCAGAGTCCCAGGTGTAGACCTCAGATTTGTTTCTATAGACCTGGCACTCGTACCATATCTGGCACTGAGGATGGGAATATACGATACAGAGCTGAATTTACTTCCCGTATGGTCTAATGCTGAATATGTTAAAACGCGCGGATCATAGTTTAATACAAATGAAGACGTTCCAAGATTATAAGCCTGTCCGATTGTTTTCGCGTAAATATATACATCCATATAATTTTTGCCTGAATCGTTGATGGTTTTTGTCACTACATAAACCTGTATATCATTAGACGCTGCCCTGCTTTTGAACGGATTCCCGATGTGGAATACAAAAAACAATACGGCAATAATTGCCAATATGGAAGATGCTGCGACGGCAACAATCGCTCTCGTGGACATTTTTTGTTTCTGCCTCTGGCCTTGTCTTTGAATCATTCTCATTCTTTGATTAAGTGCTTCCAAAATTAATTCAATTCAAATTTAATCTCCGTTTCTGAATTTGAGCCAATTATATGATGAAAGCGCATGCCTGCATGATAAAACCAGTAAATAAAATGATGAGGTTTTAACTTACCTGATTTAAATATGCTTTTATGAGCAAAAAAAGCACCGGTTTGGTCCATTAGCTTTGTTTCGATGGATTCTTCCTTTGCGTTACGGCGTGTTTTTGGTTTGAAATTTGAATTAACAAAAGTAAAAACATCGCTTATACGTTTTGTTAACACTAATTTATTGTCTGAGACTGTAGTAAAATATAAGGCCATTTTATTTATTTGTAACGTAACAATCTTAAAATAAAAACGTTACAAGTTCTCTATTACCTGAATTAAATTAATTATATCATCCACCATACAACCGCCATCTCCCAATTCCCCAATTGTCTCAGACGGTCACATATCTATACGCAAATATAGTATAAAAAGTTTAGGAATTTGGTCATATTTTCTGTACCAGGATTCCTTCTCCGCAAATCTTCTGAATCAGGATTTACTGGATTTTAAGATTTTCAGGATTACCACATCCTAAAAAAACAGAAATTTCAGTTATCCTGTTTATCCTTTAATCTTGAAAATCCTGATTCAGAAAATTTCCTTAATTCTTTACCATTTTGGTATTCGTTTCTCTGCCATCATAGATCATATTTACAAAATACACGCCCTGGCCCCAGTTTCCGGTGTTGGTTAGTGTATAGGTATTGTAACCAATCATAGATGGTACAAGAATATCCTCAACGACTTTCCCCTGCATGTTGGTTATCACCAGCTGCACATTGCCATCGGCAGGCATCTGGTAATTTAAATTCGCATTATCATTAAATACCGTTGGACTAACTGATTGAATAGCAAACGTACCCAGGTCAGGATTATATACAGAAACCATATTGAATATCTCATTGGCTCCGTTAAAATCAGTTTGTTTCAGTCTGTAATAAGATGTTCCGGGCAATGGCTGCGCATCATAAGCAACATAATTAATGATCTTATTACTGTTTCCCGCACCATTACGATTGAATAGATCTACGAAATTTTTTCCATCCTGACTTCTTTGAACCGTGAAATAATCATTGTTGATTTCTGAAGCAGTTGTCCAGTTAATCTGAGTTATTCCATGTTCAATAATTGCAGAAAAATCTGAAAGAGTGATTGGCAGGGCAGTTGAGCCACCAAGAACTGAGAATGAGGTATTAGCTGTTTCATTTGTACCAGCATCATTGTGTAAAACAGTATGGCCAGCAGTATGATCCCATGCAACAGTCGCAGTTTTTGTACTATCTGTAATATTAAATCTAATTGTACCTATAAAATCACCAGGCGAGGACGTACTTGGAACAGTACCTCCACCACTTGACCCGGTATAATCTGTATTAATTGATTGGTTGCTGCCAAAAGTGGCTTCATAAGGATTATTATAATTGCCAGTAGCGTTAAAATGCCCATAAACGGTTCCTGTAACTATAATGGAATTATAGCTAAGGGCGCTGGTATTAAAAGAGAACACGAAGTTGGAAATCCCTAGCCCTTGTGAACTACCATTAATTGTCTGAATGTAGACGGAAACATCCAAATATGTAGCCACATGGCTCACCCTTACAACGTTCGTAGAAAGTGTCAGATTCCAAATTGCGCTGGCTTTGATATTGGTTGTTTCAACAAAAAAGACTAATGAAATTAATATAGCAGGTATTGTATATTTATTGGATCGCATAAGAAAAATTTAAAGGTTTATTACAAATATAAGTGAGTTTTTAATAATAATAATAATTTGCCCAATTGTGTTTATAAGTGGTTTACAAAAAAAAATCGTATAAATTATTATTAACGTAGTTATTGAACATTCGATAATTTGCCAGTATTATTCTTCACAATGATGCGATCGCTCGAATTCACAACACCGCTTAAATCGAAATCCGAACTGTTATAAAGTAAACTACCTGTGTTGTTTTTACACAAAATCCTATCCGTAGAATTCACAACGCCGCTAGCATCGGCATCTCCAGCCCACATTCCAAAGTTGCCATCTCCAAGATTACATGCATCACTCCCATAATACTTAGAAGTCCCGGTCGTGAAATCATATAAAGTACTTGATCCACTTGAAAGGGTTGTCGTTGTAGCACTTTCAACAGCAATATGGTTTCTATGAAATATCACAATATAATAATTCCCCGCAGGGGCTCCATGAATCGTGAGAGGAGTTACCCCATCTGTATCCACCAATGTACCATCAACCTGTATGAAACAAGCCCTCATATAGTCAGTTGCAGAATTAAATGATAAGGATTTCCGAATTTCAACAAGTACCCAATCAACAATATTAGGGTGGTTTGCAAAAAAAGTGCCGCTTACTCTTTCATTTCCTGAATAGCTCCAGGTTGAATCAGGATTGCTTGCATAAATCCATGTAGAAGAATTATAAGGCTGTGATGTTGGTATCAACCCTGCCACATTAAGGGAATTGGTCATAGAATCATTTTCATAATAAGCCCCACCCAAAATCACTTTTGCATTTACAACCAACCCGGTTTGTAATGCATTGTCATCCAATACCCCATAAGGTGAGAAAGAGGTAATATTGGAACGTGTCAGCCAATAGATGCTTCCATCAAAACTGGCTGAGCCATATGTTGCCGTATCCCATTTGGATGCTGTGCTGTTATAATGTGCCACACAAGCATAGTTCCTGCTGAATGATGGGTTTTCATCACCGGCGGTCCAGCCTGTTTTCAATGTTGCGATCGATCCACCTGTTGTTCCTTCCGTGATCAGCCAGGTTTTGTTTACGGTATGCGTTTTAATCGAAGCGCCTGATGTGCCGCTCTTCATCAGGCTGTCGCCCACTTTAATGCTGAAGGTGTCAGATGTGGATGCGCCACTCAACTGAATTTGTATAGGGGCGTATTTCTCAACCGTGCCTATCGGGAACAATACATAAGTGCTGTTGTTTTGCACATATTGTTTCAATTTGCCACCGCTGGTAAGGCTTGCTGTAGTAATGATATACTTCGTAGAATCCGTTCCTGAAATAGTTGCACCTGTGGTCATCGTCAGATTATAGCTGCCAATGGCAAGATATCCTGATGAGAAGCTCAGTTGGCTTCCTACTACTATATTGCTGGACAGACTTACGCCTGTGCCCGAGGTATTGTTTACCGAAATATGCATGAGTGAATCAACGGATGATGGAATGCTGAAAGCGGTTGTTCCACCCAGGCCCAGCGATGAACCGGATCCGGTGATCAGGTTCGTCGTTGTTCCGGTTATTGTTGAGTCAACGGTGAGTGTATTGTTACCTACGGTTAATGTACCGGAAGTCAGTACAAGTTTTTTCACGGTTACATCACCTGAAAGGGTAACTCCGGCCGAATGATTTACCTGCAAACTATGCACAGTCACAGATGGCAAAGAGACCGAGCTGCCGGACCCACCTACAATAATATTGGATGTAGTTCCTCCGGTAAGGGTTCCGCTGCCTGTTACAGAACCATTTATTTTAAGGGTGTCTGAGTTCAGGGATAATGTCCCCCTGAGTGTTAAAATACCGTTCACTGTTAATGTTTTCGAGATTGTAACATTCGCACCGCTGTCAATGGTCAGGTTATTGACTATAATGCCACTGGAACCCGTAGTATAAGGCATTGTTTTAGCTTCAACCGGTATCATAACATTGTCGCTGCTTGATGGTATTACACCACCGCACCAGTTACTGCTGTTATTCCAATTCGTATCACTTCCACCAATCCAGGTATTTGTATTGAATACCCTCATTTTAGCTGAATTAGACGTTACAGATGGTGAGCATGCCCCTGAAACAATGCAGCGATAATAATATCCGCTCATTGCAGATACCGCATTAATGGTCAATGTCTTTGTTGTAACATTAGAATAAGTGCTGCTGTTGCTGAGATTAGCGAAACCTGATCCCTGGTTTTCCTGCCATTGATACGTGAGAGAAGAACCGGATGCAGTAACAGAGAAGCTGGCTGCACTGCCGGAACATGTTCCTGCGGCAACCGGCTGAACGGAAATGGCAGGTAACGAATTTATGGTAAGTGTCGCAGATGAAGAGTTTAAATTGTTTCCGCAACCATCTGTCAATACACAACGGTAAGTATATCCGTTCATGGAAGAAACGGGTGTGATGGCAAGTGTAGAACCGGTTACATTGGCATAAACGGAACTGGCCGACAGGTTGCTGAAGCCCGAGCCCCTGTTTTCCTGCCATTGATAGCCAAGTGAATTTCCTGACGCGGATACGCTGAAAGTAGTGCCGCTTCCGGAACAGGTTGCTGTGTTTGAAGGCTGACCGCTGATGGATGGACCACCGTAGAAATGGATGGCTGCTGAAGAGGATGTTACATTTCCACAGGTTCCTGTTACAATTACCTGGTAGAGATATCCATCAATAGAAGATGTAGCCCCTGTAAGCGAAAGCGTTGCAGTAGTGGCATTTGTATAAATACCTCCGTTGGTAATATTTGTCCAGGATGAACCTGAATTAGAGCTTACCTGCCACTGATAACTGAGAGAAAGTCCACTCGCAGTTACGCCAAAACTGGTATTGCTGCCTGTGCATATTGTACTGTTTGAAGGCTGGGAAGAAATTGTAGTACCTGTATTTATATTCAGGGTAACCGCATTTGAAGTATCTACCGGTGAACATGTTCCTACAATATAAACCCTGTATTGGTATCCGTTGTATGAACCGCTCACACCTGTCAGGTTTAAAACATGTGTATTGACATTGGTATATATGCCTGTACTGGTAAGGTTGCTCCAGGTTGAACCTGATTTTACCTGCCATTGATATGAAATTGCGCCCGTTGCTGTTACAGAAAATGCAGTATTGCTTCCGGAACAGATGGTAGCTGAAGAAGCCTGATGTGTAATGGCCGGTGCAGAATTAACGTGAAGGGTGGCAGTTGTTGACGTAAGCGAATCCGTTGCAGAATGCACTATTACCTGGTACTGATTGCCATCAAGCCCGCTGGATGCAGAAGCAATAGAATAGGTTGCACTATGTGCGCCACTGATATCTGACCAGCCTGAGCCGCTGTTTACCTGCCATCTGTATCCCAGGGATGTCCCTGAAGCAGCAACTGTAAATGAAGCATTATTTCCTGAACAAACTGTTGTATCTGTAGGTTGCGTATTAATTGACAATGAAGGATTAACGTGCAATGTAGCTGCTGAAGATGTAACAGCCGGACAAGTTCCGCTCACCACAACCTGATACTGATATCCGTTCTGCATAAGCATAGCTCCCGATATTGTTAAGGTTGCCGTCGTTCCGTTGGAATACATGCTACTGGTTGCATTTGCCCAGGTTGTTCCGTTATATACCTGCCATTGATATCTGAGCGAAGATCCACTTGCCGTAACACTAAAGGCTGCGTTACCACCCTCATAAATTGTAGAATCTTTAGGTTGTGCAATAATAGATATAGCAGGATTTACTGTTATTGTCACGGCATTTGAGTTTACACAATTGCCTGAACTTGTCTCTGTAACTGTATAAGTTGCAGTTGAAGTCGGACTTGCAGTCGGGTTCGATACCGAGGCATCACTTAATCCTGTCGATGGAGACCATGAATATGAACTTCCCGATACCGATGCGGCTCCGATCGATGCCGATGATCCGTTACAGATCGTGGCTGATGACCCGGCAGATGCAGTCGGCAATGAATTTACTGTGACGGTAACTGAGTTCGAATTTGAACAGTTGCCATTGGTTTCT
>Ga0207032_1173_pt1 | contig 15873 bp, 14 predicted proteins | sample Alteio_BWMinCont_38_FD_153308 | JGI IMG/M metagenome (GOLD analysis project Ga0207032, IMG submission 153308) | Enriched cells from forest soil in Barre Woods Harvard Forest LTER site, Petersham, Massachusetts, United States -... | ecosystem: Environmental > Terrestrial > Soil > Temperate forest >... | reverse complement strand
CAAGCTGACTAAGCTGTTCCGGACTCAGCTTGCCTAGCTTTTCTTCATTAATGAGTATGCCATTGACCTGGATATAGTTGTTCTGCTGTTTGATGTTTGGTGAAGGGGCGGGTGCTGACTTATCATTTACTTTGTCTACTGCATCCATGTATATTTTAGCGGCTTTCAAATCACCTGCAAAGGCCTGTGCCAAAACCATTTCCAGTAAAGTCATCTTCAAAACTTTCAATTGGTCCAGATGATCTTCCATGGAAGGTTCTTTCATGTGCCTTGCTATGCACTGCCTGCTGAGCCCGGTTTTTTCAGCGATGATCATCTGGGAAGGCAACTGTCCGAATTTTGATAAATTTTCAGAGATGACTTTCAGGATCCTGTTATGGTTCAGCTCCCAGATGTCTTTGTTCATGACCTGGTCATTTCTTACGATGGCTATTTTTTCGAGGACGCCTGATTTTTCATTTGTTTCGCAAGTGCTCAGCTTGTTTTCAAGGGCGGCATTCAGCCGGTAACGTTGTTTCTCATTCATGCCTGCTATATGTTCCGGCATCAGTTCACTGCTGGATAAAAGCATAGCCATTCTTGATTTTGTGAGACTCGTTTTTCTTTTTGGTTCCGCTAGTGTTTTCATAAATGTTAATGTGATAATGTGTTAATATGCTAATGTGCTAATATGCTGATATGTTAATGCGCTAATGAATACAATTTGTGTTAAATCAACTCGCGTCAGCCCATTTTCAAATTTTCAAATTTTCAAATTGGTGTTTATATTACATATATAGCGACATGCCCTTTTGGCGGTTTTTGTGGATAACTATTTTGTAAAACATTGATAATCAGAATGAATTATTTTTGATTTTTTGGTGTCCAAACGAAGATTTTTCATCCCGATCGTTCGGGACAAAGAGTTTCGCAGAGAAATCGCTAATGCAAGGACAAGCTTTGGATCCTGGTTTTAGCAAACAAACCTAAACCTGGACAGGCGAACTCAAGTCATTTTTATTACTTCTACATGTAAGAGATTGATAAGTGTTTGATTTTTAGGGAACTGGTCTATAGTCACATGTGGTGGAAAGGGGACGCATTTTATTTTCAACAATAAAATGGTATATTTGATAAAATCATCTTAGTGCAAAAAGTCTATTTTGTTCTTTTTTTTGCGATTTGTTATCGGTTTATCTCGTACGGGCAGATCGAAGGATCAAATATCATATTAACAGGCGGCAGCAATGCCCTTGAATTTGATTGCAAAGGAGTGCACTTGGCTCAATTAAATAGAAAGCCATCCATCTGGCAGGCCAGTTCCATATCTGATACCATGGGCAATCTCTTATTCTATGCCAGTGACAGTTTTATCTATGATAACAATTTTCAAAGGGTCGCCCGTTTGGATAGTTTTGCCGAATCGACTACTGCTGATTTGCAATTAATTATTCCAAACCCAAAAAGTATTGATCAATACTACATTTTTTACTCTGAAGTGCCTCAGCATGGCAATCAATACAGTATTCATTATTGCAACTATAACGCTGTCACGAAAAAGATACTTTCAAAAGGAGTTTTATGTTCCAATGAAATCTTCTATACCGCCGCCAAGGTTCCCGGGAAAAAAGAATATTGGATCATTACTCAAGAAAATTTCATTTCCGCCTATATGATTGATTCAGTTGGTCACATCAGTGGTCCCGTGATTACCAAAGGAATGCCATCCATGTGGGCAATATCAAGGATGAACAACTCATGTAATCAAATGATATATGTATACAATGCCAGCAAAGACTCAGTTTTGTTAACCATTCTTGATTTCAACAATGTTTCCGGTGCGTTTTCATTAAACCAATCCTTTTATGTCAATAATTCCAATTTCGAAGCACGCTGTTTGAGGGCTGTTACTGACATTTCCCAGGATGATAGCAAGCTTTATCTCCCTTCTGGTTGTAGTTGTGGGCCTTGCAAATTATTTCCTCTTGTTCAATACGATATCAGCCTTGGCAGCGCTGCCAAAATAAAAAAATCAGCTTCCGTTATTACCAGTGATGACAAGAATCGAATTGACTGGACGACTTTTATTAACGGGCCTGATGCGAGAATATATAATGAGGCCTTTTCCAGTAACTTTGGTGTAATCAATAGCCCTGATTCGCCGGGGACAAAATGCAATTATACCCATAATTTCGTTGGTGGCGCTGATGGGTATAATCCGGGAATTTTTCTTTCCCGCCAGGATTACTGGCCTTCATTTTCCGTTGATACATTTATAAAGAATCAGGCAAAACTGCTCTTTAATTATAACGCTCCAAAATCAGGAGAAGTTTATAAATGGGATTTCGGAGATCCTGCTTCTGGATCTTTAGATCATGATACCGGTAAAACAACCTCGCATGTTTTCATTCCCGGCAATGTTTATTTTGTCAGGCTATTGGTTTTTAAGAATGGCTATCACACAACATTTACAAGGATGGTTTGTGTCCAAAAGGGAATAGTGACTATTGTTAAGGACACCATGTTTTGCAAACTGGATAGTATGAAACTTGATGCCGGGAACCCGGGATCTCAATTTTTATGGTCAACAGGAGATACTACTGAAACTATTACTATTACAAAAGAAGGCAAATACTGGGTAATAGTTAGAAATAACGCAGTTGTCTTCAATGATACTTTTAATATCAGCATAAAAAAAATAAAGGTTGATATAGGCAAAGATATATCAATATGCAAAGGCAGCAATGCTACTATAAAATCTAATATAAAGACTGCCAGTTATTTATGGTCAACCGGTGATACTGGCTCCCAAATTCAACCGAAACAGATGGGCGCCTATTGGTTAAAGGTTGATTCAGCTGGATGTGTTGGTTCAGACACAGTGAATTTGACAGTAATTGATCCACCGATCGTTAATATTGGATCAGATACAGGAATATGTTCAGGTACCAGATTAAAGCTGCAATCAAATATTTCAAATGCATCTTATGTATGGTCAACCGGGGATACTTTAAGAGAGATAATAGTTGATAAACCTGGAAAATACTGGCTCAGGGTATATGCTGATGGTTGCTTCGGTGCTGATACCATGCAGCTAACAGTTAATCCATTGCCGCATATTGTTCCGCATCCGGTTTACTATTTTTGTATTTATGATAGTGCCAGCATTCAAATTTCAGAACAAACGATGACCAGTTTCAAATGGTCGACAGGCGATACCACACAAGCGATAAGAGTTAAGAATGTGGGTATATACAGTGTGGTATTAAAAAATGACAAAGGTTGTGAATCCACTGACAGATTCATTGTTAAATCAAATTGCCCTGGCAGGTTATTTATTCCCGATGCTTTTTCACCGAATGGTGATGGAGTCAATGACAGTTTCAAAGCGATTGGATTAAATCTCGAAACTTTTATGATGACAATATATAATCGTTGGGGTGAATGTGTTTTTATAAGTAATGATATAAACAGGGGCTGGGATGGTACTTTTAAAGGTTTAAGTGTACCGCAGGGTATTTATATCTATATAGTTACTTGCAAATTTACTGACCAACCATGGGAATATTCAAACGGAACATTATTACTTATAAGGTAAATTTTCAGGCCCTCATTTCCTCAGTTTGTGGCCCGCAAACCGAAAACCCGGCCAGGCAAACTTAAATCATTTAATTACTTTTGTATGTGAGATGATTGATAAGTGATTGATTTTTAGGTAACTGGTCTGTGTATCATAGGTCAAAGAAGATATTCATTACCCGGCTTTTATTTTTGTCCTGAACGCACCAGGTGTTTCACCCGCCATTTTTTTAAATAATCGCGTAAAATAAGCATGATCTTCAAAATTGAGCTCATTAGCTATTTCTTTGATGGAAAGGTTGTCGTGCGTAAGTAGTCTTTTGGCCTCTAATATAATGCGCTCATGTATCAATTGAGAAGTAGTTTTATCAAGATATTTCCTGCAAAGATCATTCAGATATTTTACACTGAAATGCAATTTCTCTGCATAAAAAGCAGGCGGCTTATGCTCTGTATAATGTTGTTCAATAAGTGCTTCCAGTTTTTGAATATTTGCGATACCGGCATCCGTTTTGGATTCAGTGGATGGGAACAGCTTCCCCAGTTTCAGGATTAATATATCAAGATAGTCGCGCATCAGGTCCATATCACCTTTTTCTGTTTCAAGGTTCTCAATCAACTTTGAGATCTGATTTTCTGCGGGATCATTTAATTGTAATAATTGATAACCGGAATGAAAAAGAGGGTAGGAACTGATTTTTTTGCTGAAATAATCTTCAATAAATTCCTTTGCAAAAAACAAAATGCGTCCTTCTGTGTCAGGCGATAACGACCAGCTATGCACCTGTGCCGGTAAAAGGAAGAATACGGAACCCGGAGATACGGGATAGTTCACAAAATCTATGATATGTGTACCACGTCCGGCAGTGAAGTGGACAATAATATAAAATCGATGCCGATGCGGTTTTGTTATAAATGGGTGTTTGCGAAAATGTTCTGCAAGATCATTGATGTAAAAACTGAGATTCTTATCGTTATCTCCGAAGTCATCAATTTCATATACTGCGAGTCGCTCTGCCATGTCTTTACCAAAAAAGATGGGGTAAAGATAAGTAAATGGGTTTATTTAAAACCCGGACTGCGTGCCGGCTTAAGCTTTAGCGGTGGCGCAAGGGGTGACATTCAATATTCTGATGACTATAAATTCGCTTTTTTAGTATTTTTATGATGTCTGAAAAATAATGCAATCCAGCCTGATCTTCCCCATCTGAAATTGACAGGAGTCAATACAACATAAACAAAAGTAACGACGATCATGATTGTTTCAATTGAAAACGGGCCTTTTGATAAAAGTTTTATAGCAATAAGAATTACGGCAAGTTCGATGATGCCAAAGGCATAGCTTACAAACATAGCACCGTAATAATAGCCGGGTTCCTGCTCCAGGTTCAGGTTGCAAACCGGGCAAGCCTTATTCATTTCCATGAATTTAGCTGGTCTTTCAAGCAGACTGTATTTAAACATATTTCCTTCCCGGCACCTTGGGCATTTGCATGATAAAACGCTGAACATGATACTTTTCATTGTTGTATTCTTTTAGATTATTACACAACAAAGTTCAGCGGCTTACACAACAATCCCGTTACACTAAAGTCCGCATTACTTGTACAAATGACGGAAGATCTTATGGAAAATGGTTCTAAGGGTCAATAACCAGATAGGTTTATCGTTTCACAGGCCTGTAATTGTCTTTGTTTAATACAATAAGGTCATTACGGCCTTTAATCTTAATTGTTATCGTTTGCAGCTCGGGTAAATTGGTTTTTACCCACATGATAAACTGGCAATAACTGCTGAATTTCTGCGCCATAGGTCTCCCGTCTATTTCGGTTACCAGGTCATTTATTTTTAAACCCTTATCTGTCGCAGGAGAATTATCAAATACGGCAGATATCACATATCCGCTATCTGTTTTGCTCATGGCAAATCCCATCCCTTTTAAGGTGGTGTCCGCAACAGGTGATTTGTTTCTTGACAAGAGTATTTCGTGCGATTTATAATCGATCCCCATCAGGTACTGTTCCCAGAATTTATTGCCGATCCTGTTCATAGGGCTGTTCATAATCGTCGTTTGAACAGGATAAAAATTCTGTCCGTTAATATTCAGGCTGTCATGGTTTGTGTACCATATGGTATTTAGGCCGGCACCATTGAAACCTTCAGCAGAATAGCCTGTTTGCCTGCACATTGCATTGCCAGGGAACAACCCCGGATTCGATGTTAATACACTTTGCTGCAAGGTAAATGATTCATTTGAACCCAGGTCTACAAATACACCTTTTACCAGTGTCCCATTCACATTGACATTAATATGAGGTATGTTGAAGTAGAATGGAATACTGATGGCATCTTTAGGAAAATTCAAGGCCGTATCTGTTGCTGTGAGGGTTTGTAGAGGAAAATCTACCGTCCAGTTGCATTTGGAAATAACATTTACCCCGATGATACCATCTTTGCCAAGGCAGTTTATCGCTGAATTGGGACCAAAATCGGAAACAACAGCTCCGACATTATAAAATTTCAGTCCATTAAGATCAAGTTCAGGGATAATAACAAGCTTTTTTTGAACAGTAGTTCCCTGCCCGTCTTTAACAGGTATCGTATTTACAGTTTTAAGTCCAAGATTATCGGCAAGCGTTTGAGATATGACTGTTATGCCTGCCCCGGAATCAAAAATAAACTCGTATTTCTGAGGGCTCCCGTTTACACCAATATGCAGTAAAATGTGCGAAACAGGGTAATCAAATGGCATTGCAATATTGAATTGTTTTTGATTGAGAGTTGCACTTTGAATGGTTTTAACGATTTTCATCATTTTGCAGCCGCATAAGCCAGTCATTAATAGGATGGCTAAAAAATATGTATTCGTTTTTATCATAGAAATTGGATTTTATTTTGGATAGGACGGATAGCTTTCCTGAATGTTACACTCCAAAAATAATATTTCTCAGGAAATTTTTATGATGTAATAGACGAATATAGAGCCAAAAAAACAGTTCCGACAACGCTCTTACATTGTCCCGGGTTTTTTAATAGACCAGTGTGCGTTTCTTAACTGCCAGCCTTTTGGACCTTTTTCTGCTAAAGCAGTAAAATATCCATCAATAGACAAAGTTTTCTGATCTGACATGATTATATCTTCATGAAAATCAGATCTAATACCGGCCAAAGTTTTAGTGAGGGGATCAATTCTCAGGTTATTCCATTTTAAATCAATCTTTCTTATCGTTTTTACGAGAGTATGATTGATAAAACGGTTTGCTGAATCGTTGTCGGGAAATTGCAACCGGCCATCTGAAGCCATGAAAAATCCCGGGCTGTTTTCGAAATGGTTCAGCCAGGCAACAGGACCTTTCGAGGAAACATCAAGGGCGATTTTATCCGTCATATTCTTAACACTATCATTCACTTCAGACGCCTGCTTTACAGACAATTTATCACAATCATTATTACATGATATGGCAAAGAAAATTAAAATGATAAAAAATATTTTACCCGCTTTAACAAGACTGGTCGACATGATTTTTTTATTCAAATATATAAAATTATAGCGACGCTTTGGATATTTTCGACCTGTCTTATCCTCTCGTTTTTACGTAAAAGTTCATTACCTATTTACTTAAGGACACCTCTAAAAAATACCTTATACCCGTTCTTTATGAGAAGCCTGGCTGTACCGATAAGGCACTTTCCGACAGGGACAAAGGATGAGGCGAAAAAAACAAGTTTTTAGAGATGCCCTTAAATGACCTGCTGGTTGAGCAGGATATATTATTCGGTTATGAAATCCGTTATCTTTGCGCAGTTTCAAATATTTTTCAGGGATGGAAAAATCGCAAAAGCCTAAAAATTTATTATTCAGTATCGATTTTGAAGATATCCGATACCTTGTGCCGGATGGGTTCAATTACAAAGAAAGATTACCCGACATGATTGGAGTTTTCCTGGATTTCCTAAGGCGGCACGAAGCAAAAGCCACGTTTTTTATGGTTGGCAATGTGGCTGAACGTTATGAAGTTCTTGTAAAGGACATTATTGCCGAAGGACATGAAATAGGCTGTCATACTTATGATCATAAACCCTTGAATTTTCATACAAAACAAAGTTTCAGGGTGGACATGGAAAAAAACCTTGAAGTACTTCACAAACTTGGTGCAACTAACGTTCATGGATTCAGGGCTCCCGGATTGTCTCTGACTGCCGCTACAAGCTGGGCTTATGAGGTCCTTGAGGACCTGGGATTTACATATTCTTCATCAGTAATGGCTACCCAGAGTGCCTTTCATGGCTGGCCTGAGTTTGGCAAAGGCTTTAAACTTGTAAATGATAAAATATGGGAACTGCCGCCAACGCTGCTTCATAATCCTGTTTTAAGTATCCCTTTTGCTTCGAGTGTCTATTTCAGATTTTTGCCTGGCCTTATTTCCAAATGGGCCATGCAGAATTCATTCAGAAAGGGCGAACCCGTAATCAGTTATTTCCATTCATTTGATATAGATTCTGAGCAGGAACGCTTTATGCATCCTGGTGTCAATAACAGTTTTGTGTATAATTTTCTAATGTATTACAGGCGCAGGGGTATGCTTAATAGATTTGAAAATATGCTGCCAAAAGATGTAGTATTCATGCCGCATAATGCATATGTTGAAAAATATCTTGCGGGAATTAAATTGGAGACTGATAACGTTATTTACCCATCCTATGCAGTTTCTACTTAATGGCATCTCTAAAATCTAATTTATACCCTTCTCCTATCGGGAAGCCGGCCTTTACCGAAATGGCAGATGCCCTTAAAATTATATCATTTAAAAAGTATCAGCCTTACAAAATTGAATGTTTCGCGAATAAGAATTTTGTAATTCATGTGCGAAAATGATATATCATGTTTTGGACATACAATTCTGGGTTTCAATATGATATTCCGGTTTGCCGAGGCGAGTTTTACAAATTCCATATCGAAAAGGAAACCATTTAAGGTTGTTTGCAAGAAAATCTTTCTGCCTTTATTATTGAATCCTTTCAGCCCGCATTGGGTATCGGTTATTTCAGTGTGTAAAAGATGTTTTATGAGATATTTTACCAGTTTTGAAATGAACACTCTTTTCATGGGAAGTTTTTCGTAATAATCCGTTTCTCTGATACCTGCCACGATATCTGCATTATCTAAAAGATCATTATACACCGACACCATGCTTTGCAGTGTATATGGAAAATCTACGTCTGTATAAATGAAATAATCTGCAACTGCATCTTTTAACCCATATCTGATTGCATATCCTTTACCCTTGTTTTTTTCATATCCCGTTATTGTCAGTGCAGGGATTGATGATATTAACGAATCGAGTTTTTTTTCATCATATCCTGATGTGGAGCCATCATTTACCAGCGTAAATTTTATATCAGCGTTGGGCAAAGCTGCGGCTAATTCATGAAATTTTTCACAAATCAGCTTTTCCCATCCCGGATCAGGGTTATAAAAAGGGACAATGATATGTAGTGTATGCCTGTCAGGCATTCAAATGCGCGTTTTAAATAAAAAAAGTCCGGGGCAAACCTAAGGAAAATTAATATTAATAAAAGTAAAACTAACCAATCTCATACGGATACTGTCTTTTTCCGGGATTATTTGATCAGGACAGATTAACGACATGTTTTGAAATTAATTGTTATTGGTATCCGGATTAAAATTCGACCGAAATACAAATTAAGTCGAAAATGTATTATCTTTGCATGGAATATCATGCTAAAATCCCCATCCGAAGCCAAGGCTTCCAAAGAAGAAATTACAAGGACCAGGATCATACAAACAGCTAAAAAACTGTTTCAACGGGATGGCCTTCAGAATGTAAGGATGGAAGACGTTGCTGAAGCGGCAGGTAAGGCAAAGAGTTCTTTGTATTATTATTATAAAAGCAAAGAAGAGATATGGGACGCTGTAATGGATATTGAAATTGGGGAGATTGTATCTGATATAGCAAATGCAGTTGGCCACGCACAAACCGTAGAGCAAAAAATTCATGCATTTTGCGGCACCATGCTCAAGTCACTTCGAAAAAAAAGAGCGTTATACAATATTGCTTATGGGACCAATGAAGTGGTTAAACGAAACAAATCAACCGGGGGCATCCGTCGGCGTTTTGTAAAACAGGAAAGCGTTGTTTTCAGGGAGATTCTCGCTGAAGGAATTGAAAAAGGGGAATTAAAGCCTATGAAATCAAAAGAGCAGGAAATTCTTGTTTTTGTACTTCTAAGTGGATTGAAAGGGCTTGAAAAAGAAATGGTCCTTGAAAAAGACTATAACCTGGAACCCGCGATCAAAGCATTAAGTCACATGATTATATACGGATTGAAAGTATAAGGCAACGACCTTAATCAATTAATGGCAAAAAGAGAAATACATACTTTCAGGGCATTCAGGAGCCGGAACTATACATTATATTTTATGGGACAAGGAACATCCCTGATAGGCACCTGGATGCAACGAACTGCAGTAAGCTGGGTGGTGTATACCATGACACATTCTGCATTCATGCTTGGCCTTACTGTTTTCGCTTCACAGTTTCCTTCCTTTGTTTTCTCTTTGTTCGGTGGGGTAGTATCCGATCGCTACAACAGGTATAAAGTGATACTTCTTACACAATTTATCTCCATGGTCCAGGCTATATTGCTCGCAGTGCTCATTCTCAGCCACCACTATCTGGTTTGGGAAATACTGACCTTAAGTACCGTCCTTGGAATCATCAACGCTTTTGATATGCCCGCACGGCAGCCACTTGTACATGAACTGATCAAAGATAAAGATGACCTCTCCAACGCATTGGCCCTTAACTCTTCCATGGTGAACCTCGCAAGGCTGGCAGGACCAGCCCTTTCCGGAATAATACTTGAAAAATTTGGTGCAGGTACATGTTTTATTCTCAATGCCGTAAGCTTTGTTGCGGTTATTGCTTCATTGCTAACTATGAAACTGCCGCCCTATAAAGCAACACATATTAAGAAAAAGGTTACGACAGAACTTATCGAAGGGTTTACCTATCTCAAACAAAACCCATCTATTGGAATGGTCATGTTAATGCTGACTTGCATAAGCCTATTGGTATTGCCATATAATACATTGCTACCTGTTTTTGCCAAGGTGATTTTTAAAGGGAATGCCGCCACATTTGGGTACATCAATAGTTTTATCGGACTGGGAGCTATAACCGGTTCATTTTTCCTTGCGTCTTTAAAACCAGGCACCAATCTTAAAAGAATACTATTGATAAATACCCTTATCCTGGGAGTGGGTCTTATCTTGTTTTCACATATCAGTTATTTCCCTTTGGCTATGTTGTTTGCAGTGATCAGTGGGTTCGGAACCATGTCTCAGGGCACCATTTGTAATACGCTCATACAGACAAATACAGAAGCCGGCATGAGGGGGCGCGTGATGAGCATCGTTGCCATGTCATTGTTCGGGATGCTGCCTATCGGGAGCTTGCTGATCGGTGCTGTTTCACAAAAAATAGGGGCGCCAAATGCTATTCTTTGTCAGGGTGTTATCGCGATCATCATTGCTTTATCATTTTCAAAATTCCTGCGAAAGGAAACGCTGAATAAAAATGAAATTGAAAAACTTGAAGAAGAGGAAGATGTTGTCATTGAAAAAATTTAATATTCAATAAAAAATAAATTAACAGAGAAAATGGAACAAAAAAATCAAAACACAGCCTTAATGGTTATGGACATGCAGGAAACAATTGTCAAAATGCTTCCTGATGCATCAGCCATTCTCAACAATGTATCCAAAGCAATAAAACATGCCCGAGAGAATAATATCCCAATCATTTATGTAGTTGTCGGATTCAGGGAAGGAACTCCCGAGATCAATGTCAACAACAAAGGATTTTCGGCAAGCAAGGCACGGTTCTCAGGTATGAAGATGGAAGACATGCTTAGGATTGAATCAAGTGTTGCGCCATTACAAGGAGACATAACAGTTGTAAAACGTAGGGTAAGTGCATTTACGGGCAGTGATCTGGAAGTAATTTTAAGGGCACAGGGAATACAACACATGATCCTTACCGGAATTGCTACCAGCGGCGTGGTATTATCTACCTTAAGAGAAGCGGCTGACAAGGATTACAGGCTCACTGTTATTTCGGATTGTTGTGCCGATGGGGATGAGGAAGTTCACAGGGTACTTACGACAAAAGTTTTCCCAAGGCAGGCTGATGTTATCAGTCTGGAAGATTGGATAAAATAATTTGTCATTCGTACCGGATGTCTTGATTTTTGGTAATATTTATTTGCATATTCATTTCAATTGGTCTAAACCCACGAGAGATGACTAAATTTGAATTTTAATTTCCTGATTTAATTTTTACCTGAGATTGAAATTCTTATTCGGGATGTCAAATCAATTAATTTTAAAGATGCAATGATCTATGAAGCTTATCATAAATGGATCAAATTGATTCCTGAAAAATTAGGCAATAAAAAAATACGCCTGAACATTTTACAGGCACTCCCTTTCTGGGTAGCTGCACTGATCACCGGTCTTATGGCTGTATGTTATACAAAACTATTTGCATACTGTGAAAATTTATCCACGATAATATTTTTCGGACGGCAATGGATCATGTTTATTGTTACCCCTGCTTGCTTTCTTTTATCCTGGTGGATTGTAAAAAGATTTGATGACAAAGCTGGAGGAAGTGGTATTCCACAAGTGATGGCGGCCATTGAATTGGCCTACCCTAAATACAATCATCTTGCAGATAAATATTTAAGCATCAAAATTGTTATTATTAAAGTATTGTCAACCCTTGTCATGATCACTGGTGGCGGAGCTATTGGAAGAGAAGGGCCTACTGTACAAATTGCAGGCAGTATTTTCAGGAAAATAAATAATCTACTTCCGGAATCATGGCCTAAAATTTCTAAAAAAAATATGATCATGACCGGGGCTGCTGCCGGACTTGCAGCTGCTTTTAATACCCCTCTGGGAGGTATTGTTTTTGCAGTAGAAGAATTGGCCAAAACGCATATCAACTATTTCAAAACAGCCCTTTTTACCGGTGTTATCCTTGCCGGTATTACAGCGCAGGGATTACTTGGCCCTTATCTTTATCTTGGTTACCCTGATGTTGATAATATACCCTGGATCATGATTTTCTATGTTGTTATGGTAGCATGCATCTCCGGTTTTTCAGGCAGTATGATGAGTGTAATTATTCTAAAAATTCTAAAATGGAAAAAGACATTCAAAGGTAAAACACCACAGATCCTGTATATTTTAGGATGCGGTCTATTGGTTGCTTCAATTGCATATTTTTTTAACAGCGGCATATTGGGATCAGGTAAAGCACAAATTACCAGGGTACTATTTACTTCTGATAAAAATGTTGGTTTTGCCTTACCATTTTTCAGGATTTTAGGGTCTGTAGCTGCATTTACCACGGGTGCTGCCGGAGGAATTTTCGCACCATCATTAGGAGCCGGTGCAACTATTGGCGCGTCGATTGCCCAAATATTTAGTTTTACCGGTGCAAGTGCAAATATATTGATCCTTGCTGGCATGGTAGCATTCCTTACCGGTGTTACCCGTTCTCCATTCACCTGTGCCATTCTCGTTCTTGAAATGACCGACAGGCATAGCGTGGTTTTTTACCTCATGCTCGCCGGCATGGCAGCAAGTTTGTTTTCAAATCTTATCGACAAACATTCGTTATACGACCATTTAAAAACCTGGTATCTGCAAGATGAGTATAAAAAAGAAACTTCGGAAAATCAACCTGAAAATCAGCCTGTACCATAAACAGGTATTTGCAAATTGAATCTATGATTTTATTTTTGCTTGTTCAAGCAGCGCAATTATTTTATCCAGTTTGTCTATTTCAATGGCATTTAATTGCCTTTGTAATTCTTCAATTTCTTTTTTGGCGTCCACATTGGTTTTAAAATCCTCCATCGCCTGAATCCTGTCGCGATCACTTTGTCGGTTTTGAGCCATCATAATTATCGGGGCAGCATAAGCAGCCTGGGTAGAAAATACAAGGTTGAGTAAAATAAAAGGATATGGATCCCAATGATAAATGAAAGCTACGAAATTTAAGGCCATCCAGGCTACAACCAATATCGTTTGAATGATTATAAAAGACCATGACCCCATTCCGTTAGCTACTGAATCGGCAAGCCGTTCACTAAAGCTTCTGGATTCTTCATGTTTCTGATGCCATGTTTTTGGCGCATTAAGTTCAGTGGTTTTCATAATGTTTTTTTGATTTTTATTGGATTGAATGACAGAATTAGCCGTGCCAAATATAATGCTATTTGAGACAAATAGCAGAAGGGAATTCGGGATCAGAAATCGGGTATGATAATCGGAATTCAATCTGAAAATAATTCGAATAGTTTAACAGCATTTTCTGTTGTTTTGTTTGCTATAATATTTACTTCCATGCCCTTCATTTCTGCCAGCTTTTGTGCGATTAAAGGAATATATTCTGGGCTATTTCTTTTGCCTCTATAAGGCACAGGAGCCAGGTAGGGGGCATCCGTTTCAAGAATCAGGTGCTCAAGCGGGACATCAGGCAATACCTTGTCCAGACCTCCGTTTTTGAAGGTAGCTACGCCTCCGATTCCCATATAAAAACCGGCAGCTATAATTCTTTTTGCATCTTCAATACTTCCTGAAAAACAATGAAATACACCTCTCAACCCCTTGGACTGATATTCTTCAACTATCGCAATGGCATCATCAAAACTGTTCCGGGTATGTATGGCTACAGGCAGATTCATTTCTACGGCCCATTTTAATTGTGTTTTAAATGCATCAATCTGTTGTTCTTTATATGTAACATCCCAATAATAGTCGAGTCCGATTTCACCTACCGCCACAAATTTTCTACTAATTAATTCTTTGTAAATCAAGTCCAGTGATTTTTCATAATCTGTAAATACAGAACAGGGATGCAATCCCATCATGGGCAGGCAACTATCAGGATATTTATCCGCCAGCGTGTATAGTGGCTGAATGGTTTGGGTATCAATATTCGGCAGTAAAAATTTTGTAACCCCGGCTTCCAAAGCACGGGTAACAGCAGCATCACGATCGGTATTGAATTGTTCATCAAAGAGATGACAATGCGTATCTATGAAATGATTCAATGGAATGTTTTGATTCAAAATTATGAAGAATATTAACGGAATCTGCTATCACCAATTCACCAACTCACAAATTATTCTTATTCCAAAAGAATTGAACTGAATGATATTTTTATAGCAAGATTGTTTCTGAATCCCTCCAAAGAATAGGGGCCGTACCGATAGAAAAATCCAACTCCAAATCCGCTGTAAGATGAAAGCAGAACATTATCTATCTGCAAACCTGATTCGTAAAAACCTTTATTCATTGTTTTATAACTCAGACCTGAATTCAGCGCATTATTACTCAGCTGTCCGTATCCTATATCTTCCCTGATACTGAAAGTTGGCGCAGAAAACTGGTTCTTATAGGGATGCCAGGCCAGAGTTTGTTTGTAGAAAAGATTAACGTATCGGCTGTCGAAAAACTCATTGATCCTTACGGTTTCGAAAGTGTTTTGGGCTGTAATCGGATATGCCCCCCAGAAATTTGCGGGTGTGTTGTATTCTTTGAATAAGGGGACTATGCCATTTACAAGACCCGAAGAAAGCTGCACATTTGCATACCCGAAAGTTGATAAAATAAATTTTTTATTGATTTTGAGATCGTATTTATCATAGCTGTAATTGCCTCCCGGTTCTTTAAGTCCCCTGCTGTATTGAAAATAAATGATCGGGCCTTTGGAATAAGGCATGGCTATCTGTTTGCCAGGCATTTTCATGATGGTTTCTTTATAGGCATATCTCAATCCAACCTGTCCCTCGGTTATATTATAGTTCGTACCGGAAATGTGATCCGGTGAAAGAAATACATAGTTATCATTGGTATGTATTTCACTTTGACTCAAACTGCATTTGATTTGCAAATGAATGGGGAGACTGAATCGTACATAAGCAGATTTATCAGTAGAAGTATACATATCATTGATTCCGAGATACCTGATCTGTTCATAGTAGGGTATAATATCTTCCAACCCGTATTTTGTGCCGCCAAATTCATGTACATCATTGCTGTACGCGCCACCAAACCTGAAAAAGGAACCACGTATCGGCTTGATATCTAATGATCCGCCGTATTTTGAATGATGGTCACCAAATCCATAATCATAATATCCCCCTACAGAATAATAGGGTGAAATGCGATCATTTGTATATAATCCCAGTCCGAGCCGGTATCTTTCATAGCTA
>Ga0207032_1172_pt1 | contig 15879 bp, 12 predicted proteins | sample Alteio_BWMinCont_38_FD_153308 | JGI IMG/M metagenome (GOLD analysis project Ga0207032, IMG submission 153308) | Enriched cells from forest soil in Barre Woods Harvard Forest LTER site, Petersham, Massachusetts, United States -... | ecosystem: Environmental > Terrestrial > Soil > Temperate forest >... | reverse complement strand
AGCCCACCGCAATGAACGAAACGCCCGATGGTACCCGCTGGTGGATTCAAATTGATAATATTAACCCGGCAACAGAATACGCTTATCAATATTTAATTGACGGCAACCTGAAAGTAGCCGACCCTTATACCGAAAAAATACTGGACCCTGCCAATGATGGCAGCATCCCGGCCAGTGTATACCCAAATTTAAAACCTTACCCAACCGGGCAAACAGGTATAGTGAGTACCTTCCAGGCCACTCCAACCGCCTATACCTGGAAAGTCACCAACTTTACCCGCCCTGCTCAAAAAAACCTGGTGGTATATGAGTTATTGGTGCGCGATTTTGTTGCCACACACAGCTATCAAACATTAACAGATACGTTGAATTATTTGGTTAACCTGGGTGTTAATGCCATTGAACTTTTACCGGTTAATGAGTTTGAAGGCAACGATTCATGGGGATACAATTCCAACTTTATGTTTGCGCTGGATAAATACTACGGTACCAAGAACGCTTACAAAGCTTTTATTGATGCCTGTCACGCCAAAGGCATTGCAGTTATACAGGACATTGTATTGGAGGATCAGTTTGGCTCATCGCCGTTAGTGCAGATGTATGCAGCATCCAACGGTGCCCCGGCTGCCAATAACCCGTGGCTGGCACAAACAACAACGCATCCTGACGGTGTTGGATACCAGATGAACCATCAGCAAGCCGCCACACAGTATTTTACCGAAAACGTGATGAAGTACTGGATGCAGGAATATCATATAGATGGCTATAGGTTTGATGAAGCCAAGGGATATACCCAGGTGGTTTCTACAGACGAAGCTTCATGGGCAGCTTACGATGCCAGCCGTGTGGCCCTATGGACAAAATACAATTCCTACATGAAAGGTTTAGACCCAACTTTTTATGTGATATTAGAGATGTTTTCTGCAAACCAGGAAGAAACGCTTTATGCCAACCAGGGCATGATGATGTGGACAAATTTAAGCGGTCCCGCAGAGCAGGCTACAATGGGCTACGCCACCAACCCAAGCTGGGATATTTCGGGCCTGTTTTATGATGGGTATGGATTTACTTCGCCTTATGGATTGGTTGCTTACTGGGAAAGTCATGATGAAGAGCGTACTATGTATAAGAACGAAACTTTTGGCAACATATCGGGTAATTATTCAACCAAAGATATTCCTACAGGTTTAAAGCGCGAAGAAATGGCTGCTGCATTTTTGATGTCCTCGCCCGGCCCTAAAATGATATGGCAGTTTGAAGAATTGGGCTATGACATAACCATCAATCAAAATGGCCGCACCGGCGATAAACCTATTTTATGGAACTATAATACGGATGTTAACCGCCGCCACCTATACAGCGTTTATGCTCAAATGATAAAAATGAAGATCAAGAACCCGGTTTTTGCATCAACCAATTTTAAATACAGCCTGGCAGGTTCGGTAAAAACTATCCAGTTAACAGATGCAACAAACAATGTAGAAGTAGTGGGGAACTTTGATGTGACTACACAAACTACCATCATCACTTTTCCATCGACAGGTACCTGGTACGATAATTTTAGCGGTGCAAGCATAAATGTTCCGTCGGTGAATTATCCTATAACACTCGCTCCTGGCGAATATCATGTTTATAGCACAACGCCGTTGAATTATTAATAATGAGATATATAAATTTCGCTTTGGTTATTGCATCGTTAGTATTGTTGACCTCTGTTAAGTTTGCCGGGCAGGGCTATTCGTTTGCTGATTATCCGGTGTATACCGGTACTGATCTGGGCGTTAATTATGCGCCTTTAAAAACAACTTTTAAGGTTTGGGCACCTACTGCATCCGCTGTTAAACTGCGATTGTATGATGCCGGGGACGGTGGCAATGCTATTGCTACATTTGACCTGCTAAAAGGCGGGAAAGGTATTTGGGCTTTAACTATTGATAAGAATCTAAAAAATAAATACTATACCTTCCAGGTAATGCGGGATGGCCAGTGGTCATCAGAGCGGCCGGATAGTTATGCAAAAGCCGTAGGCGTTAACGGTAACCGTGGTATGGTTGTTGATTTGGCATCGACGGACCCTAAGGGTTGGAAAAACGATAAAAAGCCTGCGCTTAAAAACTTTACGGATATTATTCTCTACGAATTACATATCCGCGATATTTCTATCGATCCCAATTCCGGGATAAAAAACAAAGGCAAATTTTTAGGGTTGACCGAAAGTGGCACAAAAAGCCCTGATGGTGAACCAACCGGCCTCGACCATATTAAAGAATTGGGTGTAACCCATGTACACCTTTTGCCCTCATTTGATTTTAATTCGGTAGATGAAACCAAACCTCAGGACAATAAATACAATTGGGGATATGACCCGCTGAACTATAACGCGCCCGAAGGCAGTTACTCAACCAACCCGTATGATGGCAATATACGCATCAGGGAGTTTAAACAAATGGTGCAGGCCTTGCATAAAAAAGGGTTAAGGGTAATATTAGATGTAGTTTATAACCATACCAGCGACGTAAAAGGCTCGAACTTTACAGCGTTTGCCCCCGGCTATTTTTACCGTCAAAATGCCGATGGTTCTTATTCAAATGGTACAGGCTGCGGCAATGAAGTTGCGTCTGAACGGCCAATGGTGCGCAAGTTTATGATTGAATCAGTACTTTACTGGGCCAAAGAATACCATTTGGACGGCTTTAGGTTTGATTTAATGGGCACACATGATATTGAAACTATGAACCAAATAAGCGCTGCGCTGCATAAAATTGATCCAACCATCTATATCTATGGGGAAGGCTGGACCGCCGGTAATACTCCCCTGCCCGAAGAAAAACGGGCTATTAAAAAGAATATTTCAAAAGTAAATAAAGTTGCCGCATTTAGCGATGACATACGCGATGGCTTAAAGGGTGGCTGGAATAACCTGAAAGAAAAAGGCTTTGTTAGTGGTAATGCAGATAAAACCGAAAGCGTAAAGTTTGGTATTGTTGCATCAACATCCAATAAACAGGTAAATTATAAGTTGGCGAGTTCAAAAGCGCCATGGGCGGCAGAGCCTTATCAGACCATTACCTATGTTTCTTGCCATGATGATAATACCCTGTTTGACAGGCTTAAAATATCAAATCCAACCGCTACCGAGGATGAATTGATCAAGATGGATAAGCTGGCTAACGCGGTTGTGCTTACGTCGCAGGGCGTATCGTTCCTGCACTCGGGTGCCGAGCTGTTGCGTACTAAACAAGGTATTGCAAATTCGTTTGAGTCGCCGGATTCTATCAACCAGATAGACTGGAGCCGAAAAACAAAATACAAAGCCGTATTTGAATATTATAAAGGCCTGGTGGCCCTGCGTAAAGCGCACCCTGCTTTCCGGATGCCCTCAACTGAAATGATACAAAAACATTTGAAATTTGTTGAAACAGGCATCCCCGGATTGATAGCCTACCGGATAAATGATAATGCCAATGGCGATAGCTGGAAAAATATTATGGTAATATTAAACGGAAACGCGACGGCCCAATCAGTTAAACTGCCAAAAGGTAATTGGACAATGGTGACAGACGGGCAAAGGGTTAAGTTGAGTGGGATTAAAGCAAATCTAACCGGGAGCGTTGCTATTGGTGGTACAGCAGCCTGGGTGTTGTATAAGAATGAGTAAGTGATAAGTTCGATATATTTTTTTAGCTCAAACATTACGTTTTGCCTCACCTAAATCCTCTCCAAAGGAGAGGACTTCGATGCGAAATGGCTTCATTTTCAACGTTTTTAGCCCCTCTCCTTTGGAGAGGGATTGGGGTGAGGAGAATACGCGCTTATATCGAACGCACGTTAAATTAACACGAACTTGATATTATCCACGCATCACGCCAATTTTATTACCGCTCCAATCAGGGAACAACACATGGTCGTTATTAATTTTCAGGTGCTTGTCGGCCACTTCGCTGAATACGCTTCTAAAATCGGTAGTTACCGCCAAGTCACGCCCGTCTTCCAGGTTTTCAACCGCAAGGGTTTTCATATCCCCGTGTACCAATCCGCCGGTTACTCCGTTACCCAAAATAAAGTTACATGATGCACGGCCATGGTCGGTACCCCCAGTGCCGTTTTGATGCACAGTACGGCCAAATTCAGTCATGGTCATTACGGTTACATCATCCTGGTATGCATCCAGGTCATTCCAGAAAGCCACCATGCTGCTGCTCAGGTCATTTACATTACGCGCAAATATGCCATTGTCTGATCCCTGGTTAAAGTGTGTATCCCAACCATTTGATTCTGCGAAAGCAATTTCCAGCCCCACATCCATTTTTATCAGCTGGGCAATTTGTTTTAATGAATTGCCTAACGGCGATGTGGGGTAAACCACATTATTAGCCGGTTTATAGTTACGGATATCTGTTTTTTGCAGCATTTTAACGGCATCGAAACTCTCTTTCCCGGTTTCTTTTAATAAACCGGTCGAGGTTTGGTCATACAGGTCTTCAAAGCTTTTAGCAGCCATGTTAGCTCCTGATGGATTGCCCCGCATTTGGATGGCGAAATCCTGCAAATTGATGATAGATACGGTCGGGCTATCTCCATAAAAAGAACGTGGCATAGCTGATGTCATGCTCACGGCTGTAAATGGTGTTAAAGCATCATGGCCCAGCAAACCGACAGCACGGTTTAACCAACCGCTCGCGGTACCTTTATTAAACGGTGTGCCCGATTCCATATAATCCTGCGCGTCAAAGTGTGAGCGCGTATTATTTGGCGATCCAATGCCTTGTACTATGGCCAAACGTTTATCGCGGAAAAATTGCTCAAAGGCACTCATAGAAGGGTGCAAACCAAAACGGCCATCCAGGTCGATCAAAGACTTACCGGGGCCATTTTTAGCTGCCGACAAAAACAGCGTTGGCCGCGCAGCCTGCAAATATTGATCGGTAAATGGGGTAACAGCCATCAAACCATCCATCGCTCCGCGTTGGAAAATACAAACCAACACTTTTTTCTTTCCGTACGGGCGAATAATCTTGTTGCTCGCTGCGGCTTCTGCTATAAATGAGGGTATTCCACCCATCAATCCAACACCTAACAGTGCTAACCCACCTGATTTTATAAAACCTCTTCTTGATACCATGATCTTAAATTTTAATATCCTCTAAATAATTTACCTTCTTTGAAACTCGGGCGAACCTACCACGATGCCAACAACTTGTGCCAGCATGGTGTTATCTCCCGGCACTTGCCTAACAACATTATTGTTGCCCCCACCCTTTAATTTTATCGTTCCGTTTTTAGCCATCATATCGGTTCCTAACATATCATCGCTTGTTGTTGTTGCGGGTGGTGCTGTTTTAGCCGCTGCATCGTCTACCTTCTTCATCAAAGCAGGATCATTCAGCATGGGCGTCAACTGTTTGATGGTGGCAGCCATATCCCGCTCGGGCATAATTAACTTACCATAAGTCACCAATGCGGCCTGCGCACTTTCAGGTTCATGATGGTCATTTAATGCGGCCAGGTCAACATGTATTCCGGGTATACGGTTGGATGCCAGGGCGAGTCCAAAGTTCATCCGGTTAAGTAACGCGCCGGTATTGATCCAGTATTGTGCCCTATCGGGGAAACCGGTAGGCGCCTGGTAGTAATACATTTTTTGACCCATTTTGTCTATCCAGGTATAAAGCTGGTAAGGCTGCCTGATGTCGGCATGCAATGTTCGCACTGCCCCTATTGCCAGTTCAAATGGTGATTTTGTTTTTTCTCTTACTGCTTCTTTACTCCAAAATTCGGGCGATGAAACCATGGTGATCAGCACTTGTTTGATGTCGCCATCTTTGGCCAGGTAAGTTTGAGTCATTTTATCCAGCAAGTTTTGTGGCGGGTTATCACTTACAAAACGCACCGCAATTTTATGTACGATGAATTTAGCGGTTGCCGGTTTATGTGCCAGCATATTTAATAGCTCTACACCTTCCTGGTAGCCGCCGTTAGGGCCAAATTTTACACCCATTACTGTTTTTTCTCCCTTATCATGGCGATTGGGCGTAAATAAAAAGTCGCCGTCATGTACAAATCCGTATTGTGCAAGATTATTATCGCCCACCCGTTCTAATTGTTTTTTTATGGCATTACCCGCGCCGCCGTATCCATCACCCATAGGGTAAATGGTCCAGCCGGTTAGTATACGTGCGGCTTGCGTTACATCCTGTTGCGTATAGCCACCGTCCACACCTAAGGTATGCAGTTCCATCACTTCGCGGGCATAGTTTTCATTCAAGCCCTGCGCCTTTTTTGCTTGCTGCAATTTTTTCACCACCTGCCCCTGCATAGATGTGGTATCCACCATGCGGTTATTGGCTTGTGCAGCTATTAACCGCTGCCGCAACGGGCCAATGCCGGGACCTAAACTATTGGCGTTGGTATTTGGCCCGGTACTGCTAAAATTGTCCAAATAAAACAACATGGCCGGCGATTTTGCAGTAGCCAGCAACAGATCATTGAATTTACCCAGCGCATTGGGTCTTATCACATCACGTTCATATGCAGGTATAAATTGCGAACAATCATTTTTAGTAATAGATACATTAAAGTGATTGAACCAAAAATCTGTCATTACTTCCTGCAATTGATTATTAGTATAGGTAGATCGTAATATCTTCTGAACAATAAATTGCCTGAATAGTTCGCGTTCGGGCTTAAGTCCTTTTTGTTGTAAATAGGCTGCAATTTGATCGCGGTAAGCTTTTTGGTCAACTTTTGCCGAATCTTTATTAATAATACCATCTTTAACGGCCATGCGTAAAACCTGGCCCCCTTTAGGGTATTCTTCAACTATTTGTGCATTAGTTAATTTGATGGCATCAAGCTTATCCAGTACCTGGTTAAGCGAATCATCCGGCATATCCGCTTTTAATTGTTGCTGATACCAGTTTTCCAAACCCATTTTCAGTACCGCGTCAACCTGCCCGGGGGTAGCACCATAAGTAAACCTGTTTAATAAATGAGCCGCCGCCTGCCGCTCGGTTAAACCGCTGGTACGATAAGGAAACGAAAAAGACGTATGATTAACCGTATTGTATCCGCTAAAAAAGGATGACAGACAAAAGGCAGATGCCAGTACCAGTACGGATAAGCAAACAATTTTAACAGGGGCTTTCATAAATTCGGGGTTTTACATCAATATGACATTTAAAATGATACGTGGTTTAATACCCTTAAAAATAATAAGTTAAGTTATAAAATTAAATACATATTGCTATATGGTTGATAAAACGGTGATAAACCTATCTGTGATTAACTCCAAACTAACTATCTGAAATATTAAATTACTTTTAAGGTATATTTAGCAATATCTTGAAATTATAATCTAAATAAATGAATTGGTACATACTTGCAGGGTTACTCTATAGCCTATTAGTTATTGTTGTCTGCCTCCGCATTTTGTATGATACCCGTTCATCCAGCAAAACATTTGCTTATTTACTCATCGCTATTTTAATCCCTGTAGTTGGCATGATTATTTATTTTGCCGTTGGCGCCAATTACCGTAAAAACAAACTCTACAGTAAAAAAATAATTAGTGATAATAAACTGTTGGCTGAAGTTCGCGAAAAAATAGTTCATGAATCTGAAATATCATGGACCAACGGCGAGGCTGAAGTAAAAAGCCATAAAAAGCTGGCAAGGATGCTTTTAAACGATAACAGTCCGCTAACCGCTAATAACGAGGTGAAACTGTTACTCAATGGCGAAAACAAGTTCCCCGAGGTAATTGAGGCGCTAAAAAACGCCAAACACCACATCCACATGGAATATTATATTTTTGAGGATGATAATATCGGTAATCAAATAAAAGACATACTGATACAAAAAGCTGCCGAAGGGGTAAAGGTTCGTTTTATTTATGATGACTTTGGCAGCCGTTCTATTCGTAAAACCATCGTCCGCGAATTGATAGCCGGCGGAGTTGGGGCTTTCCCTTTTTATAAAATATTGTTCATTGCATTGTCCAACCGGACGAATTACCGCGATCACCGTAAAATTATAGTTATTGACGGTTGCACAGCCTTTGTGGGCGGCATCAACGTAAGCGACCGCTATATCAACGGTACAGATAAAAAACAACTCTTCTGGCGGGATACTCATGTCAGGATAAATGGCCCCGGAGTATATTATTTACAATATCTATTTATTTGCGACTGGAACTTTTGTGCGGAAACCAAATTGCCCATATTACCTGAATATTTTTGCTCAACCAAAAGCGATAAAGGAAAAGCCATTGTACAAATAGCCGCCAGCGGCCCCGACTCGGATAACCCGACGATTATGTTTTCACTAATGGAAACGATTGGCATGGCACAGGAAGAGTTGCTGATCACCTCGCCCTACTTCATACCTGGAGAAAGCATAATGAACGCTCTGAATGTTGCGGCATTAAGCGGCGTTAAAATAAAAATATTAGTGCCTTACAAGTCCGACTCTTTTATAGTTAACGCCGCTGCCCGCTCTTACTATAGCGAGGTGTTGGAAGCAGGCGCCGAAATATACCTGTACAAAAAAGGATTTGTTCATGCCAAAACTATGGTGGCCGATGGTCAACTGGCTATCATCGGTACCGCTAATATGGATCACCGCAGCTTCGAGCTTAACTTCGAGGTCAACAGCATGATCTACGATGCCGAACTGGCGCAGCAGCTAAGGGATGCTTTTTACGCAGACATTAAAGACGCCATGCAGATCAACCCAAAAACCTGGGCCAAACGCACCCTCTTTAAGCAACTCCCTGAAAAGCTGTTACGGTTATTTTCGCCTTTGTTATAGCTTTTTAAAGTGGCGAAAAAGGTTAACATAACTTAACACAATTCGAAAAGTAATTTTATAATAAATTGATTATCAAATAGTTGTATTTAGCAGGATTACCATAAAAAACCACTTTTTGGGCTATTTGCTGGGGCACCGGAATATAAAATCCCCTCTTGAGAGGGGGCGCGTTTGGTTGTGCTGTGGCGGGGTGTGTTAAACGCGCGAATGACACACCCCTACACCCCTCTCAAGAGGGGAATCGCACTGCCCGTCCAACACCAACAAAATGCGAAAACCGTCACCTCTTATGATAGTTAAGATGTCGGCGGTTTATTTCTTGAGGGGGTGTTTTCAAATTGTTCTTTTGACGGTAATAGCCCGTTGACGATCTGTATGCATCTTTCTATTTTTTGGGTAATTTTTGCAATGTCATTTTCGGTAAAATAAATTGTTTCTGTTACTTCTTTAAATTTTATAAATCCAACCTCTCCTGATTTTAAAAATCTATCAAGTGCTGCATCAGTTCTATCCAATAGGTAATGTGCCAAAATGTTTCTTTGTTTTATGATATAAGCTATGTCATGTATCAGTTCGGTATTTTCATCATAAAAACTTCTATGGTGCTTTTTCAATATAATTTGAAATAAATTTTTCTTAGGATCAAATGGCATCCCGCTCGATGCAGCAAAAACGAGTTCCATTATTTCTTCTTGCTCTTCTTTATGATAGCAAAAGTGACGGCTCAAATAAACATCTACAAGTCTTTCTAATACCACCGTTCCGTTTAATACCCATCCCCGGAATTGAGCAGCTCTGTTTAAAATTGTATGATTTACTATTTCATCCATAATATTTAGGTTTAATCCACTAACCTACAAACTATTTTAAAAATAAATTTGTCCCAACTCATATATAGTTATTTCCAGGGGAAGGAATTCAAATTGCAGATGTCTATATCCACCCTCCCCAAAAAAATTCCATCCCATCAAACAATTTCACCTTAAAAACTTTTTTATTACCATATTTGACTCGCAATAAAACCGGATTAAAAATAAACCAAGATTATGCAGGATTTAGACCCCATCATTCTTCAGCAGGCAAACGCATGGCTCCAGGGAAATTACGACGCAGATGTTAAACAGCAAATTCAAAAACTGCTTGATGACAAAGCATATACCGAATTAACAGATTCGTTTTACCGCGACCTTGAGTTTGGCACCGGCGGTCTGCGCGGAACCATGGGCCCGGGCTCAAACCGGGTTAATAAATACACCATTGGCACGGCTACGCAGGGCCTGGCTAATCACCTCAAAAAATCCTATCCCGGCGAACATATTAAAGTTGCTATAGCACATGATAGCCGGAACAATTCCGATCTGTTTGCCCGTATTACCGCTGAAGTCTTCTCGGCAAATGGCATTCATGTTTATTTTTTCAAGGCTTTGCGCCCTACGCCCGAACTTTCTTTTGCCATCCGCAATTTAGGCTGCAAAAGCGGCGTAATGCTTACCGCATCGCATAATCCAAAAGAATATAACGGCTATAAAGCTTACGGCGCCGATGGCGGCCAGTTTGTTTCGCCCGAAGATAAAGCGGTAATGAGCGAAGTGGCTGCTATTAAAAGTATCGACGAAGTTAAGTTTAATCGCATAGACGGGAATATCGAGGAAATCGGTGACGAAATGGATCAGCTTTATCTCGACCAGATTACCAAGCTTTCCGTCTCTCCCGAAGCGATACAACGGCAAAAAGACCTCAAAATAGTCTACTCACCTATACACGGAACCGGCATAACCCTGGTACCGCAGGCACTGGAGCGCTTTGGCTTCAGGAACGTAACTATTGTAGAAGAGCAGGCAACGCCGGACGGAAACTTCCCTACTGTTATTTATCCTAATCCCGAAGAAAAAGAAGCGTTAACACTGGCCCTTAAAAAAGCCGTTGAAGTTGATGCGGATTTAGTATTGGCCACCGACCCCGATGCCGACCGCGTAGGTATTGCCGTAAAAAACACCGACAACGAATTTATACTGCTAAACGGAAATCAAACCGGCAGTATGTTGATTAATTACCTGTTAACCGCCTGGCAGGAAAAAGGCAAATTAACCGGAAAAGAATACATTGTTAAAACCATTGTAACCACCAACCTGATAGAAGAGATAGCCAAAGCCAAAAATGTTAAGTTTTACAACACCTTAACCGGCTTTAAATATATTGGCGAATTAATGACGCGTTTTGAAGGTAAACAAACCTTTATTGGCGGCGGCGAAGAAAGCTACGGCTATTTAATTGGCGAACTGGTAAGGGACAAAGACGCCATCATCAGCAGCGCCTTTATTGCCGAAATGACGGCCTATTACAAAGACAAAGGCAGCAGTCTGTTTGAGGCATTGATAGATACCTATCTGCAATATGGTTTTTATAAAGAGAAACTAATATCCATCACCAAAAAAGGAAAAACCGGTGCCGAAGAGATTAAGGCAATGATGGAAGCCTACCGGGTAAATCCTCCGGCTACTTTGGGAGGATCGAAGGTTACGACTCTTAAAGACTATGAAAGAGGTATAGAAACTGATTTAGTTGCTAATACATCCAAACCGATCGATCTTCCAAAATCAGATGTATTGCAATTTATAACTGCCGATGGCAGCATTATATCTGCGCGTCCATCGGGTACCGAACCCAAAATAAAATTTTATTGCAGTGTTAATGGCAAACTGGCCAGCAGGGCCGCTTACCAGGAAACAGATAAACAACTCGACCTAAAAATTGATGCCATTATGAAAGACCTCGGCGTTTAATTATACCACATTAGATATCAAAGCGTTATAATATTAATTAATGGTCCCGGAGCACAAAGCCGGGATTTTTTTGTTATAGTAACTTGCTGCATTTAATTGCAGGGCAATAGTCTTTTTATAATTTTTAAAAATATTACTACCAATAGTTAAATATTAACTATTGAGAATTTTATTTTTACCGAATGAACCACGCATTTACATTATAATTTGCTGCCATGCTAAAAAAAATTTGCTTTTCCCTTTTGTTTTTTTGCTTTTCCCTAAGTATAAAGGCCGCGGCAGGCATTGCCAATGCAGATAGCCTTATAAAGATACTTGAATTAAAAGATAAAAACTTAAAGGACAGAAAACTTATGGTTTACCTAAAATCTGTTTTTGAGAATGATCCAATTAATAATTACAGTGCTGAGAAAAGTGAAACAGATAAACTAATGTCAAAATATAATGTAGAAGACAAAGCGGCATTTGATTATTTTATCGACAGTAGATACCAATCACGTTTGCTACATTACAATGAAGCTGAAAATGCCTTGATTCATGCGATAAAAGAGGCCCGTAAAACCGGGGAACACTACTTGTTATATGCATTTTTTAGTCACCTGGCATTCCTGCAAACTTTTAAAGGTAATACCATAGGGGCAGTATCGAGTTTCAGGTACGCCAAAAAGGAAGCGATAGCGCTGGACGATGCACAATTGCAGGTATTGGTTGATATCAATATTTCGGATATCTATTATCGAAATAGTTTTTATAGCCAGTCATTGTTTTATTTGAATCAAGCTGATTCTATAATCAACCGAGGCGGGATAAAAGAACAACGGCTCAAAAATGCCATTAACAATAATAGGTCTGAGAATTTTTTTAGAATGAATGATATCGATTCATTGAAAAAATATCACCAGGCGCTTATTGATGCTAAAAGCGGAACCTCCAAATTGTATGTATACAGACATAGGACCGCCTATTATATAACCCTTTTGCAACATGATTATAAAAGTGCCATCGAGCGCATGCAGGCGCTGAGGCATGATTCTTTATACGTATATGATAATACAGATGAATTAAACCTGGCAGATGCTTATTATAATAACGGGCAACTTGATTCAGCAAAATCTATCATCAACCGCCTGTTAGCCGACCCAACACAAAACAATCACCCCGAAATAAAATATCACCTGTATGAAGTTTTAGGCGAAATTGCTGAGAAAGGGAATGACAATAAACAAGCCGGGTATGATTTTAAAATGGCGCTGCAACAAGCGGAAACTAATATTAGTAGGCTAACCCAGGTTGGCAATATTTCATCGGGTATAAAAACTGACGAATTAGAGGGCTTTTTTGTTCAAAAAGTCAGCGGTTACAAACGAGAGCGTGTATGGCTAATATTTGCAATTGCCGGGACAGTAATAGCGCTAATAATTGGCAGCCTTTTTTTCAGAAACATCAGACAAAAAAGATATTACGAAAAGCTTTTATTTAATACTAAAAAAGAAGAACTGGCCTTTATCAATTCGCACGAAGTACGCAGGCATCTTTCAAATATAATGGGCATAATTGATACCATACAGCATAGCGAAAATAAAGAACAGGCTTATCTGCAGGCAGAAGACCATCTTTTATCAGCCACCGAAAGCCTGGATAATGCTATTAAAAATATTTCAAAAAAATTGGACGATTAATTATTTATTTAAACCCATCCGGTTTAAAATCCAGTGAAACTGAGTTCATGCAAAACCGTTTGTTTGTTGGTGGCGGCCCGTCATCAAATATATGCCCTAAGTGTGAATCGCAACGGGCGCAGATCACCTCGGTACGTTCCATTCCCACGGAATGATCGGCCCTGTAAATTACACTGTTCTTACGTTCCGTTTCGAAAAAGCTTGGCCAACCGCAATCGCTCGCAAATTTTGCTGTCGACCTGAATAAAAGGTTACCGCAAACTGCGCAATAATAGGTACCCTTTGCTTCGCTGTTCCAATATTTACCGGTAAACGGGGCCTCGGTGTCCTGCTCTCTTGCCGTGGCATACAATTGAGCCGGCAATATTTTCTTCCACTCGGCATTGCTTACATTTAAATGCTTGGTGTCCGTATTAGAATAATAAGGATTATTTTCATGACCCTTATCCGTTTTAAGGTGCTGCGCAAAAGCACATGAAGAGGTTATTACTAGCGTGAATAAAATTAATGTTGATCTCATTTCAATTTATCTTTAAATACTTTTTTAAATTTTTCTAATTCGGGTTGTATAACCGTTTTACAATACGGCTGACTGGAATTCAGGTTATAATAATTCTGATGATAATCTTCCGCCTTATAAAAAACAGTGTAAGGGGTTACGGTTGTTACTATGGGATGCGGATAGGCTTTTTCAATATTCAATTTATTGATATAATATAATGCTTTTTGTTTCTGGGCTGCGTTATGGTAAAATATCGCCGACCTATACTGGGTACCCACATCATTACCCTGGCGGTTTAGTTGAGTAGGATCGTGCGCTACAAAAAACGCAGACAGCAATTCATCATAAGAAGTTTGGGCCGGGTCATAAATAATATTGCAGGCCTCGGCGTGTCCGGTTGTCCCTGTACAAACCAGCTTATAGCTTGGATTAGCCACATGGCCGCCGGTAAAACCCGATGTTACTTTCTTTACTCCTCTCAGTTGCTGAAACTTTGCCTCGGTGCACCAAAAACACCCGGTGGCAAATGTGGCGGTATCCAAGCGTTGTGCTGTAATATGAATTTTACCAGGAAATCCAAATGTTGTAGACGCGGCTATAAACAGTGTAGCTAAAAAGCAAGTTAATTTTCTCATTTATGACTTAAGATGGGCGGACATAGAACTAAACGTAAAAGTTGCCTTATCGTATTGCTAAATACGGTTCATTTGGTCATGAGGGAGTCGATTTAAAAGAATTTGATGGTTTAATGACAATTACAACCCTGCCAAATATTGGTGTACCTGCGTAACCGCTATCGCACCCTCACCAACTGCCGAAGCCACTCTTTTTACCGAATTAAAGCGTAAATCGCCTGCGGCAAAAACTCCCGGCCTGCTGGTTTCCAAATTATAGGGTAATCGCTCATGTGGCCAGCTTTCTTTAAAACCCTCGTGGTTAAGCAAATCACTACCGGTAACCAGGTAGCCGCTTGGGCAGCGGATAATTTTACTTTCAATGGCCCAATCCGTATTGGGGTTGCCACCAATGCAGATAAACAATTTACTGGTATCATACCAGGTATTGGTATTATCCCGGCTGTTGGTTATTTTAATACGGCGCAGCTCGCGGTCGCCTTCCAACTCCATAACCTGCGAATTATATAATATTTCTACATTTTTGATCCCATTGATACGCTTTATCAAATAATCAGACAGCGTATGCGACAAGCTATCCCTGCGGATCACCATATACACCTTCCGCGCAAAACCCGAAAAGTAAGAAGCCGCCTGTCCTGCCATATTACCGCCGCCTACAATAAACACATCTTTGCCTCCGCAAAAACAGGCTTCGCTTGCACCTGCGCCATAGTAAACGCCTTTATGAAAAAAAACGTTCCTCCCCGGGCAGGTTGAGCCGGGCGTATTCAACCCCGGTGGCGCAGAGATTGGCTTTGGATACCATTGTTCCGCCGTTTTTTAGTTCAACATAGATACGGTTATCATGAAATGATCCGCGGATACCCTCTCGCAGCAGTAATATCTCCACGCCGAACTTCAAAGCCTGTTGTCTTGCCCTTTCAGCCAGTTCGGCGCCGGATATACCGTCAGGAAACCCCATATAATTCTCAATTAACGAGCTTGTCCCTGCCTGTCCGCCAATGGCTTCGCGTTCTATCAATATAGTTTTCAGGCCCTCGGATGCTGCATAAACCGCGGCACTTAACCCGGCAGGGCCGGCGCCGTAAATAGACAAATCATATTCGTCATAGCTGGGCTTGATGATCCAGCCTAATTTATTAGCCACTTCCTCCAGCGATGGGTCGATTACCAATTGACCATCCGGAAATTCGATGGCCGGAAATTCATCTAACTGGTAAACCGCTTCCGGGCAATTTGCAGGTAGCGCAGCTTTATCATTGATATCAAATACATCATAATCAACCACGCTCCTGCTTAAAAAGTCGCGAAGGGGATACATTTCCGAAGAATCCGGTTTGCCGTAGAGTTTGAGCTTGTTCATGATAAGCGTAAAGATAAGAAAACGGGAATATTTATGGCGATTGCAAATCGCCTGGTATTATTCAGAGTATTAAAATATTATTTCGTATAAAGTTAATAATTATCCT
>Ga0207032_1171_pt1 | contig 15894 bp, 6 predicted proteins | sample Alteio_BWMinCont_38_FD_153308 | JGI IMG/M metagenome (GOLD analysis project Ga0207032, IMG submission 153308) | Enriched cells from forest soil in Barre Woods Harvard Forest LTER site, Petersham, Massachusetts, United States -... | ecosystem: Environmental > Terrestrial > Soil > Temperate forest >... | reverse complement strand
CGAGCCTCGAAACGGCCGAATCATTTCCATTTGAAAAAGTGTCAAGACCATTAAGCCCGTCAAACCCCGATCCTCCGATAAGCGTACTTGCCAAAAGCTTTTTCCCATCAGGAGATAATTTACTGATAAACATATCAGTTTGACCGGCAAGCGTTTTCTGAAATGCTGTAGAAGTAACAGGAAAATCAGAGGAAGCCGTTGTTCCAAAAACAACCAGGTTTCCTTTGTGGTCAACTACAAGGCTGGTGGGTTGTTCATTTCCTTTTTTACCGCCAAGATAAGTTGCGTAAACGAGGTTTTTGCCATCCGGTGTAAATTTCAATAAACCTATATCACGGGCGGTTCCGCCAAAAACGTAATTATCAATGTAATTCGGAGAGCCCGGGTTGTTTGAGGCATTTGTGCCGCCCTGATATGTCGCCTGATAAGCTCCGGCCGTCGTTGGGAAACCTGTGCCAAAAGCATCTCCTCCACCATAAGAATACCCCAGTGAATCATAAGTACCTGTAAAACCGAAGTTGTTATCATGAGCACCAGAATAGGTTGCAAAAATAACTACAGGGTCTATAATCAACGTAATATCTTTATTATATCCGTCGGGGAAAACAAAGCTTTCCACGCCATTCTTAAGGGCAAAATAACAAGGCACCTGCTTTTTATATCCTTCGATATACTGGTAGGCATAAGGACTTTTTTCGATGATCTGAACCAATGGACTATTGATATGCAAATCACTATCCTGGATCTGAAGGCTTGCAGCACCTGTAATCTTTATCCTGATCGAAGAAGGATCAGCGCCCGGCATAATGGTATATGTATATTCGAGATCTGTTCCATCCGCATTCAGAGACAGATTTATGCCCGGATATAAACCATTATAATTTACAACTGAAAAGGCATGTACGCCTGATTTCCATTGTGATGAATCATTCCCGATAAAATAATTATAATATTCAGGGTATTGATTTTGCGAATTTATTGCAACGCCCTCACTTGCTCCCAGCCATTGCAGAAAAAATGCCTGGCCATACACACTGCATGTATCCGTCATATATGGATCCGAATGGAGTGGTTCCATATCCTTTGAATTGAGAAAATTATATCGTATCTGATTACGGCATAAGTAAATATCCCCGCCTCTGATCTCTGCCCGTGATACAACACTGTCGTCCCACTGCCCCATGTTCTGAATAAATTTCCCCTGGGCCTGAATTTTCGCAATGCCTGGTAAGAGGGAACAAAAAACCAGGGGCAATATTATTGTATTAATTGCCTGAGACAGGCTTTTCATTTTTATTTCGGCATTCAAATATCAAAGATACCAAATTTTCGCGACTATTACCGGCAAGGGAAACGCTCAGCCTTAACCATCTTATGATCTATTTAATAACCTAAGGTTTAATTAATACCGAATATTAATTGCTAATAAACAACGGTAATGGCCCCTGTTTTTTGGCCGGTATCCTTGCCTATAAGAACATAATAATAAACACCTTCAGGTACCTTGATGCCATTATAAAATCCATTCCAGCTGAAACTGTTTCCTTTCGAATGATAAAATTCCTGTCCCCAGCGGTTATATATGGCAAAATCATATTCATTACAAGGGTTTAACCCGATAACATCGAAAGTATTATTATATGCATCGCCATTGGGCGTGAATATGTTGGGGATATACAAAACCTGCCTGGAATTCTCAATACTGATAACCTGAGTTATAGAATCTATACACCCTGAAGATGATGCGGCAACAAGTTTCACAGGGTATTTTCCTTTCGTAATATAAGTGAATGTCGGATTTGTAAATGTACTTGAATCTTTTGGATCAAATTTCCAGAATGATGCGTTGGTTCCGAGGGAAGTGTTAATAAACACAACCTCCCCGGTACAGGTATCAATAGCAAACTTATATCCGGCTTTTGGGTAATTAATTGAGACCGTTTTAACAAGAGTATCCGAGCAAGACGACCCTGAATCTGTTATCATCTTTATGGAAACGATTGAATCTCTTGGAAATAAGTGAACAATACTGTCAGACGTAGAAGTCGCACCGTCACTGAAAAACAATTTAAAACTATTGATTCCTGTACTTTTATTCTGAACCAGGACTTTTGAAGAACAAGGAAAAAGCGAATCAGTAAAAGCCGCGGTTGGTGATTTATAGAAGGTGATAGATTTGGTTACCGAATCTTTACATCCAGTTGAATCCATTACAACAAGGGTTACAGGATAGGTGCCTGTCATATTTCCTACATTAATGAAAGTATTTTTTGAAGTATCATAAGAGGCAAGAGGCAATTGCCACATATATGTTAAATCTGCTCCTGCCGATAAATTTTTAAAATACACTGCGGATGGCTGACACGTCGCCAGGCTGTCGCTGAAATCAGCATGAATCCCTGTTACATTTACCGTTTGAATCATACTATCCACGCAGCTTGTTCCGGAATCAACCAATAATTTTACCTGAAATATTCCTGGCTTCCTGTATGTATGGAATCCATTTAATGAATCGCTTTGGCTGCCATCCCCAAAATACCACCTTGTAGTATTGCTCTCTCCGGTCTGTATAAATTTAATAGCAGTGGAACATTTGGTTTTCTGAACATTAAATGCTGCTTTGGAATGCTTGTAAACAGTTATGCTCTGCAATACAGTATCTCTTTGCTGGCAACTGTTGAGGTTTGTAACGATAAGCGTAACTTTATAAGTTCCAGGAACAGAATAAGAATGATTTGGAATAGAATCAGTAGATGTAGGGGATCCATCCCCAAAATCCCAGAGATAGGTTTGTGCTCCAAAACTCGCATTTGAAATTTTCAAAGTCACATTGAGACAACTATAGATCGGTGTAATAAATGCAGCTTTGAGTGTTGAAATTTTTAGATCGACTTTGAAAAGAAGGTTATTACAACCGTTGCTGCAACCATTGGCCCTGCTCCAGGCCCCTGGAGTTGTCGGAAAGTCCGAATTGCCCTCACATCCTCCACAAACCGATTGATACATGATACCATTTTTATCAAAACGACTGGTACCGCCATCTACATGTTCCCCGGAAAATTTGCCTCCGAAATAAGAACTGTAAAGAAGGGTATCCATATTTTTTTCAAAAACAGCAGCATAAAAATCAGCGGAATCGAGGGTCACTTTCTGAAAAGCATCACGCGTAATAGGCATGCCAAATACCAGTCCTAATTTATTGAGTGTTGGATGATAAATATCAAGTAACCCTCCCCATCCTGAGATGTACACTTTCTCGCATTTATCGATCAGAAAAGCAGTCGGTGAAATATCCGGTGCACCTTTGCCTGATCCAAAAACACTCGAATAAATAATAGTCTTCAGGCTGTCGTCAAATTTGGTAATGAAATTTCCGCTCTTCGGGTTCGAATATTTCACATTAAATACCGGGAAAGTCTTACTCTCTGTTTGCCCATACAGGTACACATTGTTACTGTTATCAAGCCGCACAAAGTAAGCCTGCTCATAGCTTGGCGTGCCAAGGTATGTTGCTTTTAGTATTTTTGAACCGTCAGATTTTATGCGGCAGACATAAGCATCCGAACTTCCTTTGAGTGTATCCTGATAGGTGCTGTCATGTTTGAAAAAATAGGGGCTTAATGTTCCTCCACAAACAACTATTTCATTTTTATTATTGATGTCGAGCGAATATGCCCCATCATCTTTTGTGCCACCCAGGAATGAACTCCATATAAGCTTGTGCAAATTACTGTCCATTTTAAAGACACAGCCATCTTGTTTTCCGCCTCCGAATTTTGGCTGAAAACACCCGCTTGTTACTGGGAAATCAGTTGACATAGTGCATGTAGCTATATAAATATTGTCATTGTTATCAGAAATAATTTCTCCTCGGAACTGGTCACCATAATTATAACAAATAGGTGTGCCGGCATCCAAAACGACATAGCCCTTTGAATCATGCCAGGAGTTCACACCGTTGAGTCCGTCAAAACCCGTTCCGCCCATAAATGTACTGGCCAGAAGTCTCTTACCATCCGCAGAAAAACGTGAAATAAACAAGTCTGTTTTACCACCAAGGGAAGATTTAAAGGCAGTTGATGTCACTGGAAAATCAGATGAAGCAGTGGTCCCGAAAACAATAAGATCGCCGCTTTTGTCAACCACCATGCTATGGGGTTGTTCATTACCTTTTTTCCCACCAAGATAAGTGGCATATACCAAGCCTTTCCCATCAGGTGTATATTTTAATATGGCCACATCCCTGGGGCTGAAACCCAGAACCTGGATCTCAATATAGCCAGGGTCTCCCGGGTTTAATGAATAGTCCTGACCTCCCTGAAATGCCTGCATGTAAGCACCGGGCGTTGTTGGATACCCGGCACCATAAACATCTCCGCCTGAATAACCATATCCAAGTGTATCATAGGTCCCTGTAAAACCAAAATTATCAGCTTTGGAACCTGAATAAGATGCAAAAATCACCACGGGATCAATGATAAGAGGCTGGTTTTTATTGTATCCTTTAGGGAAAACAAAAGTTTCAATATTGCCGTCAATCAAAATAAAACCACAAGGGACTGCAACTTTAAACCCCTCAATCATCTGATAGGCATAAGGGCTTTTTTCAATGATCTGAACCATCCGGCTATCTATATGGAGATCATTGTCTTTTACATATACATTTTGCGCGCCTTCTACTTTTATTTTGATTGATGAAGGATCCGTTCCCGGCATTACGGTATAGGTGTATTCCAGGTCCGGGCCTTCTGCATTTATAGCAAGGTTTATCCCATTGTAAAGATTGGTATAACTGACATCAGAAAACGCATGAACACCTGATTTCCATTGGGATGGATCATTACCAATAAAATAATTATAATATTCAGGGTATTCGTTTGCCGAACTGATTTCAGGATTCGCATTCGCATTCAGCCAATCCATGAAAAATGCCTGTCCATGAACACTGCACGTATCCGTATGATAAGGGTCGGCATGGAGCAGGCGGTAATCCCGCATGTCTATGAAATTATACCGAAGCTGGTTTTTGCACAGATATATCGCCCCGCCGCTTATTTCAGCGCGGGAAGCAATATTGGGATCCCATTGCCCCATATTCTCGATAAATTTCCCTTGTCCACTTGATTCAGGGCCATAGATCAGGGCAACGAAAGCAAGCAGCAATATTTTAACATAAAGTGCCCAGTATCTGGTATTCATGAGTATTTTAACGGAAAACTATCAAAACTAACAAACATTTCCTTACAAAAGTGGCAATACGGAAATCCTTTTGCTATATTTTTGCATCAAATTAACAAATTTTCACATGCTTACCCTCTCCTATATACGAGAAAACAGAGATGATGTAGTAAAACGCCTTCAACTTAAGAACTTTAAAGGTGTTGAACTCGTGGATAATATCATTGCCCTCGATTCCCTCAGGCGCAAACTGCAAAAGGAAATGGATGATAACCTGGCAGAATCCAATCGCCTGTCAAAAGAAATCGGGATTCTCTTTAAGGAAGGCAAAAAAGAGGCTGCAGATATACTTAAACAAGAAACGGTTACACTGAAAGACAATATCAGGATCTTGCAGGAAAAATTCGATCTGGCGGAAAAAGAGCAAAATGATATGCTCGTTTTGCTCCCGAATCTTCCGAATGCTTCCGTAAAACCTGGCTATGCCGCCGAGGATAATGAAATCATCCATACTTCGGGAGATCTGGATATTGTAGGAGAAAGTGCACTGCCCCATTGGGACCTCGCCAAAAAATATGACCTCATCGATTTTGAATTGGGCAATAAAATTTCCGGGGCAGGTTTCCCGGTCTATAAAGGCAAAGGAGCCAAACTGCAGCGAGCGCTTATCAATTTTTTCCTTGATGAAGCCGGGAAACAAGGATACCTGGAGATTGAACCACCAATTATGATCAACGAAGCGAGTGGATTCGGAACCGGACAGTTGCCTGACAAAGAAGGACAGATGTATTTCGTTGAAAAAGACGGACTGTACCTCATACCGACAGCTGAAGTTCCTCTCACAAATATCTATCGCGATGTAATGGTAAAAGAAGATGAACTTCCGATCAAACTCACGGCTTACACACCATGTTTCCGTCGTGAAGCAGGTTCATATGGCAAAGATGTAAGAGGCCTGAACAGACTACATCAGTTTGATAAAGTTGAAATTGTGCAGATTGTAAATCCTGATAAATCTTATGCCATCCTGGAAGATATGAAGGATTATGTTTCCGGGTTGATTGAAAAACTGGGACTCCCTTATCGCATCCTCAAATTATGCGGCGGCGATATGAGTTTTACCTCTGCTCTTACCTATGATATGGAAGTATATTCGGCTGCTCAAAAACGCTGGCTTGAAGTAAGTTCTGTTTCAAATTTTGAAAACTTCCAGGCCAATCGCGCCAAAATCAGGTTCAAAGATAAGGAAGGCAGGTCCGTCCTTGCCCATACGCTCAACGGTAGCGCCTTAGCCTTACCACGTATCGTAGCAGCCATACTCGAAAACAACCAGGATGAAGATGGCATCAATATCCCGAAAGTACTGGTGCCTTATACGGGGTTTGAGAGGATTTGAGGGGATGAAATTTGTGATTTGAAATTGGGAATTTGCACCCCTGATAAATAGTTGATCAAGACACCATATCCTGATGTTCAACCCCTTCAGGGTTGTAAAATTCAGCCATTGACCTAACCGCGGGTTTCACCCACGGTTATTATAATTGAAGCCCTTCAGGCTTCCAAGTTACCAAACAATTGCCAGATATATACACTATATCTGTAACCCTGAAAGGGTTAAACAATAATAACCGCGGGTGCAACCCGCAGATTGAGATAACAGATTCCTCCAACCCTGAAGGGGTTGAACGTTTATTCTATAAGCCCTAATAATAAATCGACTCTACCTGTATGATCTTCCTTACATACAGCGTCCCATCTATTTCGAATAATACAAAATAAACGCCCGGGCGGGTTTTCCAGGATGCGCCGCTGTACTCCGTATTGTATTCTCCGGGTGCAAGTTGTGCGTCTTTCAAAACTCCTATTTGTCTTCCGATGGCATCGGTCACTGATATGCGGATGTGGGCAGGATTTGCAAGGGTATAATTTATGTTTGTCTGAAGGCTGAAAGCATTGGGGTAAATTTTCAAAGAAAAGTTAAGATTGATAACAATAGTATCTGTAGAAATCACCGTGCAAAAACCCTGGATATCAGCCGTAAGTGTAATGATATATTTCCCGTTTCGGGGATAGGTATGCGTAACAGAATATCCGGAAGCGGTATCATTAAGGTAATTTGTTGAATCACCAAAATCCCAGCGATATTCCCATGGTCTGTAATTAGGATTTTGTACTGTGAACTGATATTCGTAACCATTGATGTTTTTTGAAATAAAACCAACAACAGGCTTTGGTACCACATAGATTATAACACTATCAGAATCAGCACAACCGGTAGCTTTATTTGTTTCTTTCAGATCATATTTTGTCGTGGTTTTTGGCGTATCAACAGGGTTGCTTAAGGTTGAACTGAAACCTGTTGGATTGGATGTCCATGAATAGACATGTCCGTTTATCGGTGCTATACCAAGCTGTACTGCCGTACCTTCACAAATATTTTGCGAGGCTCCTGTTTTGGGGGAAGGCAATGGGTTGACGGTAATGGTGACCGAATCGAAATTGGTGCAGCCTATGGAACTGGTAACGGTTAAAAGATAAGATGTGGTCTGAACTGGTGTTACTATAAGTTTGGCTTTTGAGGATACAAAACCTATTGGGTTGGAAACCCATGAATAAGAATCGCCCGCCAAAGAATCGGAGCCGATCTGCGCTGAAAATCCGGCGCAAACTGCCTGGTTTTTACCCACATCAATAACAGGGGCATGGGCAATACCAACAAATACATTCGTGGAATTTTTATTGGTACAGCCCGTAGTAGTATCTGTGATCGAAAGAGAATAAACAGTATTGTTAAGCGGATCCACGACAGGATCGGCAAGACTTGAACTAAAACCAGATGGCGTAGATGACCATGCATAAATATAATTCGGTTTTGCATTCGCCCCTATTTTGATATGCGTGCCAATGCAAATGTTGTAGGTGGATGGAGAGGAGTTGGGAATTGGAAGGGAATTTACTGTAATTATTACAGAATCAAAAGTTTCACAGCCCGTATTTTTATTAATTAACCGCAAATAGTATTCGGTTGTAAATGTTGGTTTCACAACTGGATTCGCAGGAAATGAATTGGTACCTTGGGATGTAGCATAAAAAATATTATAGCTATTATAATTACTATCTACTAACGAGATGCTATCGCCGATACAAATGGATGAACTTTTAATAAAGATATCAGGAGGTCTTGGATTTACTGTTATTAAAACAGAATCCGTTTTGCTACAACCGCCATTGATAACAATTTCAGTAAGATAATAAGTAGTGGTTTTTAAGGGCTTTATAGTTGGGTTGGAAACCGTAGAATTGAATCCTAGCGGCTTAGATGTCCAGGAATATTCATCTCCAGGAACTGCCAAATCGCCAATGGTGATATTACTATCGGAACAGATAGTTTGTGATGGACCAGTAATTGCTTCGGGTAAATGTATGTAAAGGGCTACTATTGAAGTGTCATTACTCGGAATAGAATCAGCAACCTGATTTGGATTTGTTGTCCATGCTTTTAACGTGAATTTGCCAGGGGGTAGTGTTGCTGATCCTATAGTTAACACAATTGAACTATCTGGAAATAAAGTTCCGCCCCAATCATAATTAAAAATTGTATTTCCACTTATGAAACATTGAATTGTAAGACATCCAATATTATAATTCCCAAAATTCTTTACTCGCACTTTGACAACTTGTTTACCTGGGCAAGCATTTGCTAATGGTGAGATAACTGAAATAACCCCTGCATCAGTAATCAGGCTACCATAGAACTTAGCAATAAAAGCATCTCCATATGGGCCGTTTCCCATACTGGGTCCAGCAAAGGAAGTCTGATAGGCCCCTTTCGTTGCAATACCAGTATTACTAATAGTACCTCCTACCATATAAACATATCCGGAATCATCGGCAGCAACACCACTTACCCAGGTTCCAAGACTGTCTCCAAAATAAGTAGCCCATTCTCTTATTCCTATACTATTGAATTTTACAAGGAAGGCATCTGGGTTTTCTTCAATTGGTTGAGAAATAGTTAAAGGTACTGGATTGAACGAAGTTTGATAAGTACCACATGACGCTATCCCATAAGTACTTACAGTTTCACCTATTGCATAAACATTCTCATTCTCATCAGTAGTAACAGCGAACATTTCATCCCCGGAATTTTCTTCACCACCATAATAAGTTGCCCATTTAATCTGACCGGCACTGGTAAATTTGGCAAGGTAACCATCAGTTGCCCTGGTAATATTAGGAGACATGTAATCTGTTTGATATGTCCCGGAAGTAGCAATGCCTTGGGAACTTTCTGTAGCTCCGGATATAAAAATATTCCCAGATTTGTCCGCAGTAACGCATGTGGCATATTCATATTCATAACCACCGTAATAAGTGCTCCAAACTAATAAGCCACTTGTACTAAATTTTGCTAAAAAAGCATCCACTCCTCCTGCGTAAGAAGATTGATAACTACCTTTTGTCGCAATGCCAGTATCACTTTCGGTAATACCTGTAATAAATACATTACCAGATTTATCCGTAGCGACTGAGGTAGCATAATCGCCAGCACGACCCCCATAATAAGTTGCCCATATTAATGAACCTGAATTGCTAAATTTAGCTAAAAATCCATCCGATTGTCCACCAAACATTATAGAACTTCCAGATAATGATGTTTGATAAGCGCCTTGTGTAGCAATATCAGATAAACTAGTTGTCTCACCGGCTATAAACAAATCCGAATTGGCATCAATTGCAATTCCATAGGATTCATTTTGCTCATCACCTCCAAAATATGTGGCCCATTGACGTTTACCATTACTATTAAATTTAGCCAGAAACGCGTCTTCATTTCCTTTAAGATTAGTTTGATAAGACCCTGATGAGGCTATTCCTGATGTACTAACAGTTGATCCTGTAACATATATATTTCCTGAATTATCTGTAGCTAATCCTGAAAAGTTATCAATACTTGGTCCCCCATAGTAAGTTGCCCATAATCTTAAACCCTTATTGCTGAATTTTGCAATAAAAACATCACCACCATAAAGGCTATTATTTGTTCCTGCGTAAGAGGTCTGATAAGCACCTAAGGTTGCGATGTCATTTGTACTCTCAGTTTCACCCCCAATATATACATTGCCAGAACTATCTAATACTACAGTGCCTGCTCCATCACCACCACTTCCACCAAAATACGTCCCCCAGATTAGCATAGGATCAATAATTAATGGCTCGGTTTTGTCAAAATCCCCTATGTTAAAAGCAATCATACTACCATTCCTAATAAAATCACTTTCAACACAATTAACGCCTTGAAACGAAACTGGTTGCGATTCTTCCATCTTACCAAGAGCACAGGAATATTCAATTTTTGAATCTTTTAATTTTTTAATGCTTTCAATTCCTCCCCATTGCATCTGGATATCACTCACTTTTCCGCCGGGATAAACCACAAATTCGTATTTCATTCCATTGGGTTTGGCCATGAGAACCATGTCGATATAGGGATAGATATTCTTGTAGGTTATGGTTTTGAACGTGTGGACATTGGTGATGCCTGAATCTGCGTTTCCCTGAGTATAGTAGTTTTCGTAATATTCCTGTTGGTCTGAGGCGAGAATGGTGGCGGAGGGGTTGGAATTTAATAATACGAAATCTGTGCGATTAATTGTTGTTTTCGTGAGCTCCGACATTTTGCTTTTTGAAGGATCAAATCCCCCTCCCGAATAAGTCGGGACAAGTGCCCCCTTTGTAAAGGGGGATTCCCTTCTACCTAGAGATTCGGAAATTTGGTCATTGGTCTCTTTTTCAACCTTTGTAAAAACAAAACTAATTTTTCCGGGCTTGCAATAGAGGTATATACCCCCCTGATGACCGGAATATCTAATTTGGGCATCAGGCAATTGACCTTTGTTTTCTACAAAACTCCAGTCGGTGTGATTGATAAATTGCCTGACTAACTTAGGGTTGCCCGCATAAGAATTCGTCCATGTCAAGGCAATTACAAAAAATAATATGAGCGCCTTTGGTTTCATTGGTATGATAAGGACGTAAATATAAAGGAATAGGTTGGAATTGAGAAAGGAACTTCGATCCTATAACAGCAACTGAAAAATTGTAATAACTTTGTATTGAAATGACAGACAGGCATCTTAAATATCTCAAAACCAAACTTGTGAAGGGATTATTGGCTATAATCTTATTTGTAAGTTTATGGACTGTTCCCGGAAATGGGCAGAAAACCTGTCTTCGTGAGTATGCTAAGAGCCGGAATGAACTGATCCTTACAAACAGGAAGGTTTCACACAAATCAGTATTAGCTTATCGAGCGAATTTCAAGGCCATCTGTTTCAAATCAGTCAGGGCTGATCTGTATAAAACGAGGTTTGAGCGAAGGATTCAAATTCATAATACCCTTGCAAAAAACATAATAAAACAGATATCAGATAAGCTTTGTTGCGTAGAATCTTTTGATGGATTCCTATGCCTTAAAACCATTCCCCAGGGTTCTGAAAAGTCCGATTCCAATTATTTTCCAAGAGGATAATTCTATTCTTCTTTTGATGCCAGTGATATAATCTGAAAACATCAGGCTATTTTACCTGGTTCGTAAACTCCTGTTTATCAATTATTAATTCAATCTATTAATGGAAAAGATAAGACGCGCCCTGCGTTTGATATTTTTAATATTTCTCATGGTACTGGCTTCTGTTGGTCTAAGCATCACCGGAGCCGCGCCAACCTTGCCCAAAGAAAAAGAAACATATATCGAAGATGAATCCAGAAGTAAAAAAAATAAGAAAAAAGAGATCAGAAATCTGGAAATGAAATCTGAAACGAATAAATCAGGGTAAATAATTTAGATAAAAATTGAAATGCATTCACAGCCCTAAAAGGTTGAAATATATCAGCGAGGGGTGCAGCCCCTCGCATGGTTGCAAACACATAGATAAGTCCTGAAAGGGCGAGACAAATTATTCCGCCCATTCAGGGCTTATATTCGGATAAATTGATTTTGCACAGGGCTATACCCTGTGCTGATATATTTCACCCCGTTAGGACTTTAAGATATTGACAAATAGATAATTAGCTATCTAAATCTTAAATTTTCATTCTTTTAATCTTCAATTTATTACCAAATCACCACCCTGTCTTTTTCTTCACGCCAAAGTGGTTCGCCTTTTTTGATATTGAAGGCTTCATAAAAGTCTGGTATATTGCTCAGCGGGCCATTTGTTCGCAGGTTTGCGGGGGCATGCACATCTGTCAATATCTGCTGAGCCAGTTTTTCTGGACGTTGTTGCACCATCCATCCTAAAGCATAACCAAGGAAATAGCGCTGCAACGGCGTCAATCCGGCAACTTTTTTTCCGCTTTTGTATTCTTCCGTTTGTTTAAATGCATCCAATCCAATGACGATTCCGCCCAGGTCCGCGAGGTTTTCACCCAATGATGCCTTACCGTTTACATGCATGGTATCAAGTACCACATATTTGTTGAACTGATCCACGTATTTCTGGGTGCGGTCCTTAAATTTTTGCTCATCGTCTTTGGTCCACCAGTTTTTCAGGTTTCCTTTTTCATCATATTGATGTCCTTCATCATCAAAACCATGCGTTATTTCATGCCCGATGGTCGACCCTCCTGCATATCCATAAACAAGGGCGTCATCCAGTTCATTATCTTTATAACCAGGCACTGCAAAGCAGGCTGCCGGAAGTACGATCTCATTATTAGAAGGATTGTAATAGGCATTGTATTCCTGGGGATTCATGTCCCATTCGGTACGGTCAACCGGTTTGCTGAGTTTTTTGATGCTATAAGCAAACCAGAAATGGTCTACATTTATGGCATTCCTGCAAAAAGGCTGGCGTTCGATATCCATCCCCGTAAAATCTTTCCACTTATCAGGATAGCCGATTTTTTTAGTGACTGAAGCTAATTTTTTTACCGCCCTCGCTTTGGTTGAATCGCTCATCCAGCCCACATTCAATATGTGTTCTTTATAGGCAGCAAGTATGGCATCCACAAGTTTTACGTAGCGTTGTTTGGCCTCCGGGCCGAAGTATTCTTTTACAAAACTCTGGCCGAGAAGTTCCCCAATGGCCTGGTTTTCATAGTCTATGGCACGTTTCCAGCGGGGTTTCATTTTGGTAGCGCCTGAAAGAACTGTTCCATAAAAATCAAAATGCGCCTGATCATATTGTTTGCTGAGTTTATCAGAATAGCCAAGAATCAACTGCCATTTTAAATAGTTTTTCAAGGTCTCTACAGATGTTGATTTTAAAATCATCTCCATTCCTGTAAAAAACTCAGGTTGGCCGACTACTACGCTGTCTTGTTTCGGTATATTTATTTTTGCGAAGAAATTTTCCCAGTTGATAGATGGGGTTAGTTTATCGAAATCAGCAACAGACATTTTGTGGTAATTGGCATAAGGGTCGCGAAGGTCTTCGAGTTTCCGGGAAATTTTGGCCAGTTCCGTTTCAAGCACCATGATTTCTTTAGCTCTTGATGGGGCCATATCTCTGTTTTCATCCTGCATCGGACCGCTGGTTTTGTGAATGATTTCAGTCATATACTTTTCATATGCATCCCTGATCTTTTTGGTGCGAGGATCATTGTTTAAATAATAATCCCTGTTCGGCATGCCCAATCCACCCTGGCTGAAATGCAAATCCTCTATAGAGCTGTTTTTTTCATCCTGACCAACCCCCATGCCAAAGGCAGGGCCTGCACTATAAGTCTGAAGGATGGCAATCATATCCACCACACCTTGCAAATCCTTAATATCATCAATCGTCGTAAGTTCTGGTTTTAATGGATCAATACCGGCTTTATCAATGGCAATTGAATCCATTGCCGAAGCATAGAGGTCTCCAATACGCTGAGTTGTGCTGTTTTTAGGAGCGTCTTTTGTATTTGCGGCATCCTCACTGATCTTTTTCAGTTTGGTATATATTTCATCCTTCACCAGGTTACCGATACCCCAGCGGCTTTCTGTAGCGGGAATGGGATTATTTTTCAGCCATGTACCATTGGCATAAAGATAAAAATCCTTGCCCGGATCAACGGTGGTATCCATATCTGCGCGAAGGATATCCGGTTTCTGGATTTCTTTGGTTTTTGGCTGACATGAGCCAAACATTGCGATTACAGCTAAAATGCTTACTGATCTAATAATTGTTTTCATGGTATTCATTTATCATTTCAAACATAATGCAAATTCTTCATCTGGCATAACATGAGTCGTAAAAATAGACCTCGCATAAATTAAAAGGCCTTTCAGGATTTAGTTTGACGCATGAGCAGACATTTATTCAAAATCCCTTCAGATCATCTATTTTTGCCGGAATATGAATTTAAAAACCGGGGTTAATCAAAATGAAGCCAACTGGAATGCTTTTTTCAGATATTGCTTTTTTGCCGGTCTTGCCATCCACTTATTGACTGCATGGTTTAGTGTTGGTTTTCAATACCAGGACGAGCAGTCGCAGATCATGGATTTCGCGGGCTATAAAATGGGGATGGTACCGCTCGATAGGCTTTCATGGGAATATAAAGACCAGATAAGGCAGGGTATTCAGCCTTTCGTCGTGGTATGCCTGTATAGAGATCTCCAATTCTTTCATATTGCCAATCCCTTTCTATGCACCCTTATTCTTCGCATTTTTTCAACCATAGTTGGGTGGCTGTCAGTACTTTTTCTTACCAGAGAATTATGTTATAAAATTAAATCGGAATACTGGAGACGTTTCCTGGTATTACTCTCATGCTTTATGTGGCCTATTGCTTTCGTACAGTCGCATTTTTCCTGCGAAAGCATTTCAGGGTCGACTTTTTTTTTAGGAACTGCGGCAATATTGGCCTTTATCCGAAAACGTGAAACGGGAAATAACCGGAACGGATTGTTAGTAGCCGCAGGAGTTCTGATTGGTATTGCTTTTATCGTCAGAATTCAAACGGTATTTATGGTCTTGGGTCTTGGATCGTGGTGCATCCTTATCGGCAGGTTCAGTTTTAAAAACATGATCATTATGGCCATCCCTGGCTTTATGGTCATTGGCCTGGGGGCAATCCTCGATCACTGGCTATATGGGGAATGGGTATTTACGATATATAAATATTTCTATGTAAACCTGGTACAAGGCAAAGCAAATGCTTTCGGCACTTCTCCATTTTATTTCTATTTCTATCTTTATTATATCGCATTGATACCTATCATCAGTATATTCATCATGGGATGTATCGTTTTCTCATGGTTCAGATACCCAAGGCATCTTTTCACATGGATATGTGTACCATTTTTTGTTGGACACTCCCTCATTGCCCATAAAGAAGTCCGTTTTTTATGGCCTATGATGGATGCGATTCCATACCTGATCATTCTGCCATTTGTCAACATCGATTATGAAAAAATCAAAAACCAGTTTACGCGTTGGTCGCTTGGGGCTCTGTGGGGAATGAATATTATTTTACTGATCTTTTTTTCCATAAAACCCGGATATAATGCCTTTGGCTTATATGAATACCTCTATCGTTATATGGATCATAATGGAAAAACGCTCATTATTTCAAACGTGAACAACCCTTACGATATGGACGGTGCAACCATCAGTTTCCAGAGACATGACAGTGCCGTTTATCTTAAAACGCCAGACATTGAATCCATAAAATTAAAAGCAAATCCATCCGGGCCAAAAAACATCCTGATTGCCATTAATAATAATG
>Ga0207032_1170_pt1 | contig 16193 bp, 14 predicted proteins | sample Alteio_BWMinCont_38_FD_153308 | JGI IMG/M metagenome (GOLD analysis project Ga0207032, IMG submission 153308) | Enriched cells from forest soil in Barre Woods Harvard Forest LTER site, Petersham, Massachusetts, United States -... | ecosystem: Environmental > Terrestrial > Soil > Temperate forest >... | reverse complement strand
TTTCCGCCGCGACCATAGCTGATGGTTTGTACAAAAGGAAGTGCTCCGGTTCGTGGATCTAACCAGCCGCGTGCCTCAACATATCCCGAGCAACGGCCAGGGTATTGAGCAAAACGTTGATTTTGATAACCATAACCAATGACTCGAACACAGTTTGCATTGTAGCCACGCTCATAAACATTCACGATGTTGATGCTTAAGAATGAATTGTAACGAACGACCGTGTAACCGGGTCTCCATCCATATCCATTGCTTCCGAATCCAAGTGCGGCGCTGTAACCCGCCCAGTATCCGTCATCAAATCCTTCGTTGTATCCGTGAACATAAGCTTGTGGATAATTATTAAAATACGGGTACCAGCCCACGTATTGATCTTGATCATCATCAAACCAACTGACCGTGTGCGGTTCATAGTGAAGATCGCTGAACGGTAACCAAATCCAACCATAAGTTGCATGGTGGCGCCAAACGCCGTAGTGATCCGTCGCCCAACCCCACGGATCGTAAGAAACCCAAGTGTGGCCGCGATTGTTGTCGTACGTCCAATATCCGTTTCGGTAAGGAGCCCAGTCGTCGTCATCGTTTAATACGTAAGTATGCGGTGCCCAGTAACGAGTTCCAGAAACGGTTACCCAGTTCCCTTGATTCGCTAATGCTAAATTCGGGTCAAATTGAGGATAATTATATTGATCTGCACTCGTGATGGGCTGAGTAGGTTGAGCAATCGTTTGTTGCGCCTGATAATCTAAATTCGTGAGTACGATTGAATCAGATGTGGTTGCATTGTTCGTCATTGCATTCACGTCGTTGCTAGAAACCGTGATGTTAATTTGCGCGCCCATGTTTTGGGGAACGTAAAAAGAAACTCCGTAGTCGGTGACTTGAAAATTTGAATTGGCTAAGCAATCGCTTTGCGAGCTGGCATTGCAAGTGTCGGTAGTACTAGTGGAGGTGGCGTTGGTAACCTGATCGTCTGCGGACCAAACAAAGCTTTCTACCGCCACGCCTTCTGGATGAAACGCGTTTTGATTATCCAGGATATCTGCGGTGAGGGTGACGACGTCGCCCGGGTGAACATCTACTTCAGCCGCATGGTTGGGATCGTACGTGCCGTTGATCGAAGTAATTTTTACGGTGCCGGCTTGGGCGAGGTTGCTCATGAGGAAGAGGGCCGCAATCATTAAAGAAGGGAAGGTGCAAACAGATCGTGTGTGGCTTTTCATTTATGTTCTCCTGCGCTTTTGCATATCAACATTTATGCCAAATAAAGTGACGTTGTTTAAAAAATAGAGCTGCGTCGCATGATAGATCTGTTTTTATGAGGGTTATGGCAAAAATGAAACCCAAGCTGATTGTGTAAAAAATATTCCTAATCGCGAGCGGATTTTAGTTTTTGGTTTCTTATTGACTCGAATGTGAGTAAAAAGGTGTAACCAAAACTAATTTGCTCAGAGAAAAAATAGAGAAATATTAGAAAAAAATTGGAACGAAAGAAGGAAAACATGAGTCTCTCCTACATGGTAATTCACTGGATCGTATCGGCTTTAGCGCTTCTTCTCACCGCAAAGATCATTCCCGGTTTTAACGTGAGCAACTTTGGATCTGCCATGTGGGCAGCCGTTGCCATTGGAATCGCAAATATCATCATTTGGCCAATTCTCATCTTTCTTACTCTCCCGATTAACATTCTCACTTTAGGTTTGTTTACCTTTGTCGTGAATGGTGCCGTTCTTAAAATTTGTGCTGCCGTGATGGATGGCTTTGCCATTAAAACTTGGGGCGCAGCTATTTTGGGAGCCATTGTTCTTTCGGTGGTGGGTACTCTATTACACTACTTTTTGGTTTAGGCTTTGATCGACGCGGGTACGGTATTGATGCGCCCGTAAGTTCCGAGCGCAAGCGTAAGAACGCCAACGCTCATGACAACGCTGGGGACTGAGAAAAGTTGAAATAAAAACGGAGCCGAAAGGTACGCGATCAAGCCGCATCCCGTTTCGGTCGCCGTCCGCAAGCGAAACAATCGTGCAATGTCATGCGTTTCGTATTCGGCCATGACTAAATCAGCAAAGGGAAGATCATTCATCGGCCCACCGATTGCGGTAAAAGCCGCAGCTAGCGAGAGAGAGATGAGGGTAGTTGAAAACCCAATCCAAATAAATCCTAAGCCTAAAATCATGAAGCCTACGTACATCAGTGCTTCAGGATGTTTTCTTTCTCGGTTGCCCAAATAGAGAGCGGTAAGAATATTGCCGAGTCCATAGGCGCCCATTACAATTCCGTATGCTTTAATATTTCCAACGACGTGTTCTTTGATGAGGAGGGCGATTCCAAGGACGTAAGCCATCTTCCACATTCCCCCGGCGATCGACTTGATGGTGAGCGCTCTAGAAATAGTCGCGTTTCTTCCCGCGGTTTGAATTGCAATTTTCAAACTTTTGAGGATCCCTGATTTTTCTGGGCGTACGGACTTGCTGGGCTTGAGAATAGGATGCTTCATCAACATCATCACGGTGATTGCAGAAAAGAAAAATGTAAACGCATCGATGGTGAAAAAATGAATCATCGGGATCAAGCCCGTGAGGCAGCCGATAATAATGGGAGCAAGAACTCGAGCCATTCGAATGGTAGTGCTCATGAGTCCGTTTGCGGCTTGAAGGGTTTTATTGTCACTACAGTAGCTCGGTACGATCGCTGAAAGCGCGGGGTCAAAAAAACCACAAAGTGCTGAGATGAAAATTGAAGAAGCAAAAAGTACCGAAAGCGAAAGATGAAAAAACATTGCGTATAAAACTGGGATTAAAACAATTACACCGCGAATCAGATCCGTTCGTACTAACGTTTTGAAATGATCCCATTGATCGGCCCATTTTCCGCCGAATAGACTGACGAGAACCAAGGCGAGCGATTGAACTGCAGAAAGGTAACCGGTGTTTGCGCCAATCAGGGTAACGGCAAACCACACAAACGCCATTGCATAAAGTTCATCGCCGATGGATGAAAGCATCTGCCCCATCCAAATGAGTAAAATGGATCGATTACGCAGTGCCTTGAGGAGAAGCATGCCTCAAAGTGTATCTGAATCTGTTTAGTTTTGCTGCTTTTATGCTGCGTGTTTTGAGATTGGCTTACGTTTAGCCGACATGGTTTCTTGGACGTTCAAAGTCAAGTCGGGCGAGCCAAACTCATCGGGAGTATAAGTCGCATCAACCGGAATTTCGTTTTCGGTTTCTGTCCATTCGTTGCGGGCGTGGCGTTGCTTCCATAGTCCTGCCCCTGTGATAATCGCTCCGGGTAAAACTAACAACGCTAGGGTGATGTAAAATGCCCAATAAATTAAATTTGGCTGAAAGTTGTTCATGCATGGCCTCCTTTGGCTCCCCTATGAATAAGCAAGTCAGAGGCCAAGTTTGATGGGATTATTACCCCATAAACGCTGGATCGCCGAATGGGTCTAGATCGCTGCAGATTCGATTTCACACACAGCTTCATTTTTCTGAATGGAGCAGCGCCCAGTTTGAATCACCGTTGCGCCATATTTTTCAAGGATGTGACTGACTGCCGTAGCAGAATCATTTTGAAGGGTAATGGGCGCAGATCCAGGAATTGCTGAGGTCACGGTGCATTGGTTTGATTTGCATTCAAGATTAAGAAATCGAAGGGTGGGATCGTGTCCGGGGTTTGGCATTAGTTTTAAGAGTAATTTTGCATTGTCGCCATAAAGAGTATTTTTTGCAGTTTGATGTTTATTTTGAACTGGGTCGGGGAGTTGAATCCATTCGTTATCGACCCAAGTTTTTAATTGAGGAAATTTTCCGGTGTCGTTGACGATGACGAGGAGACTTTCAGGATGAAAAGTAATCTTGCCATTAAAAAACTCGTGATAAAAAATTCCAGTTTTGCAATCGGCGATGAGCCAAGTCGTGTCGAACAGACTCTCGGTTTTAAGAAGCAAATACGCGCCACCAAAATTTGGGTGAGTGAGATCTGGGTTTAAAGAAATCAAATTTGATTTTGATCGTTGGGAGCGAAAGAAAGAATCGTAGTCGAGTTTTTTGCAGGTGATCGGCGTGATCAGGGCTGCGTATTTTGAAAAGAGGGATTGATATTCGGCGATGGTGTCTGCGTGAGGAGCTACAGTTGAAGCAGCAGTCTGTGTGCTCGTGGTATCGGTATTATTTTGAGCCATAGAGCTGTTAGGGGGTAATTCCGCATTTTCAATTTTCGTCCATTCCTTGCCAGACCAGAGTTCATATTCGGAAGGCGCATTTTTTTGGCCGAGGATGATCAAGTTGCTGTTCACTTTAAAATCTGCAGTCGTCCCATCTAATACTTCGTGCAAAAATTTTCCCGTGTTGCAGTCAGCGATGAACCATGAGGTTTCGAGCATGAGCTCGTTTTTAAGAATGAGGTAAGTTCCGGCAAAGTTTGCGTGGGTGCGATCTGGATTCGCTTGAATGATATTGTTCTTTGCCCGTTCGGCTCGAAAATAAGAGTTAAAGTCGAGTGTATGGCAGGTCGGGGGATTGGCGACGACTGGGACGAGATGGGCGTCGAATTCGCTGGCCGAGGCGGCTTGAATCAAGAGTAATAAGAGGAGCATTTTCGAAATATATCCAAAACCCATGAAAAGACCAACCCGATTCGACAAATTACCTGAAAATCGTACCTATTTGATCGATCATGATCCAATTAATACATAAAGTTTATAGACAAAATCAGCCAATTAATTTAGTATGGCTTAAATCATGAGCAGCAACGGTTTTCGTAGAAAAATTACCTCCGCCCTTGCGCAGAAGTTACTCTTCGTCTCCTTGCTTGTTCTATCACCCTATTCTTTTGCACAAACTCCACCCGATCAAAATGAATCATCCATTGCAGACGCGAGCAAAGATTTGTTGAGTAATCCCGACGATGTGATTCCGTTTTCAGAAGAGCAAAATGATCACGCCGCACGAATCTATGTTCAGAATCAGAAACGGGTACTGAATGAAGTGTTGAGTTTGGCCGCACAACTGGATGAAAAGCGAATTTCAATTTTATTTGAATTGGGGCAAGCGCGCGTTCGCGAACTTCGTGAAGTAAATGATTTGCCAGAAACGAATATTCTTGAACGAAAAAAGAAAGCAGTGAGGCTAGAAAAATTAGGGAATGATGTTCTAAAGGCTTATGACTGGAGTACGAAAGAGGGCGTAGAGCAAGTAGGGCAATACGTTTATGACCAGCGCTCACTATTGGGTTTACAGTTAGAAACTTTGAAGGTTTCAAATGAGATTGGCGAAGCTGAACCTACTAGCGATAACCAAATTATTTATCCTCGAGTTTTGCATCATGAATCGGGAATCGTGTTCTTCTTAGTGCCAAGTGAATTGGATTTCGATAACGAGACCTTTCAGCGTCACATGGCACGTGTCCGCACCCTTTCGAATCGCGGCCAAGGTCGCCCTGAAGTAATTCTTTCGGCTCGACACACCAGTGTGGATGGTTCTGAAAACACCATTCGTTATCGTTTCTTTGACACCCCAAAAACTTGGAAAGAAAAAGCGCAGTTGTGGTGGAATGCAAATTACGTCGCTCCAGACAAAGGAGCGATTGCCCTTACGGCAACTTCGGTTGCGATTCAGGTAGCTCGTTCTGAACTCGGATCTTATGCGAACTATGTGTTAGGACACGGAGCTTGGGATCATACTGCCGCTGAACTTTCGGTGGCATTTGGCTCTGTATTTGGGCTTTGGAGTTCCTTCTACAGTAACATGACTAATCCCCGCGACCCCCTCAGTAACCGAAGTCGAGCCGCCGCGAGAATGAGACGAATTGTGATTAGTTCGGTCTCATTTGCTTATACTTATCAAATTATGGCTCACGGAATTGATACGTTATCCCTGGAAACGTTTGGTGGATGGCTGACGAATTTGAGCTTATGGGGAAATGCGTATGTTGGAGGTGCCATTGCAGATCAATTTCGCCAATATATATTGGCTCGCGAGGAGATGGGATTGAGCCGCGGGAAAGTAAAGTTGCTTGGCCAGCAAGTGAAGAAAAACCAACTTGAAAGAAGTTTAATTGCAGAGGTTCCGCGTTCTATTAAAATGTTAGACTTGATGGGAATTGGCACAATCGCCTTTTCGGTGGCTGTTCCTCATTTGTATGCGGGCCAAGTGAAGATGCCAATTGGATCACTTATTTTTTATTCATCTTATATTTGGACCCAGTACTTAGTATTAAGGTACGCAGAAAAAATGAATTACAAATACGCGCCCGACCTCAGACGTCGATGGGAAAATTTTACGGGGATTCCAACGAAAGCTACGCAATTTATTACAAACGTCGTTGCTAGAAATGGCCGATACATTCAAAACTCAATTCAATTCATGGTGAACCAACCCAAAGAATATTTAAAAGACGTTTGGAATAGTGTTCGAAGTATGGGTTTAGATACGGTTGCGGCCTGCCGCTTTTCTCTACACAAAAAAGCTGTATTAGATAAAACTTTTGATCCGCCTTTTAAAATCTCTGAGGATGGAGATTGGTTAGAGGCTGATTTAGCTCCTGCTAACTCGTTCTAATCAAAATAAAACGTACGAATCTCTTCCGCCTGATCTTTAATTTTTTGAAATTCACCGTCAGCCGCCCATTGCGCGGGAAAAAAATACTCACGACTGCCGGCTCTCACGCGAACACCGCGAGTGGTGTGAACATTACTTTCGTGTGGATCGTAGTTTTGAGGCATGTCCACTGCCTTTTGCGCTTTGCTTGGGGCAACGGGGTGAATGCGTAGCCCTTGAAGATCTTTTAGTTCGTCTTCAAGAAAACTCAGAATGTATTCAATATGAATATCCATTGAGATGGATGTCTTTAAATGCTCTCGCATGATTTGTATTTAACTCAGAATAGGCCGCTTTGACTAGACCCAAAGTAGATGAGTCGGGTAAAGTAACGCAATGCATTAATTTCGTTGAACTCCGTCTCGTCTTATTATATAAGGTCTGTATATGAAAAACTTCAGACTCGTTTTGTTAGCAGCACTTCCTTTATTCACAGGCATTTTCACTACCGGATGCGTAACTGCAGGTAAGTATCATGACCTCGAAGCTTCAAAAGCAACTTCAGATCAGCAATTAGCTGAATGCGCGAATGACCGCGAAGACCTTCAAAAGAAATTGGGAATCACTTCAACTCAGAAAACTCAACTCGAAGGTTCAGTATCTGACATGAAGAAAGCCCTTGCAGAAGCAGAAGCTCGCAAGCTTGAAACTGAAAAACGTTTATCTGAATTTCGCGACCTCACTGCTAAATTTAAAGATCTAGTAGACGCAGGAAAATTAACCATTAAAGTTCGTAACGGCAAAATGGTCATCGCATTATCAAGCGATATTCTTTTTCCATCAGGTTCAGCAAAATTGTCTGCAACCGGTAAGCTTTCTATCAAGGACGTCGCAAGCGTATTGAAAGAAATGAACGATAAGAAATTTCAAATCGAAGGCCACACTGACAACTTGCCAATCCATTCAAAAGCATTCCCTTCAAACTGGGAGCTAGCATCTGCTCGTGCAATGACCGTATTGAACGCAATGCTTGAATCAGGTTTCACTGGCGATCACGTGAGTGTTGCAAGTTTCGCAAGCAATGAGCCGGTTGAAGATAATTCAACAGCTGAAGGCCGTACTGCAAATCGCAGAATTGATATCGTGGTAGTGCCAGATCTTTCTGGATTGCCAGGTTTTGATGAGCTCAATCGCATGAGTAAGCCAGCGGCAAAGCCAGCTGATGCAACTGCTGCTCCAGCGAAAGCAGCAGCTCCAGCCAAGACAGATGCCGCTAAGCCAGCAGCAAGTCCCGCAGCTCCAAAAGCAACTCCAGCAGCTGCTACAACAGCACAATAATTTCTAAGCGATTTATTTAAGCTTTAGCGGCAGTCTCTTGCAAGCGTTCACGAACAAAGTGGATATGCCCGCGAAGTTCATATATATGACTCGAGAAATCGAGTGGCACCTTCATGTGATTCACTCGGTCTTCGATGTCATCGAGTTTCTTCACGTATTCATCAAGTTTATCTTTCGAACTCTCAGTTCGTACTTGAGTTTCAATAAATTTGAGCTCGCCGTACCGCTGGAAAATTCGATTGTGAATGCGCCATTGGTAAAACCTCGGAATCATCTTAATCATTGGCAGAACCACAGCTAAAATAGGGATGATGAGGAAAATAAATCTTTCGACCAGCGCCGCTAACCAAAAAGGCAGGAAACGCTGCCAAAACGGTGTGCCAGACTTGTAGAAGCTCTTCGCTTCTTCACTGAGCGGAAACTGAAAGTCCTTATCCATTGGAAATTCATTTTTCTTTTCAAAAATTCCTGGGTCATCGTGAACTTGCGATGCTGCTTTTAGAAGTAGATAAACGAGTGCGGAGTGAACCGTGTCTTTTACTAAGAGAGTCGCGGTGGGAGAAACTAGATCTACATCCTGCTCTGGAATCCCCGCTTTTAAATCTAAAGCGCCATGAGGCAGAACTAAGTGATGCAGGTAAGGGATTTGGCGGGTAATGGCTTCAGCCTGATCCATGCTCATGAGGTGAATGGTTTTGTCGTGCATGAGATCGATGATTTGAGCGTCACGAGGAGTGGCGAGAAAAATTGCGGCGTCAATTTGGTTTACTCTGAGTGCGGCAGAGGCTTTATCCCAGCCGAGTGATTCTAGGTGCGCCGTTTTTTCGTCAATACCGGCTTCTTTTAAAAGCTTAAGCGCAAGAATTTTAGTTCCGCCCCCTTCTTGGCCCACGGCAATTCTTTTACCAGTGAGTTGAACAATACGATCTAACTTTTTGTTACCGCGGTAGAAAATCCAAATGGGTTCATAGTAAAGACTGCCGAGTGAAACCAGGTCAGTTTCTTCTTCGGTGGAACCGAGACCGTCTTGAACGAATCCCACATCGACGTCAGATTTTTCATCTTGCAGCCGGCGTAAATTTTCAATGGCGCCGGTAGAGGGGCGAATCTCAAGCGTGACCCCGTCGTCTTTCATGATTTCTTGATATTGTTTTGCGTAAAATTGATAATCGCCTTCGCTATCGCTGGTAGAAATTACAATATGATTTGGAGGTGCCGGATTAATAAATTTTTTCACAAAGAAGAGTGCGAGCACCAAAAGAAGGAGTGATGGTGCAATGGCGATGAGCATGTCTTTTGCGGAGCGTTCGAAGAATTTAGTTTGTTTCACGTCTGTTAAAATACATCACTTTTCTTCAGATGTATTAAAAAAATTTAACAATGGTTTTCTTGGAAACGTTGCTTGTTGAGGCGTAGAATGGAGGGGAATGCCAATTGCGACCACAAATCCCGCTACGGGTGAGACCCTCAAAACGTTTCCGGTTCTTTCGTTTCATGAAATTCAAACCAAAATTTCGCTCGCAGACGACGTTTATCAAAAAAGCTTCTTAAGTCTTGAGGCCACTCAGAAAAAACGGAGAGACGGTCTTTTGCATATGGCAGAGCTTTTGATTGATCAAAAGGAAGCTTTAGGCAAACTCATCACGCTTGAAATGGGTAAGACATTGGCGTCTGCAATTCAAGAGATTGAGAAGTGTGCGCTCAATTGCCAATATTATGCCGAGAATGGGCTTCAGGGATTAAATGCGGAGCCGATTCCTTTACCCGATGATCGCCGACGCGCAGAAATTCGTTACCTTCCGATTGGAACGGTTCTCGCGGTGATGCCATGGAACTTTCCGTTCTGGCAAGTCATTCGATGCGCTGCTCCCATTTTACTTTCTGGAAATTCAATGTTGTTGAAGCACGCTTCAAATGTTCCCCAGTGTTCTGAAGCAATCGAAAACCTCTTTATTCAGGCTGGTTTTGAGCCTGGCGTCTTTCAATCTCTCTTAATCGGTTCTGAACAAGTTGCGTTTGTGATTCAAGATGTGCGGGTTCATGGAGTGACGCTTACTGGGAGTGAAGCTGCCGGTAAATCAGTGGGCTCCCTTGCAAGCAAGTCGATTAAAAAATCAGTGCTCGAGCTGGGTGGTAGTGATCCGTTTATCGTGATGCCATCGGCAAATATTTCAAGGGCGGCTGAAGTTGCGGTGAAGGCTCGCATGATTTGTAACGGGCAATCTTGTATCGCTGCCAAACGGTTCATCATTCATGGAAAAGTTTACGATCAATTTAAAAAATATTTTATAGAAAACATGATGAAAATCAAAATGGGCGACCCAATGGATCCTTCCACCGCTCTTGGTCCAGTGGTCTCGATCAAGGCCCGTGAAGAATTACACTCACTCGTGATGGATGCTGTGGGTAAGGGAGGCCGATTGCTTCTAGGCGGAAAAATTCCTGAGGGGGACGGATCGTTTTACCCTGCAACCGTTCTAGACCAAGTCCCTAAAGAAGCGAGAGTGATTCAAGAAGAGGTATTTGGTCCTGTTGCGGTGCTTTATCAGGTTGCGACTTTGAGAGAGGCGATCAAAGTCGCAAATTCAACGCGATTTGGCTTAGGCGCGAGTTTTTGGTCGCGCGAAGAAGACGAAATTTCAACGGCCACTCACCAAATCCAATCCGGTTCTGTCTTTGTAAACGATTTAGTAGCATCTGACCCTCATTTTCCATTTGGAGGCGTGAAGTCATCGGGCTATGGACGAGAGTTGGGTCAAGTTGGACTTCGTGAATTCACAAATATCAAAACCGTGGTAAATTCGCGTGAGTGACCTTCTTCTCAACCCCCTTAATTGCTTGGACTGACAAAGGCCTTTTTTGCGAAGCGGGTGGATTTTATATCGATCCCCACCGTCGTGTTGATTTAGCGATCGTCACGCATGCACACAGCGATCATGCCCGTCGCGGAAGTGCAAAATATATTTGCGAAGCATCTGGCGTTTCTCTTTTGCAAAACCGTTTGGGTAAACAAATTCAAGTTCAAGGAATTCCTTACGGACAAAAATTTAAATTAAATGATGTGACGGTGAGTTTTCATTCTGCTGGACACATCTTAGGTTCAGCGCAAGTGCGAGTGGAATATCAGGGCGAGGTTTGGGTCGCATCAGGGGATTACAAGCGGGAGCCGGATCCAACTTGTGCGCCGTTTGAACCCGTAAAATGCGATACGTTTATTACGGAAGCAACTTTTGGAACACCAAAGTTTGTTTGGGAAAAGACAAACGATTATGGAATTAGAATGGCCGAATGGTGGGAGCAGAATGCGGCGAATGGAATCAATTCAATCATTTTTGGATATTCCCTGGGCAAAGCTCAGCGTATTTTAGGCGAACTCGCTCCCTACGCAAAAAAACCGGTTTTAATTTATTCTACGATTTTGGAATTGACCGAATGTTATCGCAATGAAGGTTGGACTTTGGCAGAGACGATAGAATTAAAAGAAGCCGTCGCTGATTTTAAGAAAAAAGGAATCAAGATGACCGGCGAAATGATTTTAGCGCCGCCTTCGATTCTAGATGAAGAATGGATGAAAGAAATTGGCGAGTATCGAACTGCGTTCGCATCGGGGTGGATGGCGGGACGAGGCGGATGGGGATCACAAAGTTACGATCACGGGTTTGTGATGAGTGATCACGCTGATTGGAATGATTTGAATCAAACGATTGAAGAGACGGGGGCGACCCGAGTTTTTGTACAACACCGAACGGGCACACTGATTCGGCACTTACGTAAAAAAGGGATTGATGCGCATCCGGTAGAGGCGCTTGAGGTTGAGAATTGGGCTCGCATGGGCGGCGAGAATTTGGAGTTGTTCTGAGCGACGAAAAAGATACCGCAGTTAAAAATGCGGCGATTAAAATAGTAAAGATCGCGATTCGTGAATTTGCAGTGCCATGCCCACGCAGTGGGAGTATCGATGCAAATTCAGGTTACGGTGAAGCGTCTTCGCAGGGGATTGAAATTCATCAGTTGATTCAAGCGAAGCGCGAAAAAGAAGATTCTGATTACCAAGCCGAAGTAAAAATTGCGCGCGAGTTTGAGCGTGGGGAATATTTATTTCAAGTCGAAGGGCGAATGGATGGTTTTTTTGATCACCAGACGCCGAAGATTGAAGAGATTAAATCGACGTTTGCGCTCACTAAATTAAGTGTGACCTTGAGTGAAAATCATTTTGATCACCCGTATAGTCTGCAGCTTCAAACCTATGGTTATTTTTATTATTTAGATCACGGTGTGGTTCCTGAGCTTGCATTTTATTTAGTGTCTACTCGCAACCGTGAGAGCGAAGAGATGGGGATTGAGCTTGATATTGAAGGATATGAAGCCTGGCTCGAGCTTAGGCTAGAAGAATTGGTCGAACAAGCACGCCTCGCTGAAAAGCGAGTTGCCAGAAGAAAGAAAATTTCAAAGTCATTTGCTTTTCCTTTCGAGAAACCGCGATCGGGACAAATTGAACTCATTGAAACCGTAGAGCAGGGGATTAAAGACAATCAGCGAATGCTGGTGCAAGCACCGACGGGATTAGGAAAAACGGTTGGGGTTTTATATCCATCACTCAAGGAAGCACTTTCTCGTGGGCAGCGAGTGGTGTACGTCACTCCTAAAAATAGTCAGCACACCGTTGCTGAAGACGCGATTGAGCAATTTCAAAATACGGGGTCACCCGTGAAGTCACTTACCATCACCGCGAAGAGCAAAATGTGTTTCAAGGCCGAACCGCTTTGCAATCCTACTTATTGTGAATTCGCTCGCGACTACTATACTAAGGTGGCGCAGAACGATTTGCTGACAGAGCTATCGAAGAAGAAAAAACTGACTCGACGTACTTTTAAAGCGCTCGGTGAAAAGCACGAGGTTTGTCCCTTTGAATTGCAATTGGAAGCAGTTCCTGAAGCCGACACCGTGATCTGCGATTATAATTATGTGTTTGCGCCGCAATCGGCGTTAAGGCGATTGCCGCCGATGAGTTTTGCGCAAGAGGGAAAGCCAAATCTTGTTGTGGATGAGGCACATAACCTTCCCTCTCGTGCGATGGACTATTATTCGCCTTCTCTTTCAAGCGTTGTTTTAAGTTATATGCGGGAAGATATTCGCAAGCTTCCGCGCCGAATTGGAAAGGAAGCTGAAGAGCTTCTGGATGAATGCATTCAAGTGATCAACGGCAACAAACCAATCGGTGCAACCCGGCACACTGAAGTAAAACTTGATTTAGACGAGTTTGTAAAAATGGATGTGAAGCTTCGCGGGCTTCTCTCAAAATACTTGGAATCAGATATTGAGATTCAACCCAAAGATGTAATTTTGAAACTCACTTTTTATTGGGGATCATTTACTGATATTTTACAAGGGATCACCGAGAGCGAACGTCCCGAGTTTTTTACCACCTTTCAACCGCACCCAACCGGTGGAGTGGTGAAGATTACCTGTTGTGATGCTTCAGAGATGTTGAAATCAGCGTACGATGATTTTTCTCAAGTGGTCGCATTTTCAGCAACGCTAAAACCCTTTGATTATTATGCAAAACTTTCGGGTTTAAAAGAGAGCAATCTCAAGGTTGCTGAATTTCAATCGCCCTTTGAGAAATCGAATCGCAAACTTTTGATTATTCCCCAAATCTCTACCAAGTATTCTGATCGAGAGCGAAATTATTCTAGGATTGCAGAAACGATTACTCGAATCTCTGCGCTCATGCCCGGCAATTATGTTGCGTTTTTTCCCAGTTTTGATTTTCTAGAAAAAGTTCTCGCCCTATTTTCATTGCCAGCGGGATTTCAAATCGTAAAACAAGAGCGAAGCATGCATGCCAATGATAGCGAAGCAATCCTTGAACACCTAAAAACAGGGGCGCCCACGGTGGTGTTTGCCGTTCAAGGCGGAATTTTTTCTGAAGGAGTCGACTACCCAGGTGACATGTTAGTCGGCGCATTCGTGATCGGTCCGCCACTTCCGCATTTTGATGTTGAGCGCGAGACGATGCGTAAGTATTACGACGAGCATTATGAAAAGGGATTTGATTACGCCTATGCTTATCCCGCAATGGCGAAATCAGTACAAGCGGCAGGACGCGTGATTCGGTCTGAAAAAGATCGCGGTGTGATTGTGTTGATGGATGGCAGATTTTTAGAAGCGAGTTACACGCAGTCGATGCCACAAGATTGGTTTAAAGAGAGCGCGCGCGAACTCGTCTCGACTAGTATTCTTAAAGAGGTGGCAGAATTTTGGGAGAAGCCGGTTTAAGCACTTTGATTTTGACCAAGAAATCTGGCGTGTAAGCGGCAAGTGCGCCGATGGTAGAAAATTTTATGAATTTACCCACTACGATTGCAACAGCAATTTCTGGAATCGAGAGACCGGTAATCGCGGCGAGTGCAACCGCAGGGTGTTCGCTTACTGGCAGAGTGCAAAAGAAAAATACAATCCAAACGCCATGCAGATCGATCCAATGGGCGCACAATTGCCAAATGTGCATTTCGGTCATGTGGGGGGCGATGGCAGTGAGAAAGGCGACTCCATAATTTGCGAGCAACAGCGCGAATAAAATTCCACCGATCGAATTCCCGAGCCACACCCAAAAAGACATTCGAATCCATTGTTTGGGATGTGCCACTACCGAAGTCAAAAGCACTATCGCGGTCGGTATCAAAAAGATAAAGTTATCAATGAGCACGAGTGCGCTCACGGCAATCGGATACCAAGGTTTCTCAATATTGGCTTTTAAGAAGTCACTGATTTTCTTCATTCGGGTAATCGGCTTTGCAGTCACGGGGCAAGTTTCTGACGAAGTGATTTAATTTGCAAGGAGCAAGTGGTACTCTTAAAGGATGGCGGTTGAAAGCATAGGAATTGACTTTGGAACCACAAATACTTGTGTCGCAATTCGCGAAAATGGTTTGGTGCGAGTGCTCGCCCTAGATCCCACGTCATCGCAAGCCGAGCTTTTTAGAACTTTGATTTATATCCCCAGCCGTCAGGAGTGTTTTTTTGGAGCGGGCGCGATTGAACAATACTTTGATCGCGGGATGGAAGGTCGATTCTTTCAATCGGTAAAAAAACTACTTCCTAATATTGAATTTACGGGAACTTCTGTTTTTGGAACCCACATGGGAATTGAATCACTCGTGGCGAGATTTATTTCTGAGCTCAAGCAACGAATTGAAAAACAAATTGGCCCAATTGAAGCCATTCCCATCGCGATGGGGCGTCCTGCCCGCTATTCTCTCGATGAGAAAAGAGAAGCAACGGCGGTCATTCGATTTCAAAAAGCGATTGAACTCGGTGGATTAAAAAATGTGAGGTTGATAGAGGAGCCTGTCGCCGCCGCACTTTCTTCTCCGGAGCGAAATGAGCGCGGGAACAAACTCGTCTTGGTGTGTGACCTAGGAGGAGGAACTTCAGATTTTACGCTCTTTCGAGGGGGTGGCGAGACGCTTTCGGTATATGGCGTTCCGGTCGCCGGTGATTCTCTTGACTCAGATTTTTTTAGCGCAAAGCTCACGACTCATTTTGGGTCTGAAATTAAATATCAGCGTCCGTTTTCTCACAATATTTTAACGTTACCGCTTTCGTTCGTGAAGATTCTTCCCAAATGGCATCATCATGCGTTTTTGCGTGAGCGTTCGACCTGGAATTTTATTTTAGATTTGAGAAAGGAACTTGTTGATCCTTTACAAAAACCGCTGTTAGAGAATCTCATTACTCTGGTTGAAGAAAATTTGGGTTATCAGCTCCATCAAGAAGTTGAGCGAATCAAGGTGCAGCTTTCTGCGAAGGAAGAAGAAAAGTTTTTGTTTCAGTCTTATCCAATTAAAATTGATTTTAATGTTTTAGCAAAAGAGTACGAGCGGGTGATTGAACGGAGTGTGGTTGAGATTAAAGAGGCTGCGCTTGAAACGGTGGCGTTGGCGAAATTAAATGCGACTGATGTGGAGCTTTTACAATTTACCGGGGGTACGGCAAAGGTGCCGAAGATTAGAAGAGAGCTGACCGCACTTTTTCCGAATGCGAAAGTGGTCGATTCTGAGGCGTTCACCGCAGTAGCCGAAGGGCTTGCCAGAGTGAATTAGTACGGCAATTAAGGGCGAGAAATAACGAACGGAGCAATCAAATAAAGCGCAAAAAACACGATTGCGATGAGGTCCTTTTTCTCTAAACTACGCATTTTCTTAATCATGACCCTATGCATTAACATGTCGGCGTTCTCCTTGCAAACATTAATTACGCTTTGAGACTACTTTTTTCTGCCAAACGTCTTTGTCTTGAAGCATGAGCATC
>Ga0207032_1168_pt1 | contig 16350 bp, 13 predicted proteins | sample Alteio_BWMinCont_38_FD_153308 | JGI IMG/M metagenome (GOLD analysis project Ga0207032, IMG submission 153308) | Enriched cells from forest soil in Barre Woods Harvard Forest LTER site, Petersham, Massachusetts, United States -... | ecosystem: Environmental > Terrestrial > Soil > Temperate forest >... | reverse complement strand
CCTCGACAATGGTAAATTGCTCCCCTTTTAAAGCGCGTTCCCAAAGCCCCATTAGTTTTTTTTGTTGCTCTGGTAGATGAGCAAGCAGTTCTTTTAGATTCATCCCAATGGCAATTTTCTTCCCAAAAACCTTTAGAAATTCATTTTGATGCGCCTCATTAAAAGCCAAATAATTATAATTTGAATCAAGAGCCCCTATGAAGTCTTTAGAGGCATTAATGATGCTATTAATAAGAGACTCCGACTTTTCTAATTTTTTCTGAGAAGATATCGAGGTTGAGATTATTTTATTAAATAATATTACAATTATCACTAAGAAAAATATACCTGCAATATCAACTGTTAACGCCTATCAAAAAGCGGATCGAAATGACCGATCTACTAATATGCTTAAACTACTATCAATATAAGCGAGGTGCCTTCGGCGATTATTTTTGGTGGGGCTCTGCCCCATACCCCGGGATATTTAGTGAGGTAATTTGTGAACCCCAAAAAGAATTAGGGTGTTCGAAAGAAGACACCCTAAACCTAAATTACCTCACGGTCATCGGCGTCCCCGCCTGTACCGTAATATAATCATAACATCTAATGTCTATTTTTTATCAGGAGCTTTTTTTCGTTGAGCACTTCGTTCTTTTGCTTCTTTGACTCTATATGAGTCTGCATCTATTGTGACCATCTCGGATTTATGCACTAATCGATCAATTAACGAGACAACGCAAGAAGCATTTGGAAATATTTGATCCCATTCAATGAATGGTTTGTTAGTGGTAATAATAGTTGATCCTTTCTTATAACGTCTCGAGATAATTTCAAAAAGCAAATCTGCATGTCGTGTCGAATAAGATAAATATCCCACTTCATCGATATATAACAATGTAGGGTTTGAGTAATATCTTAAACGTCTCCTTAAAGCTAAATCCCCATCTTGTGAGATGAGATCATTTAGCATATCACTTGCAGTTGTAGAGAGTACCTTACATCCATTTAATATTGCTTGATATGCGATATTACTTGCGATCGTAGTTTTACCAGCACCGTTAGGTCCTAATAAAATCACATTGGCATTCTCAGTAATAAATTCTAATTGCATAAGTTCTTCTATATGTTCTCGGTCACATTTTTTAGGCCAATCCCAATCAAAATCTGATAAAGGCTTAAAGTGTACCAATTTAGCTTGTTTAAGACGATACTTCATCCCTCTTATTTGTCGTTCAGCTTCTTCCCATTGTATCAAGGTATCTAGAGAGATCTCTTCTTTTACTTCATCCCAATGGGCAATTAATCCATATAAATTCAATTTTTTTATTCTGTCCAATAAATCATTATTTTTCATGTTAAATTTCCTCCTTAAAAGATTGTAATGAATCATAGGTATCCAAAGAATGTGGATTGACTTTTTGAGATTTTATTCGGACATCATCGGGTAACTCTAACTTTAGCGCTACAGATAGGTGACGATCTTCTCGACGTTTGTCTAAATTTATTCTCACAGCATTGGGATGCGGTACTTGTTTTTGAAGTGCTTCCTGAATAGCCGCTTCAAGTTCCGTGGCACCATAACTATCCAGCAATAACAATAATTGTTTTACGATTCCTCGCAATGAATAGCCTTTTTCTAAAGCCTGTTCTAACAATTTACTACTAGAAGGGATCGCTTTGGTTAAACGATTTTGACCTGCATGCTGATGAGCTTGTCTTTTAAAAGTAATTAATGCTTGAATATGTTCGGGGTGTTCAAGCTGTTGACCTTTGTCATAAACACGCGCATGTTCTGCAATCACTTCCGATTTGTCCAAAATTCGAATACGATGTGTTGTTGCCATCACTGTCAAAATACGACGCACATAATTATACGGAATTGAATAATCGTTGCAATCAAATCTTACATAAGGGGTTTTTCCAACTCGTACTTCAATGCGCTCTTCAATTGGATAGGGATTTTTTGGTAGAGGCAACAATAAAGACTGTTCTTGTACAAAAGCTTCTTGGACAGTACGATCCTTATCTTCAGGACAAGGCCTATAAGAAGCAATTTCTTCGCACCACTGAATGGCTTGTGCATTTAAGTCATCAAGATCTTTCCAGGTTCTCCCAGCAAAAAAATTTCCTCTGATATAACGAATCATCCGCTCTACGCGGCCTTTTTCGTTGCCTCGTGCGATAGCAACGGGACGCACTTCAAAACGATAGTGTGCAGCGAATTGTAATAAGGTTGAATTGAAATGAATGGCATCTCCTAATCGAGCAATCACCGCTGAACGGAGATTGTCTACCAGGACAATTTTCGGAACACCCGTATAGCTTTGAAATGCTGCTTCATGTCCAGCTAAAAAGCTAGACATGTTTTGATTAAGATAAAACCGAACAAAAACCTTTCTTGAAAAACTCAAAACCATTACAAATGCGACTAATGGTCGTTTTGCTTTACCAACCTGTAAATGCCCGAAGTGAGCCCAATCAGCTTGGGCTTGTTCTCCGGGTAGTGTTGTTAACCTCAGATAGGCTTCTGCAACGGGACGGGGTCTATGCAAAGAAAGCATATGCCGAAAATGTTTAACACCTCCTCGATAACCTCTTTCATGTACCATGTGATATAAACGCACAGCACTTAAATGAGGAAATTTTTTAAGTGTTTCCGTGATAAATGATAAATAGGGATCAATTTTAGAAGGCCGTGGTAAAATCTTTTTGACAGAAACACCTTCTTGCGCCAATACTCTCTGAACCGTGCTAGGGTGCACTCTCAGGTGACGTCTGATGGTTCCAATCTTCCAATGTTCTACAAAATAATACCGTAAAATTGTTGCCTCTAAATCTTTTGTAATTGTCATATTGAATTAACTCCTAAAAAGTTTAAGGATCTTGCGGCCAATTCCGAAAAATATTGGTCGCTACTCTCGAATTCTTCCGTAAAAAACCAATTCGTAGCCATGATGAACAGTTCCTACCACAAAAATTACACCGTCCTAACGAATTAGCATTTATAGTTTCATTCGTTCTCAATAATGAAAGATCAAAAAAGGGGATTTGGGAACTATGATGCGTCACAAAATTTTGTCGTTTCCGATATAGTGTTTGTCGAGCAGCATGTTTTAATTTACCTCGTCGGCTGTCTTGATAACGTTTACCTGCCTCACACAATGAAGAACGACGAGCGGCCTTTGAACAATTAGAGCCACAATATAGATTTCCACGGTCGCAAGAACTGCAGATCCATACTTGGCATCCACAACGAGCACAATTGAATAAACGAGCAGATCGTTCCATCGGCATTCTTGCCGATGAAATCTAGACTTAGAGGCATAAAATGAAGATAATATATCTGGGCCGTGCCTCTAGAGTAAGCGTCAAGACATTTTGACCTTGTGATGACCTTACTGGGATGATTGTCAACGGCCCATATATTTTCTAATAAATTTATTTAATCTGCACACATTTATAAATGAGCCATGTCTGGAAGATCTTCGTACAAAATCAGTAGGAATTTTGAAGTTTATATAAGTTGGTTTTATAAGTATTTATTTTTAAGGATCGGCCATTTTGATCCGCTTTTTGGCCGCCGTTTACATTTGGAGGTGTAGCAGTAACGTATTGTTGTTCTTCTGCTCCTCTAAACAATTCTTGAGCTATTTTTTCATCCTTTGCAACACCACATCCTGTCTGATACATTTTTGCTAACTGAAATTGAGCTTTACCATAACCTTGATCTGCAGCTCGATGAAACCATTCACAAGCAACTTTATTATCTTTTGTAACTCCACGTCCATTTGCATACATCAATCCAAGGGCTAGTTGTGCATCCCAATCCCCTTGATTTGCCGCCCTTTCAAAACACTTAAAAGCAAATTCTTCATTTTTATTAACCCCTCTACCTTCCTGGTACATATGACCCAATTTGAGTAGGGCATTAGCGTTTCCTAACCTTGCTGCTTCTTGGTAGAATTTAAATGCTATTTCCGCACCTTGAAAAAAATAGGGACCTTCTACAAATTTTTTCCCGAGTGCCAAAAGAGCCTCATAATCACGTGCCTCTGCTAAAATTCTAATTTTTTCTTGGATCCTATTTACATTTACCAAAACCTTAACAATAAATTGCGCCGCTTTATGCCCCTCTTCTGCCGCTTTTTGAAACCATTCACAAGCAATTTTATCATCTCTTGGGATCCCTTCCGCATTTGCATACATCATCCCTAGTTTAAATTGTGCATCCTTATTCTTCTGTTCTGCAGATCGAAGAAACCAATCATAGGCTACCTTTTTATCCTTTTGCACCCCTTGACCATTTGAATACATATTACCAAGCATATATTGCGCTTCTGCATGATTCCGTTCACTTGATCTTTGAAACCACTCACGGGCTGCCTTTTCATCTTTGCTTACACCAATACCATTTAAATACATCATTCCAAGAGAGTATTGCGGTACTTCGCTTCCTGCTATTCCAAGTTCAGCGGCGCTTCGATACCACTCGCACGCCTCTTTTTTATCTTTAATTCTTCCCAAATCCCCATTCTCGATTGCCATCCCAGTTAATGAAAGAAAAACGCATGCCTCCACATGTCCATTTCTTGCTGATTTTTGAATCCATTCACGCGCCATCCTCTCATCTCTTGCTATACCTTTCCCATGAAAATACATTAAACCGAGACCGAACTGGGCTATTGCATCACCCTGATCCGCAGCCTTTCGACACCATTCAAAAGCCGCACCATAATCTCCCCTCTGCTCTAATATTGCCGAAAGGCTCAACTGTGCTTTCAAATGATTCTGCTCTGCAGCCTTTCGATACCATTCAAAAGCCGCACCCTCATATTTTACCCCTCCTATTCCATTTTCAAAAATCACTCCAAGCTGGTATTGTGCTTCCACATGACCTTGCTCTGCTGCTTTTTGAAACCATTCAAATGATACCCCCTCATCTTTAGTAATACCCTCTTGATTCTCTGAAAATATCACACCAAGAAAGAATTGTGCATTTGCATCTCCCTGATTCGCAGCTTCTTGAAACCACTTACTCGCCATCCTCAAATCTTTATTAACTCCTTCACCCTTTAAATATTTTGCTCCGAGAGCTATTTGCGCTGCTACAAGCCCTTTCTCTGCCGCTCTTTGAAAATATTCACAGGCTAGCTTCTTATCCTTAAACACAAGACCAATGGCGAATTGCGTTTCTGCATCTCCACTCTCTGTTACACTTCGAAGAACTTCAACAGCCGTTGGATGTCCCTGTTCTGCAGCTTTTAGCATCCACTCGAATGCAGATTTCTGATCCTGTGTTACACCCAGACCTTCATTATACATCTTCGTAAGCAAAGCTTGCGCATCAACATATCCCTGTTCTGCAGCTTTTTTAACCCATTCAAATGCTATTTTATCGTCTTTAGTAACACCCGCGCCATTCAAATACATTAACCCTAGCTGGAATTGTGCGTCCGCAGATCCCTTTTCCGCAGCCCTTCGATACCACTCACAAGCTATTTTTTCATCCTTGGCAACTCCCTGGCCATTTCGATACATCACTCCAAGATTGAATTGTGCATCCGCATTCCCATTCACTGCAGCTCTGCGAAACCATTCAAAAGATATCTTGTGATCCTTAGACACCCCTTGACCAAAATAATATGCTGAACCAAGATTGAATTGCGCCTCTGCATGCCCCTGCTCTGCCACTTTTCGATACCAATCACAAGCTATTTTTTTATCTTTAGTAACTCCTTGGCCATTGTCATATATCTTCCCAAGATTAATTTGTGCAGCAACATCCCCTTGCTCTGCTGCTTTTTGCCACCACTCACAGGCCGTCTTTTCATCTTTAGGAACTCCAAGGCCATCAGCATATGCCACCCCAAGATTGTATTGCGCACCTGCATGCCCCTGGTCAGCAGCTTTTCGATACCACTCAACTGCAGTCTTCGAATCCTTAGCAACACCCCTACCATAAAAATACGCATTCCCAAAGTTGTATTGTGCGTATGCATCACCTTGTTCTACAGATCTTCGAAAACATTCAAAGGCTATTTTTTCATCTTTTTCAAGTCCCCATCCATTGATATACATTTCGGCAAGGTAATTTAGCGCATCCACATAGCCTTGGTTTGCAGCTTTTTTATACCATCTGATAGCTACTTGAAGATCTTTTTCTACTCCATTACCTGCTTCAAACATGGATCCAAGATTGAATTGTGCAACCGCATACCCCTGCAGAGCAGCTTTTTGAAACCACTCAGCAGCAAGTTTTTTATCTTGTTCGACTCCTCCTGAACCTTCTAAATATAAGCATGCCAACTTGTTTTGAGCATCTTCATCACCTGCCTCCGCAAGCTTTAGACACCCATCTACAGCTTTTCGATACCATTCTGAAGATTGTTTTGCATCTTTATCTACAAAATACCCATAGTCAAACATCATTCCCAAACAGCATTGCCCTAAAGCGTAGTGCTGCTCTGCTGCTTTAAGGTACCATTCATAAGCAAGTTTATAATCTTGTTTGACACCATAACCATTGTAATACATTCTCCCTAATCTATATTGCGAAGGAGCATGTCCTTGAATGGCGCCTTTTAAGTACCATTGACAAGAGCCGTTTCTTTAGACTTCGCAACTTCTCGGCCATTCTCATACGCCAATCCAAGACGATATTGGGCCTCTGCATCCGCAGCATTTGCTTTTTCCAATAATATTTGAATACCAGCAGCACTTGTAGCCATAATTTTACTCCATACTAAACTCTTGATTAACGTTAATATGTTACCATAACGTACCCTTTGGAAGGGCAAGTCAGAAAACATGAGTCAGTCACTCAATGCGTCACAAAAGTGGCACAGTCGAAAATTTCGCGAATCAGAACTCATTGACACAAAATTTACACAGTGTCCGTATTTATGCATGAAACGAGAGTAAACATAGAGATATAGGATTTCGCATAGTACAGGCTTTGTAACTGTTTGCGGCGCGCCCGCTGTTGGCGAAATTAGATTATACTGATAGTGGTGGGAAGCAATAAATTTAGAATTCGCACACTACAGGTTAGAATGTGTTCCTGAGTATTTAAATTATTCTGGAGAAAAAATCCTTGATCCAAATAGATAACGTGTCAGGAACAATAGCCGAGAGCTTGTGTCGGAAAATTACCTCGAACTTACCTGAATATTTCGGGATTCCAGAAGCAAATGAACATTATGCTGAAGGAGTACATTCACGTCAAAATTTTGCAGCAAGTGTGGATGAAGAATATATTGGACTTATTTCTATAGATTTTCCATATCCAAATAACTGTAATATTTATTGGATGGCAGTCTTGCGCCATTTTCAAAGAAGAGGTATTGGCCATAGGATAATTGAAGCTGCATGTATCTTTGCTAAAGAAAAAGGTGCAACAACGATGACAGTTGAAACGCTAGCGCCTATCGAATCTGATAAAAATTACCTAAAAACCTACAATTTCTATCGATCTTCTGGGTTTTCTCCTCTCCTAAATCTAAAGCCACAAGGTTATGAATGGAACATGGTTTATATGGTGAAGACCTTCTTCAATTACCCGTTGCAGCCTAAAATTTAGGAATTCGCATATTACACGTGACCCAAATTTCTTCAATTTAGTCAGTTTTCACCTAAGAAAAGGAGCTTGTTTTCGTTTTGTGATTCTGTAACAATCTTTGTCATGGCAAATTCCTCTTTACATTTGATACGTGTGGGTATGTTCCTATATTTTGAGGATTTTGCCTACTATGCAGACCACACAGCTGCTAGCTTATGTGGATGGGCTGAACGGTCACACCCAAATGGATAGTAATTTGATGAACAAGCACTCTAGGATCAAGAAATTATTAGAACCTACTTATTGCGAATCACTAAAGTTACAACACGAAAACTTATCGTTTACGGCAGGATTCTGTTTAAGCAAATTGGTTTTAGAAGATTTAAAAGAAAAGCTAAGTAGCTTCTTGCACCCCAAAGAACGAAGCTATTTTGATACACTTCAATATCCTAAACGCCAATATAGTTATTTGTTAGGACGATATTGTGCAAAACAAGCTCTTTTCTCTTTTTTTAAAACAATATGTCCAACAGAAGTACTTGTTGAAAATGGTGTACTTCAACAACCTATTATTTATTATCCCGCCTGCGATAATTTAACTCATAGCAACTTACAGGTAAGCATTAGTCATACAGAAACCCTGGGCGCTGCTCTTATTTTCCCTGAGGCACATCCTATGGCCATTGATGTAGAAACGCTTGATAATAATAAAAATGACATCATCCTCAGCCAATTAACGAAAAATGAGCAAGAGCTAACTTTTGCGCTTTCCGATAATTATGTTAATTCCGCTTCGCAGCTATCCGTAGAATTCCCATCTATACAGATGTTCTGGACTATAAAGGAGGCTTTATCAAAAGTAATTAAATGTGGTCTTACAGTGCCCTTTGAATTATTAGAAGTCGAATCTACGATACAAAAAGGGAATTACTACATAAGCCAATTTAAAAACTTCCATCAATATCAAGCTCTCTCATTCTTATTACCTGAAAACATTTGTTCACTAGTTTATCCTAAAAAAACAGAACCAGGCATTAATATCTCAGCTATCCAAGACCTAATGGGTGAATTCAACCTTAGCTAGTATCTGAGATGTTCCAACCTTTTCAGCAGAACCTATCGGAGCTCCAGAATTCTCTACAGTAACCTCAGTCTGCAAAGTAGAATTTGAAAGTGTTGAAGATGCATTAACTGACATATCAAAGGCTACTGTTAATGACTCACCAGCAGTCATTTCAGTTTCTTTATCTGTTTTAGATTCGTCTTCTGTTGATGTGGTTTCAACATTTCCTGATTCTAAAGCTCCCGAATGCTCCTTTGCTGAGGAAGATTTAGCTTCATTATATTTTTTCATTAGCACAATTAAACCTTTTTTCATATCTTTAAATTTTTCTTGCACTGCAATAAAGCCTTCCGACTTTAACACAATGTTTAGGCACATAAAAACCTGGTCGGCTTCGTTTAAAAGTTTACACTTGTCTACTAATTGATGAATAAAAAGGTTTTCTAGAGAATTTTCAGGAAATCTACTTCTCCAATTAAATAATATAAAATTAACATTTTGAATAAAATGGTCTTGAAAGGTCATATTTTCTAATAAAGATGTTAGAGTTGGTACATGACCATTCTGCATAGCAAGATTAGCCGGTGTCAAATTATATCGAAGATCTTTTATATTTGGATCCGCCTTTAATTCAAGTAATCTTAAAGTGGCTTCTTTACAACCTTTTGCCGCAGATTCATGCAGTGGCGTACAGCCTACTTTCGTCATAGCATTTACTAATGAGCCTGCGCTTACTAATTCATCGATTATTTTAGTATGATTATTTTGGGCAGCGACATGGAGGGGTGTAAATCCCCCATCCGTTACTGCCATAACATCTGCCTTTTTTCTAAGTAACATCTGTACCATGCTAAGATCCCCGCGATGAACAGCAACATGTAATGGGGTTTTTCTACCATCAAGAGTGCGCATATTTACATCTGCCCCACTGTCAATAATTTTTTCTACTTGTTTTGGCGTTTTATCTAGAATCGCCTGAAAGAGAGGATGAATTTTTACAGAGGCAAATGTAGATAAACTTTGCAAAGCCTTGTACCTGTTATACATGATACACTCCTGAATTTTGGTTAACATAAATTTATTATATTAACTTAATTTTAGAAAGAATGCTATTAACTTTCTATAAAATGGCTAAGGTTTTTTAATATACCCCCTGGTTGGATTGAGTCACAAAAATTATCAACCTTGCATATGTGTTATGCCAGCTTTATTGCTCCATATTAGACGTAATGCATTCATCATAGCGATAACATCTATAAGCTCTTGTAATAATGCCCCAACTACGGGGGTAATAAATCCGGCAGCAGCAAATCCCATTCCAATCAAACTTAAGGCCATCCCCCCAACAGCGCTTTGTAATGCAATTTTACGCGTTAGTGCACTTAAATGAATTAATTCATCTGCTTTATTTAGGGAATTCTCCATGATGACTGCACCTGCAGCTTCCGCTGTTACATTACTAAATTGCCCAAATGCGATTCCTACCGTTGCCGCAGTTAAGGCTGGGGCATCATTTATACCATCCCCCATAAATAACGTAGGAGCGCTTTTCGTTTCAGATCGCACAATAGCGAGCTTTTGTTCTGGCGTTTGAGATGCATGTATTTCTGATAAATTAAGTAATTCACCAAGATATTTTACTTCTGTTTCCCGGTCCCCAGAAACCAACATTATTTTATCAAATTGATGATAAGGTTTAAGATGACGAATAAATGATTTGGTTTCAGCTCTAGGAGCATCACGAAAGCGTAATGTGGCAGCATATTTATCATTGATTAATATAATGCATTCTAATCCAATGGTAGTGGGTGGCAATTGTACTGAAAATTCAGGATATTCTTCTAGTATTTTTTTACGATGAGTGATATGAATTTTGTTTTCACCGATAACACCAATAAGACCCTTGCCTTGGGGCTCTGATGCACTCGTTACATCCAATAAAGATAGATGATTTTTCTCTGCCGCTTGAAGAATGGCAAAGCTTAGGGGATGTTTAGAATATCGTTCTAAACTTGCGACATTTTGTAATATAAAATTACGATCGAAATCATTTTCCACAACAATGTCGGTTAAAATCGGTTTTCCGTAAGTAAGTGTACCGGTCTTATCAAAAATTGCAGTTCGACAAGTGGGCAGTCGTTCTAAAACTGTGGGATCTTTAATAATAATTGCGTGTCTTGCAGCCATAGAAATAGCACTAATAATGGTAATTGGAATCGCTATGAGCAATGGGCAGGGGGTGGCAATGACTAGCACTGCAAGAAAACGGATGGAGTCATTTGTAAAATACCATGCTGCAAGTGCAAGGATAAGAGCGATTGGAGCAAAAACGGCACCAATTTGATCCCCCAGCCTTCGAATCGAGGGTCTTTTTTGTTCCGCTTCCTCTAATACAGCAACAATTGAAGCATAGCGTGATTCAGAAGGTAATTTTTGCGCTTGTACGGTTAGAACCGTTTCACCATTAAGCGCCCCAGATATTACTTGTGTACCAGGAACTTTTGATATCTGATACGGCTCTCCTGTTAGGTAGGATTCATCCATTGATCCTTTACCTTCCACGATGATGCCATCGACAGGACAAGTTTCATGTGGATAAACGACAATATTATCCCCAATCAAGATATTCACTAGTGGAATGTCCTCAATTCCTCCTGATATTTTTCTATGCACCATTGTTGGCATACGTTCTGCAAGTGCTAATAGCACCGAGGAGGCTTTACGCATTGCATAAGCTTCCAGCGCTTGCCCACTGGAAATCATTAAAACAATGATGACACCAGCAAGATATTGGTTTAGAACAACTGCAGTTATTAATGCTATAGCAGCGAGGGAATCCGCACCCAAATCCCCTTTTATTAGTTTTAAAATAATCTGAACAATTGATGGAACTCCACCAATAATAATTGCAATTAATAGTGGCAAATTAGGATTTGAGATGGGCATAATTCGAAATATAAAAAATAATACAATAGCTAGCAATGAAATGCTGATGATAATTAATTGTAAAAGAAATTTACTTGAAAGATTTGGCAACAGTTTTTGAGTCATTCAATTACCCCTTTATTTAACCGCTTTGTTTTATTTATCGACTATTTGATCCTTAATAGCTTGGCATTAATTGCCACAATAACTGTACTCAAAGACATAAAGACAGCCCCAAGAGCAGGCGAAAGTAGGATCCCGTATTTGAATAAAACTCCAGCTGCCAGAGGGATAGCTACTGCGTTATAACCTGTTGCCCAAATCAAATTCTGTATCATTTTTGATGTAGTTGCTTTTGCTAATGCAATAATTGCAACAGCATCCAAGGGATTACTTTTCACTAAGATAATATCTGCCGTCTCTATAGCAACATCGGTTCCTGCACCAATAGCAATTCCAACATCTGCTTGTGCGAGCGCAGGTGCATCATTTACACCGTCTCCTGTCATAGCCACAATGAAGCCTCTATTTTGAACTTCTTTAATTTTATTTACTTTGTCCTGTGGCAACACTTCAGCAAAATACTCATCCAGTCCGATAATGTTTGCTACCCATTTGGCAACTTGGTTATTATCGCCTGTCAACATAATTGAACGAATCCCCATTTCTTTGAGTTTTTCAATAGCCTGCTTGGATTCAGGACGAATAATATCTGCTAAAGCAATAGCGCCTTTAAGTTCATTATCTATTAATACATAGATAACAGTTTTACCTTGAATGGTTAATGAGGTAATCTGATCAATTTCACTATCTTTAAGATTATATTTAACACCTTTTTCTTTTATATATCCTAAGCTGACTGTTTTTATTGATGTCCCCTGTACGTTTCCCTCTGCACCTTTTCCAGGAATGGCTTTAAAATTTTCAACGAGTAAATTTTTATTTCGAGACAATACAATTCCTTTTGCGATAGGATGTTCGGAGTGAGATTCAACGGCGGCGGCATAATCCACTAATTCATCTTTGCTTATTGAATTGTCGAAAAGAACCACATCGGTAACTCCGAATTTCCCTTCAGTCAAAGTCCCAGTCTTATCAAAAACGATTGCATTAATATTACGCGCTGATTCAAATGCAGCTCGATTTCGAATTAAAAGTCCATTTTGAGCTGCTATGGCGGTTGAAACAGCCACCACCAGGGGTACTGCCAATCCTAGCGCATGCGGGCATGTAATAACCATGACAGTTACGGTGCGTTCAAGAGCAAAAGAAAAGCCTTGGTTCGTCAAACCTAACCATATAAGTAGCGTAATAGCTCCCCCACCTAAGGCTATAAAAGTGAGCCATAAAGCAGCTCTATTTGCAATATCCTGGGTTTTTGATTTGCTTTCCTGTGCTTGCTTTACTAATTCAATTACCTGAGAGAGGAAAGAATCTTTCCCGGTTTTTTTAATTTCTATAATAATGGATCCTTCACCATTAACAGCACCACCAATAACATTGGATCCCGTTTTTTTAGGCACAGGCTTAGATTCACCTGTTAACATTGACTCATTTACACTGGTATCCCCTGAAATAACAACACCATCTGCAGGTATTTTTTCACCAGGTTTTACCAGTGCCTTATCCCCAATGACTAGTTCATGTAGTGGCACATCCTGGGTTGAACCGTCTGATATAACCTTATGTGCCAAAGCAGGCATCAATTTTGCTAATTGTTCTAGCGCTTTTCCAGCGCCCAAAACAGATTTCATCTCGATCCAATGTCCTAACAACATGATGTCAATTAACGTTGCCAGTTCCCAAAAAAAGAACTCCCCTGAAAGACCGAAGATAACTAAAGAACTATAAAAATAGGCAACCGAGATAGCGACTGCAATCAATGTCATCATCCCGGGTAAGCCCTTTGACAATTCCTCATATATGCCTTTTAGGAAAGGATAGCCACCATAGAAGAAAATAATCGATGATAGCCCAAACAAAACATACTTATCATTTTCAAAAGATAAAGCTGTTCCTAGGCCTAAAAATTTTTGAATCATGGGTGAAAGCAAAAGAACTGGAATGGTGAGAACAAAGTTAATCCAAAACCGGTTTCTGAAATCTTCAATCATTTTTTCATGGTTATGCCTGGTAGCATGCGAGTGACCATGTGGCATCTGATGCATGTGATCTTGGTGGCTATGATGCAACTCCATTGAAACTCCTATCCATTAAAAGCCCTAACGACACAACAAAAAACAAATATTACTAATAGCTCAATTTTTGTTGGGCCAAATAATATATAAATAATACTAGTTCAAAAGCTAAAGATAAGTACAATGATGAGACACTATTGGAGTGTCAGTTATATTCTAAAAATTATCAGGCTACAATTTATAAGGAATCAAGCACTCGCTTTAATCTTTCTTTCGCCTCAGCAGATAATGATAGAATTTCTGATTTATTAACTAAGTTTGCAATAATATTCGGATCCAATATTTCAACTTCCGTTTTATTATCTTCCTTCGCTCTTACTACCACATTGCAAGGTAATAACAAACCAATTGAAGGTTCTATTTCGAGAGCACGATGAGCAAGGGTTGGATTACATGCACCCAATATTCGGTAGGGTGCGGAATCTAAATTCAGCTTTTTCTTGAGTGTTGCCGCCACATCAATATCTGAGAGTACCCCAAAACCCTCGCTTTGTAAGGCTTGAGTTACCTTAGTAATAGCATCATCAAAAGAATAACTGACAGTTTTGCCAAATCCATAATTATTTTTCATTTCAATGAAACACCTCTAAAATGCTATATTTCGTTTCAACTATAATTATAGAAGTTAAAATTGGCTTATCAAACCACGCCAATACTACATATCTTATACCATTGGTGGTATATCATATTTATGTTTCATGCTGCAATAAAGCAAAAAAAATTTAGGAGCACATTCCTATAGCGCAGGAGACGCAACCGGTGGTTCAGAAGAAGCTATAAAGATTGAATTTATTTGCCATTTTTGGTTCAATTACCTGCTGCAGCCTAAAATTTAGGATTTCGCAAAGTACACGTTAAATTTTTTATCCCTCTGGCATATTTTTACGTCTAGTTCGAAGCTTCACATGACTCTCTTCTGAAGAGTTAGTATGACCTCGCGATTTTAACAAAATCGAGACGGTATTATGGTAAGTGGGTAGAGATCTTAACTCATGCCAAATTAAACAGCCTGCTGCTTGATCATTCGGATTAATCGATCTGTCTGCCTTTACTTTTCGATCATCAAAAGAAACACCGGGTTTTTCAGAAACAGGACAAGCATTGCCTTTATAATTAAAAAATAAGCGCCTTTTACGACAGGTAAAACTTGCTAAAGTATCCGCTTGAAAATAACTCTCAAGTTCATGATTTTCTTTGATATCAACACAGTCACTGTCCTTTCTTCTAAACTCATTGTATCCATCTTCATTCAGAGGTACAGATAATTTGAATGAAGCTGGAAAAATTTCAGGGTATACGGTAGCAATTAGTTGACCGGTTAAGGCATGAAAACTAAGCGCTATCCAACGATCTATTTCTTCTTTGGAAATCCCGAAATCTACGGGTGGCGCATTTAAAATTTCAAGTTCTCCTTTGGTAGGTGGTTTTTCTTGAGAAAATGTGCATATTGTTTTGACCTTTTCCTGACCAAAACCCAATATACCGTTCATCACAATTTGAGAATAATCTTCAGTACCATATCCTTTTCCTTGTGCTGGATCGACAACACCAGCGCCTTCCCCTTCTCCTCCCAAAATTATGGTGGCATAGCTGAATCTCTCCGCGTATTCAGTTTCACTTAAGCCTAGTACAAAAGTTTCTGTTAATTGAATTGGATATAAGGATTCATCTTGAGCATATTCTGGATTCGTTAAAAGAGACCAAATACCTACTTTGCACTGGTTTTTAGTTATTCCATAACGAAAAAGTCGCAGAAGACAAGTTAATTTTTGGAAAAAGGCAAGATTTAGTCTTGTTTTACTCGATGAATCGTTGAGTATCAATATTTCAGGAAATAGCATAGAATGCAGTGATTGACTTATCAAAGCTGGCAATTTTCTGAGCTCATTAGCAGTAAACTCAATCTTGCCAAAATGCCTTGGTTTCAAACTCTTTAGGAAATTTTCAACCACTTGTTTTGCTTGGTTAATTGTAAACTTTTCTAAATCAGCAGGAACTTCTAAAGGGAGAGAGCTTGTAATAAAATATGCTAGCGATATTTTAAAAGGATTAAATTTGGTTTGGAGCTCTCCCCCTGATCTATCTGTTGGATCCCCTAAAGGTATGATTTGGTTTGCTATCATTTTTGCTGAGATATCGGCTACTTTTTTTCTCTTTTCAGCAATAGGTTTTGGGACAAAACGTTTTTTTATTCCTCGCTTAATCCAAATATATTTTTGTCTTAACTCTTGAATTTCTGCTTTTTCCTTTTTTTCTTGCCTTTTTAAATGTCGATGAACTTCTTGTTTTGGTGCACTCATATTGTATCTCCTATTAATTTATATTTTTTCAAATTTATGGCTAAATTTGAGTTTAACTTCTTTACTAGATTAACTATCTAGGTCGTTATTATAGTACGTTAACTTAATTATATTAACAAGGCAATCTTGTTGATTATATCATATAAGAATATTAAAAAATCATTTTTCTTACTAGGGCCTGTTGACATGCGGGTCTCTTCTATCCACTTGATTTTATTATAGTTTTAAACTTCCTTAACCCGCTACCTATGTTGAATTATGCACTAACTGTGCAGCACTGATGGACACAAATTGGACACAGCCTTTATTTAATGTGAACAAAGG
>Ga0207032_1167_pt1 | contig 16382 bp, 19 predicted proteins | sample Alteio_BWMinCont_38_FD_153308 | JGI IMG/M metagenome (GOLD analysis project Ga0207032, IMG submission 153308) | Enriched cells from forest soil in Barre Woods Harvard Forest LTER site, Petersham, Massachusetts, United States -... | ecosystem: Environmental > Terrestrial > Soil > Temperate forest >... | reverse complement strand
TCGCTATCGCTTTGCCCGGTAACCACCTGCGAAATAAATTGGTATTCGTCATTTGGGTTGCTACCATTAGAGCTGTAAAGTTGTAAAAGGTTACGGAATGGAAGTTCGGGGTCAAGTACCGCCTGTACATTGGCACATAAAGCAGTGTTGCTATAGCTTAGCACCATTGCCGGGTTAAGTATCGTATTCGGACTCACATTGAACGGCCCATTAAAGTCATCCAGCATGCCGTTGGCTTGCTCCGTAATTACACCATTTGCAGATAGCGCCCAGCCTAGGCCTACATTACTAGCTAACGTTGCCACCTGGACTCCGCTGGCATGGTAAGAAAGTGACAATGGATACGTCAGCCCTTTAATACCAAGATTATAAATGGGCACGCTGATCTCTGGCGTACCGTTGCCCAGCTGTACCGGAAAATTAACAAACTTTTGTAACGCGGCCGCATTGGGCGATGGTGGTATAATTTGATTGACGGCGGGTGAGCTGTCTTGCCCAAACGACGAACTGCTCCAGGTTAATAGAGATACGGCGATAAGTAAATAGGTCTTTTTCATGTTATTTTTATCAAATACTTAATTAGGAATTATATCAATCTAAATTTTTTATCATTTTTAGCAGCGGAGGTTGCTTGATGACATTTCGGGCAGGTGATGGTTTTGATCGATGTAAGTTTTTACTTCGGTTAGGTTAGGCAAGTGGTAAGCCGGTTTAAAAACGTAATCCGGCAATACGTTCATATCCACGATTACTTCCTGCGAATGAATGGTGGCGATACAAATATTTTTGAACATATTAAGGTAAGTTTAAATGGTTTCTTATTTACTTTTATTGGCCGCTTGCAGCAGCAGATTTATTTTTTTTTCAGTATTTCCAGTTCTTTTTTGGTCCCCTGGTTCACGGCTAAATCTCGCTTTAGTTCGTCGACCTGACATTGCAAGTCTTTGATTTGCTTATCTTTATCAATCAAATACAGCGTTAACTCCTCCACCTTCTTTAGCAGTTTGGCATTCATATCGCCCAGGCTAAGCCCGTCTTTGGCCACCTGCTCGGCTGAGGGCATTTCGGGCAGGTGATGGTTTTGATCGATGTAGGTTTTTACTTCGCTTAATGAAGGAAGATTGTAGTTGGCTTTAAAAACGTAATCCGGCCAACCTGTTAAGTCGACTTTTACTTCTTGGGTGTGGATAATACCGTTTACAGCTAATTTAGCATCAGGACTTGTTGTACCGATGCCAACATTACCGCCTGTATTCCAGGATAGCACCGGGGTACCAAGAACTGCCGGGGCTGTACCATATCCTAGACTCCAAACACCCGCCGAAGGGTTTTCAAAGAAGCCATAATTGATACCGGCCGAATTAATTACAATTTCATTCCCACCAATATTTGAGATAAGCGCTGCACCACTCAGCTGTAATTTAACGGTCGTGCTTATAAGATTGGTAGCTCCAATACCTACCCCACCCCCACTTTTTATAGTGACATTTGTCGTAGAGTTGGTTCCCAGAAGCAAATCTCCTCTGGCATATTTTTGAAAAAGAACAACGTTGTTAGTATTATTATCGAAGTACAATTGAGCATAGTCTGTACCCGCATTAGCTAAGCCAATAATTGATTTATTTAAACCCGTCGCTTCTATTTTAATTTCATTGTCGGCACTTGCTTTATATAAATGAAGTATCGTAGCAGGCGTCATCGTGCCAATACCTACACTACCTCCATTATAATAAACAGGGCCAGTTGGGCCTCCGGTCCATTGTGCGTAAGAAAAGTTGATTGCAACAACCATTGTAAAAAACGATAAGGAGATTTTTTTCATGGTTTAGGTTTTATTAAGGTGGAAACTTGTTTCTTTAATTCGTCTATTTCTTGTTGTTGAAAACTAAGCTGAGTTGTTTGCGATTGATTTATTGCTTGCTGTTCTTTTATCTGCTTATCTTTTTCAATTAGATACAGGGTTAACTCTTCCACTTTCTGCAATAGCTTTACCTGATTCTCACCCACGCTTAAGCCATCTTGCTGCATTTGCTTAGCCGAGGGGATTTCGGGCAAGTGATGATTGTCTTTTATATATCTTTCGAGGCTGGAAATGGAAGGCAGCTTATAGGTTGGTTCGAATACAAAATCAGCACCGCTTGTATTTACTACAATTTCGTTAGCGCGAACAGGGCCTGCAACGTCGAGTTTATAAGCTGTGTTTACCTGTGTAGCTTGCCCTATAAGCACATTACCGGAAGAATTAATGGTAAGCCGGTAAGCGCCTGCTGTTTGATCATAAATATCTAAGTTTCCAACTGCGGACACCCCATTATAAAAGGTGTATTGATGGGCGCCGGTCCTGGAGTCAGAGATGCTGAGCGCAGGCGGATTGCTCGAGCTTCCAATCAAATTCAGGGTGCCCCTGTTTGAAGAGGAACCAATCGTTAGCAGACCGCTGGAACTGGTCGTCCCAATACCCACCGTACCGTCAGCTTTCCAGAATCCGTTTCCCGCATTTACAGACGAGTGGCCAAAGTAGATGTCTGAGGCCTGGTCATATCCCAGGTAAATTAACCCGGTGCCTATGGGATCAATGCCTACTCCACCAGCGCCCTGCCAAATACTCAGGTATTTGCTGGTGGGCGTACCGTCTAATGATCCGTCTATCATCAAGCCATTTCGCCCACCTGCAGCCAGGTATAATTTAGACGCGGGGCTTGATGTCCCAATGCCGACATTGCCACTTACGGCCAGTCCGTTTGCAGGGGCAGAGTTTGGCAATGATGCAAATAAACCAATAGCTGTACCGCCCGATGTGCTGCCCACGGATAATCGGGGGACGTTGTTTGACGGATCAATAAAGAAGTTCCCGTTTGCTTGCATGATCATTTGCGAAGTCCCTGTCGTTGTTGCCACGTTCTGAACCGTCAATCCTCCCGTTGAACTTGTCGTAAAGCTTGAGTAGTTTGATGCATCATATCCAAGCCGGAGTTGTTCGGCTGTTTTTACAACATGAAGTGCGACCGATGGCGTTGTCGTGCCGATACCCACATTGCCGCTTGAAGGAAATGTATTTTGCGCATAAGAAAAGTTAATTGCAAAAACCATTGCAACAAGCGATAAGGAGGTTTTTTTCATTGTTTAGCTTTTATTAGGGTTGAAACCTGCTTCTTTAATTCGTCTATTTCTTGTTGTTGTGACTGCTTAACCTCTTTGATCTCTTTATCCTTCTCAATCAAATACAAAGTCAGCTCTTCAACTTTCTTCAGCAGTTTGGCATTCATCTCGCCTAAACTTAGGCCGTCTTTGGCAACCTGTTCGGCTGATGGCATATCCGGCAAATGATGGTTTTGATCTATGTAGGTTTTTACTTCGTTTAGGGTTGGGAGGTGGTATGCCGGTTTAAAAACATAATCCGGCCAGGCTGCATACAATTTTACCGTCATTGAGGTGGCAATGGCGTCACCGTTTACAGCAAGTTTGTAACCATGTGGATCGGTAGTGCCGATAGCAACATTGCCGATGCTGTTAATAACTAATCGCGAAGCACCGGCAGTTGCATCATAGACAGCAAAATTTCCGGGGGCACCTGTTGCCGCTACATCAAGTACACCAGAGCTCACTATTCCCCATTGTCTTCCGCTTGCGCCGGATGTCCCGTTTAAATAAAGGATAGGACCATAAATGCTTCCCGACCCGGTCGTTGTAATTTGAGCCGAAGCATAATCATTACCAGGATCAGCGCCGCTTCTAACGATTTGCAAGGCTGCAGTCGGGCTGGTCGTTCCGATTCCAACATTACCATATCCCGTCAGGGTCATTAAGTCTGAGGTTTGGTATCCCCCAGCTGTACTATTGTACAAATGTCCAAAGGACATATGGGTATAGCTACCGTCATAATAAGTTGCTATTTGCCCGGTAATATTTGCCGGATCGCGCCAGGTGAGGGCTTTTTGTCCGCTGGGGCCATAGGACGTTTGCAGGCTAAACAATTCGCTATATGCGGCACCCGTGCCTCCATCATAGACTTGAAGATGGGCGTTTGGGCTCGTCGTTCCAATACCGACATTGCCAAGGCGATTAATGTGCATTTTCGAACTTCCACCAAGTATGCCTGCGTTTGAGGTATAAAAATCTATGCTTCCACTATTGGTAGCACCGTCGGTATTACCAACAATTGCAGCAATTCTCTTATCGATTGCAGTAAGACTAGTATTTAAAAATGAGAATGTACCCACAAACGTTGATGTACCTGTAACATTTCCCCCTGATCCTATTTCAGAAATACCGTTTACCGTTGGGTTGTTTACCGCAAGAAAGGTTGCTGCATTTGCTGAGAATGCAGGCGTCGTCGTACCAACACCCACATTCCCGCTTGAAGGGAAGGTATTTTGCGCATAAGAAAAATTGATTGCAAAAACTATTGCAGTGAGGGATAGAGAGATTTTTTTCATGGTTTAGATTTTATTAAGGTGGAAACCTGTTGCTTTAATTCGTCAATCTCTTTTTGCTGGGATTGATTTACCTTTTGCTGATCTACTATTTGATTATCCTTATCAATCAAATACAACGTCAGCTCCTCCACCTTCTTCAGCAGTTTGGCATTCATGTCGCCCAAACTAAGGCCGTCTTTCGCCACCTTTTCGGCTGAGGGCATTTCGGGCAGGTGGTGATTTTGATCGATATAGGTTTTGATTTCGGTTAGGGTCGGCAGGTGGTAGGCTGGCTTAAATACGTAATCGGGCAACACATTCATATCGACGATGACTTCTTGCGAGTGAATAGTACCTTTTACACTTAGTTTTTGATCGGGGTTGGCGGTGCCGATACCAACATTGCCGTTTGAAAGCAGCCTTAAGTTAGCAGCATATAAAGAGCCTCCTGGTACTAACATTTCCGCGTAATCACCACCAATAGCAGGGTTATACCCTTTATAAATAAGGGTATTATTTGCCCATGTAATACCAACCGCAGACACTACACCAAAGGCCTGGCCGTCATTGACATAAGCCCCGGTCGTAAATCTTCCTTGCCCGGTTACATCAAATTTGTAGGCGGGACTTGCAGTGCCAACACCCACATTCCCTTGAAAGTAACTGCTGGCCCCAAAGCTTGCAGCTAATGCGACGTTGGGGATCGTCATGTTCCAAACCGACATATAAAATACATCGGCTGTATTTGAAATGCGGGACGCACTGGCGTTTGACCACCACATTATGCTCGCGTCATGCCTCGTTCCTGCATCGCTTCCAATTACAATATCAGCCGCATATGGGTTAGAAGAATTTATCAAATTATTTCCCGTTGTGGTTATCTGGCTTTGTGCATACGAAGAATAACAAGCCACGAATGCAGCTAATATTAAGAGTGTCCTTTTCATGATAAAATTTAGTTTTTGTTTAAAGTCGTGGTTATGGCATTCAATTGTTGCTTAAACTCATTGATTTGTTCTTGCTGTAAGCGGAGTCGTTCTTCTTGCGAATTAAGCCGCGCATCTTTTTCTTTATCCTTATTATCGTTCTCGATCAAATACAAGGTCAGCTCCTCCACATTCTTCAACAATTTGGCATTCATATCACCCAGGCTAAGGCCGTCCTTAGCAACCTGCTCTGCCGATGGCATTTCGGGCAGGTGGTGGTTTTGATCGATATAGGCTTTTACTGCGTTTAGGGTGGGCAAGTGATAGGCTGGCTTGAATACATAATCGGGCAGCACATTCATATCTACGATTACTTCCTGGGAATGGATAGTGCCTTTTACGGTGAGCTTTTGATCGGGTGAGGTGGTACCAATGCCGACATTGCCGGAAGAAGCGATACGCATTTTTTCAACCATACCTCCAGTGCCGTAAGTGCCAAAAGCAAGATAGCCTGAGCCATCGCCAGGCGTGCTATTTTCTTTTGCCCCTTTAATGGTAGCAAATTCCAAATCCCTCGGGTCTCCTGCATCGAGCCATCGTCCACCCAAGCCTATGTTTGCGCCGACATTAGGACCAGCGGTACTATTTGAACTGATTGTAAGATTGGCGGACAGGGAGGCTATGGTATTGTCCGCCCCTACGATAGCAGCGTTTGTTGCCGGGAAGAACGCGCCATTATTATCTGTTCCGGATACTACACTTAATTGTGCCTTTGGCGATGCGGTACCGATGCCGACATTGCCATTTGCTCCAAGTATTCTTACACGTTCCATATTGTTAGCACCCAATGACAAGTCGGAATATCCACCATTTTCCATCGATGCTACGTAAGAAACGAAATTACTATTAGCTAAAAACAAGGTTGACCCGCCGCCTTTAACAACATAAATATTTCCGTTTACTTGTAATTTTTCGCCCGGGGTTGTTGTGCCAATTCCAATATTATCCGTAGTTGTCGTATTGCCACTGCTAGAAGTCCATTGGGCATAAGCAAAGTTGATTACAACAACTATCGCAATAAACGATAAGAAGATTTTTTTCATGGTTTAGATTTTATCAGGGTGGAAACTTGTTTTTTTAACTGTTGTATTTCTTTGTCCTTTTCAATCATATACAAGGTCAGCTCTTCCACTTTTTGCAGCAACTTGGCATTCATCTCCCCCAAACTCAGGCCGTCTTTGGCCACCTGCTCAGCTGAGGGCATTTCGGGCAAGTGATGGTTCTGATCGATGTAGGTTTTTACCTCGTTTAGGGTTGGGAGGTGGTATGCCGGCTTGAAGACGTAGTCGGGCCAGCCACTCATATCGACTTTTACCTCTTTAGAATGTATGGTACCGGCAACTGATAGCAACTGATCAGGTGCTGTTGTACCAATACCTACATTACCTGATGGGTTTATGTAAAATCGGTCGGTACCAGCTGTCAATGGATTGCCGCCGATAGCATTTGATTGCATAATAGCAAAATCGCCAAAGGTTTGATTGTTAGTCCCTATCGTCCAATTTCGCCAATCGTTACCATCAACGTAAGATTGGTATAAGCCTAAGTATGTACCACCAGAACTTGGATTATTCAACGTTAACAAATGATTTGGATTCCTTGTGCCGATACCCACGTTGCCATTACCATTAATGTGAAGGAAGGTAGTAGAATTTATGTCATTATTAAATTGAATTCCTCCTCCGCTCGAATTGAACACCTGAACATTTGATGTACCGTCATGACCAACTTGAAAGTTAGAACCTGTGCCAGTAAGAATTAGGCTGTTTCCAGTAGAGCCAAGGTCAGCCCGAACTTGTCCTACAATTTCTGTGTTCCCTACTACAACGAGTTGCGTTCCAGGACTTGTTGTCCCAATCCCCACATTGCCGCTTGAAGGAAACGTGTTTTGGGCATAAGAAAAGTTGATTGCAAAAGCGATTGCAATAAGCGATAGGTAGATTTTTTTCATGATAAGGTTAGTTATATTGGTATCGTATAAAAAGCGCGGCATAAATTTCAGCATAGCAAAGCCACGATGAAAATTCTTCATTTTAAAGACAAAAATTAAAAGAAAGCACACTATAGGTAAATGTCAGACTAGAGGCCCAGTCACTTATCGATCAAATTGTTTTTCCGGTTTGATATTTCGTTAGACTAAAATTGTAATTATAATTTAATAAAACAAGGATGTTTAAAACTATTTAATCCGTGCCCGGGTGAAGGTTTACATTCATTTAAATAGGAAATGAAATACCCAGCTATCATAAGTTAAATTAACGGGTAAAAACCACCAGCTGCCGGCTAAGCATGCGGCCAAAAACAAGGCCTGTAACCCGGCCAATGGTATTTGTTTGCTTTTTTTATTAATCATGAGCTGTCTGGTTAACCAAAGCAACAAGGTTATCATTAAGCTAAAAATGTAAAAGAATAAAAAGTTCAGCACAGATAAATAAACTGCGGCACATAATAAAAAAAACACATCGCCCCATCCTAATAATCCCGCGGTGATATTAACCCACTGACCCCTCTTTAATGAAAAATAGGCGGACACCAATAAAAGTTGTACTACTAAGAAGCTCAGGTTAATTAAAGTTGATTGCCCTATATCAGCAAAGTTTTGGCGGGATAGCAGACGCAGTACAATAAACAGTGTGGCTAATAAAGGGAACAATATCCAATACACCGACCTGCTCATCATATCCTGCACAAAAATGATCAGTAGTACAGCCAGGATCAAAACCTCAATGAGCAGCACGTTAATCAGGTGTTACTTCTTTTAGGTTTTTATCCTGGTCAATTTGCCAAACGTTAAAGGTGCCGTTGCCGTTGAAATCTACCACAGCGGTAGCTATTGCCGTAAAGGTTGTATTGGTAGCATTGGTTATGGTAATTTGATAATTGGCCCGGCCGTTGCCCGTAGTGCTCAGGTTTTCCTGTATAAAACCTATTTCGGTCAAATCTTTTGAATATTTGGAGTGTTCATAAAAATAGTTCTTTTCCAGCGTTTGTACATGCTCCAGTTGCACCTTAGCCTCGGTGCTTTTTGCCTTGGTGATCAGCGGCATCAGGTTGGGTAAAGCCAGCAATACCAAAATGCCGATAATAACCAGCACGACCAATATTTCGGTAAGCGTATAGGCTTTAACTCTTTTTTTTAATAAGGGTTTGGATGTTTTCATGGTATAAATAGGATACTAATCTAAAAGTTATTCAACCTAACACCAAACAAAATAGCAAATCTTATTGAAAGCTATTGCTCATCTGGAACAAAGGCAGGTACATAGATACTAATATAACACCCACAATCAGGCCCAAAAACACAATGATCAAAGGTTCCATCATACTACTGATGGTTGATGTTTTATATTCTACCTCCTCGATATATTGTTCTGATATTTTACCAAAGAAGTAATCAAGTTGATTGGTCTCTTCGCCAACTTTAACCAGTTGGATCATTTTAGACGGGTATATGCTAAACTGCTGCAGGCTTTGGTGTAAGGATTGCCCGTTCATAATATCATCCTCAACTTTTTGCAAAGAAGATTCTATTGGATAATATTCTATCATCTGCCTGATCAAGGCTATTGCGCGCAATAAGGGTAGGCGCGCATTAATTAACAGGCGCATAGAGTTGCAAAACCTGGCCAAATAGATTTTCTGTACCAGGCCACCAACTAAAGGCATACGCAACAACAGTTGCGACGAAATTTTTCTAAACTGTTCCGTCTTTCGTACGCTGATGATAAATGCCGTTATCAAAGCAACCAGGATAATAAACCTGAAAAAGTTATTTTCTAAGGCCTGCGAGATGCCGATTATCTTTTCGGTTATCCAGGGCAAATGGCCGCCGAAACGTTTAAACACATCGCCAAACATGGGCACCACAAATTTCAGCATAAAAAACACCGCACCCAGCGAGGTGGTCATGACCACGCAGGGATAGGTGAGCGATGAAACGATTTTACGGCGTTGTTTGATTTTGTTTTGATAAAATTTGGCCAGGTCCTGCAATACTTCGATCTGCTTACCGGTTTCTTCGCCAATTTGCAAACTATAGACCTCATATAACGAAAACCTACCGGTTTGCTGCAGGGCCTGTGAAAAGGGAATACCGTTTAAAACCGCGTCCTGTATGCCTTTATACAGTTCTTTATCTTTTTCCTTTTGCTGATCGGCGGTAATTAATTCAAAGCTGCTTTTTAAATTGATCCCCGCCTGTAATAAAGAGCTCAATTCAAGATATAAATATTCCTTTTTTTTATCATCCAGTTCCTTGCGGCCAAAGCGAATATCACGGTTCAGCAGCGCGGTTAAGCCCCCCGCCGTAGTTGTCTTTCCGGGGTGAGCTATTTTTTTGGTTTCGTATCTGCTTAGGTCAATTGACGGCATTGGTTTTTCTTGTTATCAGGTTTGTAGAACTGTATTGTTTATGATAATGATACGGAATTTTTTCGTTTTCAAAAAGAAGGCTTAATTCTATATCGTCTATTCTGTTTTGTTCCTGCTCGGTCGAGATTTCGGTTACGGGTTGTTCTTCAAATGTCGCTGTCACCTGCTGCGTCTTTACTTTAAACGTATCAATTATCCCATTTGTTCGTATAATATAATTAGGGCCAATTTCATAATTAATCAGTTGCCCCGGGCTTGTAAGAACAATCCCACTCTGATTTTTTAAAATCAAATCAGCATGCGCAAAATCCTTTTTTAATAATTCGTCCAACCGTATTATAACGGCCATGTGATCATTTTTGGTTTTAAAAGCACCGTGTGACCGGACAACGATGGAATAAACAGTATACGCCATGCCAATAACCACCGAGGCTATTAACATCACGATGGTAACCTCCATAATAGTAAATGCTTTAATGCGATGGCGTTTCATTTTGATTGATGATTACTTTTTGAAGTTTGGCAACAGTGTCCTGGTTGGTATCAAAAGCTACCAGATCTATTTCGGTTAAAGCAGGGTTGTTGTCATAGGCTTCGGTTTTCTCTTCAATTTTAAAATCGTCTACGGTAAATATTTGGCTGTTGTTTTCCTTATTTTGTTCGGCCCTTGCCAATGTTTCCTGTAACAACGCCTGTGCTTTTATCTTTTTTACCGATAGGGATGACCGCACCACATTGGTCGAGATCATCATCGCGATCGTAAATACCACGAGGATAACCACCATGGATATAATCACTTCAAGAATAGTGGAAGCCTCAACCCTGTATTTTAATTTGTCTCCAGCCATTGTAATATTTTTTTCTTTTTACCGGCAATGGGAACAAGATCGCTGTTTAAATAATAGGAGGACAGCGCAGTTGCATCAATCGTTGTATTAATGATATAATTTTCATACCGCGTAAGCGTGCTTTGATAAAGAAACCGGCTGGTAAAAATACTGCCGTTTATTTTAACCCCATCTTTTAATCCAACAATACCCTGCGAATATATCTGTCCATTAATAATTGTGTTTTTTCCAAGATCGATCAGTGGTTGATAACTTTTATTGCTTTCTTTCTCATAAGTAAATATCAATCCGGTAAGTTGTGAGTTTTCGCCAAAATTTATCTTTGCAGGAGTTTTAACTGTCGACGATTTAAAACGTAAAATACCCAAACATGAAGGGTAATTAAATACACAATCATGCGCTATTGCGATGGAGTCGGTAGCGAAAAGCTGGCAAGTACCTTTAAACCCACTTTTAACTATTATTGACCTGGCGAAAACGATAACATTATTCAAGTCAACAGAGTTTTCAATAATCAATGAGGTATCTGAAAATAAAATGATGTTACCACTAAGTTTAATATTTTTAAGTGTTTCTACCTTTTTACCAAAATAAGCGATGCGGGTTGGTGAAAGAAAAGAATTGGATACCGAGTCAAATTTCAATAAAGTGGAATCGATTTTAGACTTTTGATTGAAAAAAATTTCAAACTGAGCCAGTCTTGAAGCTGACAGATCGGGTAATTTCTTGTCGCTTGTATGTATTTTTCCTTGTATTAATTTCTTATTGCCCTGGTACGATTTACCATCTACATAGGCCTCTTTAACTCCTGCCTTTGATAGATAGGCATCGCCTTTGATCATCGTTTTACCACTTACCGAAACCGGCCTGTCTTCATCAATCAAATACAGTGCGGCCCACTTAGTGGAATCTATGCTATTCGCAATAGAAAACACTTTATATAAGGTATCCCGTTGGTTAAAAGCCCTGGAAACACCGATATCATAAATGCCCCAGGGTATTTTTTTAAGCGACACGGAATCTGTACTATTGGCGAACAGGCTAAAAGACTTTTCCTCAAAACTGGGGTCCTGATTTGCAATTAATATATTAATCCCCGAGCCGACATTGTTTTGTAACTGATCATACCTGGACGCCCTTTGGTATTGCAGCCGATAAAAATAAGCGGATACGATTAAAGATGAACATAGCAAACCTACAACCAAAGCGATAATAATAACAATATATAAGGCAGAAGCTTTCAGCATTGCTTTGAGGTGATCAAGTTAGGCAGTATCAGGTTTGTTTTTTTGCTGGTTTGGCAATGGATTGAACCGGCTTATCTTTCTTTTTAAAAATATTGATCTTGTCCCAAAATGATGCATTGTTAACCGTTATTACGCCGTTATCGTAACTACCGGATTGTTTTAAAATACCGTGTTCGTCAAAAATACTGTACTTGCCAGATTTGATGCCTTTTTTCCAGGTATAAAATTCAATGAGCGTTCCACTTTCATTCCAGCTTCTCCAAATGCCATCTTTAAGTCCTTTTTTAAAAATACCGAGTTCTTTCAGGTTTTTGTTTGCATAATATTCCTGGTATTGTCCGTTCAGCAACCGTCCGCTATACCCCCCTTGTGTGGAATGAATGCCATTGCCGCTATACCAATAGTACAAACGGTCGGTTTCCATTTCCGGCTCGGAATTGACCGGCTTTAGATCGGCCTGGATGGTTTTATCCGGGCCGGCTATCCTGATTTTATCAAAACCATCATCCGGCAGCTTTTGCGCAATGGCGGAGCCGGAAATAAAGAGCAGTAAGAACAATAGGTTTTTCATAAGGTACCCGAGCGCATTTTTATATAAGTAGTCTTTCCGTTAAAAGCGATTTGTATCGAATCTTTTAAATTTTTTACGAGCTTCACCTGTTCCGTGGTTTCTCCTTCGCTCATCATTACCGACTTGCCGTTAATGGTTAGCAAAGCGACCAGATTTTTAGAGCCCGGATTATGGATATACCCGGAATATTTTATAAAATTCCAGTTCATAGCTGGCAATGGTTTTATCGGCACTGCTTTTTCGGCACTCTTTTTTACCGGGTGTTCCAGCGTATCCTTTTGCTTTTGCGTAAGAAAGGGATCCTTATAGTTCAATTGTAAATGACCGGTATCTTTTGCCATCGTGTAATCGTTGTAGGGTTCTTTTACCATAGGGTGATTAGCCGGTTGCAAGTCATCCTCTCCCGGCCCGGCGGATTGAAAAACACGATAAATGATCACGCCCCAAACTACCAGAACCAATACCCCCAAAAGATAGGTGACCTTTTTATTTTTCATCAGTATCGCAAATTACTGCACCACAAAGCTTCTCAGTACACTGGCCGTGCTTTCATTTCCCGCCGCGTCTATGGCGGTGACCTTCCAGTAGACCCGGTCGCCGGACGTGCCCACATTAAAACTATAGGTCGTTGTCGTTAAGCTCATCGGGAAACTTGAATTATAGGTTGTTACCGAATCGCTTTTAAAAGCATACAGCTTATATTTAGCAGCAGAGGCAGCAGGATTCCATTGTAACGAAACGGGCTGGCTGATGGTTACATTATTCGCCGGTGCGATCACGGTCACCTGCGCGGGCGGCGTATGATCGTAGGTCATACTATTCACTAACGACCATTTGGCCATCGCCGTATCGTTTTCTGCGCGGACCCGCCATTGATAAATCTGGTCCTTGGTAAGCGTAATAGTAATTTGCTGACCGGGAATGGTTTGGTTGTAAACGAGTTTGGTGGTATCGATAAAATTGTTCGTGTCTACCTGCAGTTGGTATTTCGTCGCGCCGTACAAATTCCCCCACTGAAAAGTAACCGCGCCCTGGTTAGTAAGCAGGTTATTGGCGGGAGAAGTCAATTGAACGGCCTGCTGCTTAATAGAGGACTGGAAAATAGTGAAACTTTTTGCAGCGCTATAGGCAGTTTTTGAACTCCCGTTTTCCGCCATCACGCGCCATTGGTAACTTCCAGGATTGAGATTAATGTTAAACTTATTGCTTTTGACAATCGTATCCAGCACTAAACTGCCGACATTATTAAAATTGGGGGTAACCACCTGCAAATGATAGGTTAACGCATCGTCGACCGCATCCCACCAAAAACCAATATTATAGCTCGCGCTTTGATACTGATCTCCCGGTGCTTCCGGCGTAACTACTCTTTTGCTGATATCCGGTTCAATAATAGCTTTACACGAAGATATTATTTGAACTCCAAATAGAGCGAGAAGAAAAAACGGTAGATGTTTTAATTTCATCAAGGCTAATTTAAACGTTTATCTTTTAATACCGCCCATAAAGAGCAATAATTATTAATAATACCTATAAAAGTAGAATTATAATAAATCTATATGGAGTTGCGATTTATTATGTAATCGAAATATCGATTATTTATTTTTTAACAACAGCGTTGGTTCAATATCAAGAGCTTTTGCGATAGCAAACACTAAAGAAATGCTTGCGTTTAATAACCCTCGTTCAATTCGGCTTACCGTACTAAACTCTATACCCGCTTTATTTGCAAGTTCTTCCTGTGTCAAATTTTGTTCGAGCCGATAACGTTTTAAGTTTTTGGCAAGCAATTGTATTGCATATGTATCTCTTAATTTGGGCACATCCCAAATCTTAGTGTTATTTTGTTTTGGTCTTTAGGCCAAATGGCCTTATTTTTGTTTTTAAACCTTTTTCTTTATGCGGCATTTATTATCAAATAAAAAATTCCTGGCTGTATATACTATATGGAAGATAAAAAGAGAACGGCTAAAAGAATTAAAGACCGCATGACACAAACCAAGTCAAAGGAGCAGGCCGATCTTTCGGATGAGGAAAAAGATTTTTTAAAGTTTATTGCGGGGATGATCGTAGAAATAATTATTGAAAAAACTAATAATCAATAAGTTATGAATTTTAAAATTGGTAAAAATAAGCCGAGGGGATTCGAACAGTTTACTTTATTAATACATTGAAAATAAGCAAGTTAAAAAAGCAACATCGCTTGCATTTTATGCTGAAAATTTAAGAGCAAAAAATAGAAATTTTTAAACACATAATAATCAGCTTATTATGTGTTCAAAATTTCCTCTTTTGTGGAGCCGATGAAAATGTATTAGAACACTTGTCGAATATTTTGGAGGTTTGGGATGGTATGATAAAGAGTAAAAAAATCAGTTGAATACTATTTAATGTTAAATAATTAGTATACAGCGTGCGAAATAGAACGAAACGTTCTGGAAATATTATGGCGGGTTGACAAGTATAATTCACTATTATGTCTTCACGATACCGATGTTAAACAAGGCGGCTAACGGCATCAATGCGACGCCGATAGCGGTTAAAGTTGTATTTTTAACAAAATCTCTGCGTTTCATTTTGCTACTGTTATTTAATGGAACTTACCGTAAAGTCTATCCCCAGCGGGTTTCCTTTAATCTTACATATCAATGGAAAATCCGGGTTATTCAATATCCATAGCTCTGTCGTTTCGTCGCGTGCCACCACATGCAAAACATCCAGTTGTCCGTCGCTGGTGGTTAGCGGGTCTTGGTCTGCATCGTCTTTTAAATCATACGTAGTGTTGTCATACACATAGCTGTGATTTTTAATCAGGTTATTAAAAGCGTTTTTAGAGATGATACAAAATAAGGTTTGATCGGCAGGCAGTACGACGTTTTGATTTGGAACAGGTTGCGTAAAGCTCAGCTTATCGGCGCGCTGAAAGGCTGCAGGTACAATAACGTAATTACCGCCTGCAAATCCCCTTAATCGCCAGTTTAGAATAACGGTATCAGCCAGTTTTTTTACAACCAATTCTAATCCCGATTGCTGATCATGTAGTTTGAAGTTATAATTGATAGCCGTTCCCTGTTTTATTACCGGCACTATTTTTTGTGCCGATGCGGCAAGGTTTGCCATTGCAAGCAGCAGCACACAAGTAAGTTTTTTCATATTGACAGGTGTTATTAATATTTAACCGGCGGAAGTATCTGCGTTCCCCAATCTGATGGTTTGGCATCCATTTCAAACACCAGTTCGCCGCCTTTAACAATATCATCGTGCTCTATCCATGCCTGGTTAAATGGTTTGCCGTTTAGGGTAGCCGATTTGATGTACATGTTTTGATCGGACAGGTTATTGGCAGTAATTTTAAAATCTTTACCATTCTCCTGGTGCAAAACACTTTGTTTTAACATTGGCGAATTAAGCAGGTAATAAGATTGGCCCGCATTTGGGTAATAGCCCATCATTTGAAAAGCCAGCCATGACGACATAGCACCCGAGTCATCGTTACCCGGCAAACCAAAAGGTGTTGCACTATAGTTGTCCTTCACAATCTGGTGAATACGTTTACTGCTTAAATCGGGCCTGCCTATCCAGTGGTATAAACACGGCGTTAAAAATGAAGGTTCATTAGCTACATTGTAATAACGATTAGTAAATAAGGTATCTAACCGTTTCCTGAAAGCTTCCTTACCACCCGATTTTTCAATAACTACCGGGATTTGATGAGGTATACTTAACGAATATTCCCACGATGTTGCCTCATAAAAAAACGCGCACCAATGGCATACATACCACGGGAACTCGCGAGTTAGCGGCGTGTATAAAAAGGTAGGATGCTGATTGTTAGCCTGACCATACTCGATGTTATCCAACCATTTTCCTGCTGCATTTTTAGGCATGATAAACCCGGTTGCACCATGGTCTGTGTAATCATCGCGCCAAAGGTTTTTCCAGTT
>Ga0207032_1166_pt1 | contig 16655 bp, 15 predicted proteins | sample Alteio_BWMinCont_38_FD_153308 | JGI IMG/M metagenome (GOLD analysis project Ga0207032, IMG submission 153308) | Enriched cells from forest soil in Barre Woods Harvard Forest LTER site, Petersham, Massachusetts, United States -... | ecosystem: Environmental > Terrestrial > Soil > Temperate forest >... | reverse complement strand
TTGATTTAACATCTTTAATAAAGGTTTGCGCCAACTCACCGGCGGTCTGCAAACGCTTTTCATCAGTCCACGCTTTCGCAACTTTAGATTTTGCTTCAGCAAACTCTGGAACATAAGATGGTAAAGCTTTATCAACTCTCACGACAATAGCATATCCATCTTTAATTTCAGTAATTGGACTTTCCATTCCCTCAGCCGTTGCAAAAGCTTGCTCAACGACATTTGATCTCAACTCAGGTTCCATCATCGCTAAAACTGGTTTATTAGCTGCATCCAAACCAGTATTATCAACACTAGGAATTGTCTCAATCACCAATCCATGAGTTTGGGCAACTTCCACAAGAGTTGCACCACCAGCAAGAGCATCTTCTATCTTGTTTTTCGTTTGGTGGAGATATTCACCAAGTTTATAACTGCGAAGATCAGTATCAATTTGCCCTTTAACTTCCTCTAAAGACTTCGTCGTCTCGGGCTCAATCTTACTGACTTGATAAATCTGCCATCCCAAAGCTCCTTCAATAGCTCCTGTGTTTTTACCAACAGCAAGAGAGAAAACTTGTGCAACAATTTTTTCAGGTAACTCGTTATGCGTCAACGTACCAAGATCCTTGAAAGTTCCACCTGGAATATCTCTAGCAGCTGCTGCCATTGGACGCCCAACGTTTAAACGCTCAACAGCTTTTTTTGCTAGCTCTTCAGTAGCATAAGTTAGTTGACCAACTGCACGTCTCTCTGGCTCTGTAAACTCTGGCTTTCTGCGTTCGTATTCCTGTGAAACTTCTTCCTGAGTAATAATTATATTTTTTTGCATCGCTTTAGGATCAAGTCGCAAAAGACTGATGGCACGATATTCTGGAATCGTAAACTGAGCTTTGTTTTGATCAAAATAAACCTTGAGTTCTTCTTCTGTTGGCTCAGCTTTAAGAGTCATTTTAGATGCAGGAATAGAAACACTTACAAATTCTCTCTTTTCTTCTAATCCTTGAAAAAGAGCTTCCAAGTAAAACTTAGGCAGCATCACCCCTGCTGACAAAGTTCCAATTAATTGGTGATCGAGAAGAGATGAGCGAATTTCAGAAAGAAACTTCGCTTCCGTCAAATTATTGCTATGCAAAATTTGATTGAATAAATCTTTATCAAAAACACCAGATTCATTACGAAAAGTAGGCATAGAGTGAACGTGGTTGCGTACAAGTGAATCAGAAACCGCCAATTTAAGACGTCCAACTTCTTGATCAATAACAGATTGATCAATTAACTGCTCTAGAATTTGAACGTGAATTCCGAGTTGTTTTAGATCGTCAGGCCTTAGCTTTCCCTTAGCAGCCTGTTGTAGGCGTGCTGTTTGCTGCTGAACATTATGAGAGAATTCTTCATAAGTAATCGAATGCTTGCCCACAGTAGCAAGAGGCTTCATAGAGCCATAGCCACGAATAAAATCACTAATACCAAAGATACCAAAGCTGGCAATAATTGCCCCAAAGAGTACTTTAATAAACCATTTACCGGATTGATCTCGAAGAGATTGCATCATAATAATTAACCAACATTGTCCTGTTAAAAAAACTCGTAACCATTCAACTTACTGTTTGAGATCCCCGGGTCAAGCCCGGGGATGACAATGGTGGTCGCATCTTCTGCCTCCCTGGTACAGTCAATTCTCAGGGCCCCAAGTGTGTCATCCCCGGGCTTGACCCGGGGATCTTAAAAAAAGTGCTGAACAGTTACAAAAACTCTTATTACTTTAGTTAAAATAGGATGATAACATCAACAAGAATATCATCATAGGAGTAATCAAAGTTGAAAAAACTTATTGTTGCCAATTGGAAAATGAATGGAACAGTCATTTTTGCACAAAAATTGCTAGCTCCGATTGTTGACCAAAAAACATTTCCTTTAAGTGAAGTTGTGATTTGTCCTCCCTTCCCTCTTCTCCACACTGTCCGTGATATTATTTGTGAATCTCATTTGCGTTTAGGTGCTCAGGATTGCCACCATGAATCTTCTGGAGCCTTCACAGGCAACGTAAGTACTAGTCTTTTAAAGGAAATGGAATGTAGCTTTGTAATTGTTGGCCATTCAGAACGTCGTCTTCATAACCATGAAAACAATGCTCTTATCAAAGAAAAGGCTATTGCTGCAATTAACGACAACATCACTCCAATCATCTGCATTGGTGAAAACTTAGAAGCACGAAATAACGCTCAAGCCATAACAACTGTAATCAAGCAATTAATTGAATGTTTACCTGAATCAAAATCATCATGTGTTATCGCTTACGAACCCATCTGGGCAATTGGAACGGGCATGAGCGCAACAGAAGATAACATTGCCGAAATGCATAAAGAGATTAGAAATTTCACTGGTACTGGCATCAAAATCCTTTACGGAGGATCTGTGAATGCTAAAAATGCTGCATCAATCCTTACAATTGATAATGTAGATGGCGTTCTTGTCGGCGGCGCAAGCCTCCAAGCTGATACATTCATTGAGATTATAAACCACTAAAACCTCATAAGTATCGTCTGTTTTTCTGAAGAGAAACGTTTGCCATCTTGACGTTACGCCATGTTGAGATTAAAAATGTTAAAATAATGAATTGTATTTAATTTATTTAAAATTTTAATCAAAAGGTAAGCGTGCAATGCGTTTTTACAAAACACTTCCTCTCTTTTTCATACTGTACGCTGTACAAACATGGGCTAGCACCAAAGAAATTTTAGAGCCAGACTTAGATCATCCTGACATCACACTAGAGACCCCTCAAATTTTTGCATCCAAAGCATTAGGTCAAATTTTGACCACGCTTGATCAAAGAATTGACATCGATCGAAAAAATTTCGAAAATATCAAAACACTTTCACAACAGGGCAACGCTAAAGAAAGAGCTTCTAGACTATTTGAATATTTAGAGATAGCTGGATTAAAAGAATTTGGAGAGAGTTTATTAAGTGGCGCCCTTTCTCTAACAGGAATTAACAAAGAAAATTATGAATCAAAACTCACCCATGCATTAGCAGATTCTTGTTCTGAAGTGATTAGAGGAAAGATTAGAGAATACGTGACTCTCTCTGTTAAATTAAGAAGAGCTCAACAAGAATCAAATCAAGAAAAAATAGAAACTCTTATAAAAGAGATGTATGTCACTTATTTAAAAGAATCTAAAACAACCCCACATAAGCATGGCGAATCTCAAAAGCGTCCCTATTTTTCAATTGCTTGGGATGGAATTTTCACTATGGAATCACCTCAAGAATCCTATTTATTATTTGACTTAGAAATCATCAAAAATGTTATGAACAATCATGCAATGTGCTCCACAGAACATGATATTGTCGCCATAACACCGAGTGTATTTATCTATTTTCAAGAATCAATTCTAACAACTCCAGAAAGATCAAAAGCAATTCCGAAACAAGATTCAATCAAAAGGCTCATGCAAGAAAGAATAAATATTTTTAATAGACACTCTGAAACCATTGCAAAACTCCTTTCTGATCAAGCGTGTGCATTCTTATTAAATTGCGGAGGTATTCTTCGATCATTGCAAGAAGCATGCCAAGACATCAACAGACAAATTGAAGAGGCCTATTCGTAAACTTCTTGATTTAAGTCGTATTTGCTGCCAAATAATAAACTATGAATACAACTCTTTCTGAAACAACACGAATTATTACCTTTGGGTGCCGGCTTAACTCTTATGAGTCTGAAGTCATAAAGGACTTGACCCAAAAGGCTGGGCTGAACAACGCTATCGTTGTCAATACATGCGCTGTTACCTCAGAAGCAGAACGACAAGCACGCCAGGCTATCCGTAAAATGAGGCGCGAAAATCCTGATGCCCAGATCATTGTCACGGGCTGCGGCGCACAAATTAATCCTAAACAATATTCAGATATGCCAGAAGTCACGCGAGTTATTGGCAATGAAGAAAAGCTAAAGCTAGAGAGCTATCTAGATAACCCTGATCACTTGCGCGTATCTGTCAATGACATTATGTCAATCAAAGAAACGGCTGGGCATTTAATCGCTGGCTTTGAAGGCAAGTCTCGAGCCTTTGTTCAAATTCAAAATGGGTGCAATCATCGTTGCACATTTTGCACAATCCCCTTTGGTCGAGGAAATTCGAGAAGCGTTGCTGTTGGTGAGATCACAACTCAAGTCAGAAAATTAATGGAATCGGGATATCAAGAAATTGTTTTAACAGGCGTAGATATTACCGATTACGGCGCTGATCTCCCTGGTTCACCAACTCTTGGGCAAATGATTCGCCGTCTTCTGGCATTAGTTCCTGAACTTAAGCGCCTGCGATTATCATCTCTTGATCCTGTTGAAATTGATCCAGATTTATGGCGTTTAATTGCTGAAGAACCTCGCCTTATGCCACATTTACACATCAGTCTTCAAGCTGGAGATGATATGATCTTAAAGCGGATGAAACGTCGTCATTTACGAAAAGATGTCATTGATTTCTGTAAACAAGCACGTTCTTTGCGACCTGATGTGGCTTTTGGCGCTGATTTAATTGCAGGCTTTCCAACGGAAACAGAAGAAATGTTTCTGAATGGTTATCAAATTATTGAAGAATGTGACTTAACCTATTTGCATGTTTTTCCCTACTCTTCACGTCCTGGAACACCAGCGAGTCGCATGCCACAATTAGCAAAATCTTTAATTAAAGAACGAGCTAGCCTTTTACGCCAAGCGGGGGAACAAGCTTTAAGTCGGTTTTTTGATAGTTGGCTTGGAAAAACAACAGAGATCCTGATTGAGTCTGTCTCTGCACAAGAAATTCACGGTAAAACCAACCATTTTGCCCCTGTTGTTCTTGAAAGTAGTGACGACATACAAGTCAACTCTCTTCTTCAAGTCAAGATGACTGATAAAAACGCTACTCATCTCATTGGTTCGCTCAATGTCTAGTTGGTGGAAACGCCTCAAGCAGGGACTAAGTAAGTCTTCAGAACGTCTAGGAGATAATCTTAAAAGTATTTTAACGCATCGAAAGCTTGATCAAGAAACATTAGACGAATTAGAAGATCTTCTCATCAGTAGCGATCTTGGTGTTGAAATCGCAAAAATTCTTAAAGACCTTCTCTCTAAAAATAGACTTAACAAAGAGGTCACAGAGGTAGAAATCAAAGAATTTCTTGCGAGTGAAATCGAAAAGATTCTAGAACCAGTGGCAAAGCCAATAATCATCAATAAAAAACCACAAATCATTCTCGTGATAGGTGTCAATGGCGCAGGAAAAACCACAACAATTAGTAAACTTGCCAAAATGTGGATCGACCAAGGTCTTACCGTACACATGGCCGCTTGTGATACGTTCAGAGCTGCTGCAGTTGAGCAACTACAGATTTGGGGAAATCGGTTGAGTGTCCCTGTCCATACTGCCGCTGCTGGTTCTGATGCTGCTTCGCTCGCTTATGAGTCGATTACAAAAGCAACAGAAGCAAACGCAGATATCTTGTTGATTGATACAGCTGGCAGACTTCACAATAAAGAAGGGCTCATGAATGAGCTTAAAAAAATTGTTAAAGTTATCAAAAAAATAAATCCTGAAGCTCCTCATAATACGCTTTTGATTTTAGATGCAACCACAGGGCAAAATGCTCACAATCAACTGCAAGTTTTCCAAGAAATGATTGGTGTAACAGGCTTGATTATAACAAAATTGGATGGTACAGCTCGAGGGGGAGTTATTGTAGCGATAGCACAGAAATTCAAACTACCCATTCACGCTATTGGCGTTGGAGAAACGTTTGAAGATTTACGCCCCTTTACAGCGAAAGACTTTTCCTTCAACTTAGTCGGACTAGAGATGACAGGGAGTGATTAATACATGGATTTACTAGATACATTTAAGCCACTTGGCGATAAAGCGCGAGATCTTCAAGAGTTTACTAGTGCAGATGCTGCTGTCGCTCATATTCAAAAAATTTACAAAGAAAACACAGATATTATCCACCAGGCTTTTACAAAATTATTAGAGTGTGGAGAGACTACAAAAGAAACAACTGAACTTCTACAAAAAGCAACGTACCCTTTTATTGGTATTAATGTAGAAGCGAAACATCTGTTTGTTGATGCCAGATTAAGTTTTGGCATCGCTTCTGAGCCGGGTATTTATGGAATAACAGTAACCAGGCCTGATCTCTTCGCTGATTATTATCGCGAGCAAATTCAATACTTAATAGAACGTCACCGCACTTCAGTTGTTGTGGGAATGAGCAGTTGTCAGATTCCTCTCCCTTTTGTGGTGGAACATACGACAACTCAACTCAACGAAGATCAATTACGGCAAATGCAAACTGGATTTATGCTTCCAAACCTTAGCCGTATTGATGATTCAATTGCTAACGGAACATATCAAGTTAAAGAAGGTTATCCGAAACCTTTGGCTCTCTTTACAGGAGAGCGTGTTGATTTTTCTTTGCATCGCCTCCACCATTACACAGGCACATCATCAGAGCATTTTCAAAGTTTTGTGCTCTTAACGAACTATCAACGCTATATTGATGAATTCATTGTCTTTGGCAAAAAACAGCTAGAAGAAAATGATGAATATACTGCTATTGTAAGCCCTGGAAATCAAATTATCGAGAATCCACGTAATACACCGAAAACGCCTCTCGTGAAGCAGAACGAGAAACAACATCTACCACAAATGCCTGCCTACCATTTAAAACGTAAAGATGGCCAAGGAATCACCTTTATTAATATTGGTGTTGGACCAAGTAATGCTAAAACCATCACAGATCACCTGGCAGTGCTACGTCCTCATTGCTGGATCATGTTAGGACATTGTGCAGGACTAAGATCTAGCCAAATTCTGGGAGATTATGTATTAGCGCATGGTTATGTTCGAGAAGACCACGTCCTGGATGAAGATTTACCGTTATGGATTCCTGTCCCTCCTATTGCTGAAGTTCAAGTAGCCCTTCAACAAGCCGTTGCCAATATCTCTGAGCAAAAAGGTGCAGAACTTAAAACCAGAATGCGTACCGGCACTTTAATCACAACGGCCAATCGCAATTGGGAACTTAGGACTTACGAGCTTTACGAACGCTTTAAACAAAGTCGTGCTATTGCTGTTGATATGGAATCAGCCACGGTAGCTGCCAATGGATTTCGTTTTCGCGTTCCTTACGGCACGCTTTTATGTGTTTCTGACAAACCAATTCATGGCGAAATTAAACTACAAGGTATGGCGAATGCATTTTACCGAAAAAGTATAAATCAACATCTTCAAATTGGACTTGAGGCCGTTCGCATCTTAAGAGAACAAGGATCTGATAACCTTCATTCCCGTAAACTTAGGGGCTTTGACGAACCTCCTTTTAGATAAGCGCGATGAATTTAAGCACTCTTCTTTTTAAGCTCCACATTTAAATACCAAATTGCAAACTCTGTATCTAAGACACATGATTCTTTTGAGAGTGAAAAATAATAAATTTCCTTCAAGACCTCTAAGAATTTTTTGTTTTTTAGATTCAGCTCATGATCTAAAAGAAATTGTTTTACATACGCAATGACAGAGATATAAAGATCAATATTAATTTTTTCTAAAGTTTCTTCGTAATTTTTGTAATTCCCATCTTCTAATAGCTCACTTAGATCAGATTTAAGAATTTCAGAAAGCGCATAGAGTGTTTCTAAGGTAGGTGATTTTGTCCGACCAACAAGAAAATTGCGCAAAGATCCTTTTCCTATGCCAGCCAATTTTTCAACATTAGAAACAGATTGATTCTGCTCCTTTAGTTTTAAAGAAATCCTTTTTTTTAAGACTTCATGCTTCATTTTTTTTTCCTTTTTCAAACAGGCCAAAAATAAACTTAGAAAAAATACTGGGAACATTCACTAAGTAATTTGATGTTTTTACAAATAGTGCTCACTATCTTCAAAGTAATGTTTTCAATCTTACTTTAAGATGTTTATTATCATCAAATGTAAAAAAGGAACATCAACGTCTTCATTTCACATAGGTATATCCATTGTAGACCTCTTCAATCCATGTTAAATGAGAAGTGAATATACATCTTTTTTGCAGGAGGTTAGAGATATGGCATCTTATTTTCAGCTGACAGCCCTTTATCTTCCTTATGTATTTCTCGGCTTGTCTCTGGTTTATTGCTGGACGCCGACGAATACATCAACAGTTCTCTTTTGGCTATCAATCTTTTCAGGATTGTGGTTTGGTATTTTTCACAAAGAAATTTTCTTTGTGTTATTGGCTCTAGGTGGTTGCATTGTCATTACTAGAGTTTTTTTCAACACCCCTTTAAAACTTGTAGCACATGGCTGTTTTACGGCGCTTTCCTTCTTACTCTTTTTCCACAAAATCCCAGGTTTTAGTAATATTAAGGTTTTTAATAACCTTCAGATTTGTGAAACTTGCGCACCTTTCACCATGTACTTAAACACAGAAGGAAGTTTAATTGCCTTTGTTTTAATAAGTATGGCAATTCCTTTGGCGCATTCAGAAAAAGACTGGGGCCTTATTTGTAAAACGTCATTTACTTATTTATCCGCGTGCATATTGGTTCTTATTGTAGGAGCACTCTCTCTAGGCTACGTAAAGTTTGAGCCTAAACTTCCATCTCAAACCTTTTTGTTTGCTCTCAATAATTTGATTCTTGTCTGCATTGCAGAGGAAGCATTTTTTAGAGGCTACATCCAAAAACATCTCACAAATTTTTGTGATCGTAATATGTATCCAAAATATCTTGCCGTTATTGGAGCTTCTGTATTGTTTGGACTTCGTCATTTTAATAGTGGAGTCCCGATGATACTTCTTTCAACCCTCGCAGGGCTTTTTTATGGTGCCGCCTATATGAAAACCAACAGACTAGAGACTTCTATCCTCGTGCACTTTGGATTAAACATAACACACTTTCTATTATTCAGCTATCCATTTCTAATTCGTTAGCATCTGTGACTAATATCTTGACAGCACTTGATCATCCTGACATGCTTTTTTCAATATATAACCACTGGGGGTGCACCATTTCGGTGCTGAGAGGATTTAATCCAACCCTTTAAACCTGATTCGGTTTGTACCGACGGAGGGAATGTGATGCTTATCATTGATATAATCGGCCTTATTGCAGCAATAACGTCTGCAATTGGTTTTATACCGCAAATCATAAAAACACACCAAACAAAGTCTGCCACTGATCTATCAATACTCATGCTGACTAATTATACATTATGCTCTTTAGCATGGGTCATTTATGGTGGAATGACGAGTGAAAAATTTGTGCTGCTTAGCAATTTAGTAGGGCTTACAGCCAGCATAATTATGTTATGGCAAAAGCATCTCTATACATTCATTCCTTGTGAGCCTAAATGACCTATAAATCAATTTTGTGCTTAAATGGTGATATTCCTGACACATCTTTTTTCTCTCTAGCAGCAAAGGTTCCTTTAATCTCTGCAGACGGCGCTGCAAATGCATTAATCGCACAAGGTCTAATACCAAATATAATTATTGGTGACCTGGATAGTGTGCAAACCAAATTACTGAAAACAATCCCTTACATACACGTGTATGATCAAAATTATTGTGACTATGAAAAGTGCCTTCATTACATGGAAGCTCATGATTTATTACCGACACTTATTGTGGGAATAAATGGAAAACGTTTAGATCACATTCTCAACAATGTAAATATTTTTATACAGATGAAAGGCAAACACCTGTTTTATGCTCCTCCATTCTATGGCCTTGTGCTTCAAGCAATGGACGAGAACAGAGTTTTAGATAATTGTTCTATATCAATCAAGACCCAACCCAATACAATAATTTCTCTGTTAGGCATGCCTTATGCACGCGCCCTAAGTCGTGGACTTAAATGGGAATTGGATGGTTTAGAACTTTCTTTTCCAGGACAAACATCATGTCTCAACCAAACAATTACAAATGAAGTTAATCTGCAAGTTTTACAAGGAACAATATTAGTATTGATAGAACAAAACACACCTCCAACTATCGATTATAATTGTCCATTTCAAATTCGTTAAAGTCGATTATCTTCTCTCATCTCTGCATCAAGCTTATCAAACTCAGCGTTAATATATGTATCAATTACATTTCTTTTTCTTCCTGTTTCACTCGACTTATCAGCCAAAGTTTTAATAACGGACCCATAGACACAGAGCATAGCCATAGTTGTTGAAATAGTAACAGGATCTACTAAAGGACGATCTTTTATATATTTGAGACAAAGCGCTGTTCGCGTTAGAGCAACACCTCCTGCAAGCAAAAGAACTAAAGCATCTACCCCCATTTCTTTAGGGCTTGTATTTCTGATAAATGGAACCACAGATATCCCCCCTTCTTCATCAGAAACACGACTAGTTAAGAGAAGATGGTTGTTTTTAAAACATGAATCATACCACCTAAGAATCTGTATCGTATTTGTTTTAAAGACTTTATACGTTTTTTCTATTTGTAAGGTATTAGGACCGATAGCAATAGCACACGCTCCTGCATAAGATAAATTCGTTATTATATGTTTTGATAATTTAGGAAACATGTATCGAAGAAATAACTCATATACAGAAAAACCTATTTCAAACAAATACACCCCGCCAAAACCACCCGCTAGTATAAGTCCAAACACGCCACCCACAATTTCTTTAGTCCAAAACCGATCATTTGCACCCTTTGGTTTTAATTTGTGCATTATACCGTTAAAGTCATCGCTCTTTGACTCTATAATGTTAAAAAGATTATCGATTTCACCCCGACCCAAAGCGGCAACTTCGTCAAGATAGGCCTGACGAGAATAAGCACTGACTCTCTGCTCACCTTTTAATTTCATCATATTCACTTTATTACTAATATCATTAGTAAAGCGTTTTGCTGCTTGAGAATATAAAAGTAAAAGAGAAATAAAAGAAACAGCGCCTGTAAATTGGGCAAAAGCATCCGGTGTGTATCCAAGTATTGAAGAATAGCCGATGTAATACCCCAAAGGAATTGACGCAATCAAGTTTAGCACCCCAAAGCAAAGCAATGCTGCATTTTTCGATCTAGGCTGATTCCAACCTACAGGAAAATCAGCTGCCGATACCCCATCATAAATTGTGTAGTATAAAAGTGCATTTGCAATTAACCCGTCAGCAAACATAGCTATTCCTGTGCCTTGATCAATTTCTCCGCCCAAACCATACGCTAAAATGCCAAAGCTAAGAGAAGCAAGAATTGAGCAAATTACCGAAGATGATTTTTTAGTGTAGAAGCAAGCTCGATTGCATGTAGATGGATCTGAAACAATGAGTTCATCACCTGCAGCTTCAGTTCCAGTTTTTGTTTTAGGAGTATATATTGGAGAACCTACTACATCTTCACCCCCGTCTTCTATCAACACATTGATAGCGTCAATACTGTCTCTACTTGCAGCTCTACCCATAGGCGTGCTCTTGTGTATTGGAGAGTCTGCCTCTGTGGTATCAACATCATTTCCACCACTCTGGTCGCTTGGCTTTTGAATAGAAAGAGAAAAACCTAAAGACACTCCTCCAAGTTTTCTCTCATCTTCTTCTGTATCTGCATTTATTTCATCACCAGAGACTCGGCGATACAAACATGTTGGAGCAATGATTGATGTTTGGTGAGAAAGGCTTGGACGTTTTTTCTTTACATCTATATCGACAAGAGTAGTAACAGAGTCTGGGGACACCTCCTCGTGAAAAGACTTACCACGTACGCGTAATGGAGAACCCTCATGAAAAACTCCATCAGCATACTCCATTGAATAAGACGATGTTACGTTTGTCATAAGAAAGACGATTAACATAACGAATTCAACGCTTTTACGGAACGATAAATAAGGCGTTTTTATCATGGATTCAGTCAACTCATGTATTGCGTAGTATGCACAATTTTCTGGACAATGGATTACAAGAGATACTTTAATCTAAAATTGATTAAAAATTTAATCAATACAAAAACATCATACACCATAATCATGATATATGATGTCTTTATCCACCGCTTATTATCCGTTGAGCTTTTCCTGCAGAATCTTATTCACAATTCCTGGATTAGCCTTACCTTGCATGATTTTCATAACTTGACCAACAAAGTAACCAAATAACTGCGGTTTTCCTGAACGATATTCTTCAACTTTTGCTGCATCTTTTTCAAGAATTTGCGCAATTATTGCTTCAATCGCCGCTGGATCTGTAATCTGTTGCAAACCAAGTTTTTCAACAATCTGGCTCGGGTCTTCACCCGTTTCCCAAAGCTTCGCAAACACATCCTTAGCAATTTTTCCAGAGATCGTATCATCGGTAATCAGATCAACCAATTTTGCTAAATGCTGCGGTGGGAACGGCACTTGTTCAATCGTCAAACTCTCACGATTAAGTGCACCAAATACTTCACTAATCAACCAGTTCGCCGTTAGTTTTGCAGCCACGCGAATATCGCTAGACTTTAAGCTCCCAACGACTTTCTCATAGTATGCTGCAACTTCCTGCTCCGCCACAAGAACACTTGCATCATAATCAGTCAGACCATACTCTTTGATAAAACGAGCTTTTTTGGCATCTGGCAATTCAGGTAATGTTGCTTTAATTTTCTCAATTCTCTCTGCCGTCAGAACCAATGGCCTTAAATCCGGGTCCGGAAAATAACGATAATCATGCGCATTTTCTTTGCCGCGCATAGAACGAGTTTCACATTTACTTGGATCGAAAAGACGTGTTTCCTGAACAATAACGCCGCCATCTTCCAAAATCTCTAACTGGCGTCTGATTTCATATTCAAGCGCCTGACCTAAAAAGCGAATCGAATTGACGTTTTTAATTTCAGCTCTAGTTCCAAGCTCTTCGCCTGGACGACGCAAGGAAACGTTGACATCAACTCGCATACTTCCCTGCTCCATATTGCCATCGCAAGTTCCTAAATAACGCAAGATTGACCGTAACTTCTTAACATAACTCATCGCTTCCGCTGCTGTTCTCATCTCTGGCTCAGAAACAATTTCCATCAAAGCAACGCCCGCACGATTGAGATCTATATACGAATGATTCGGATGCAAATCATGAATACTTTTCCCCGCATCCTGTTCAACGTGAAGGCGTGTAATATTAATTCGTTTTGTTACATTTTCTTCAAGATCAATATCTAAATATCCACCCGTGACGATTGGCTGAGTAAATTGAGATATCTGATAACCTGTAGGCAAATCGGCATAAAAATAATTCTTGCGATCAAACACAGAAACAAGGTTAACCGTTCCGTTAATACCAAGACCTGTTTTAATTGCCTGATCAATACAAACCTTATTAACAACAGGCAGCATTCCTGGCATTCCCGCATCAACAAAGCTAACTTGTGTGTTAGGCTCCGCACCAAATTCTGTAGAACTTCCAGAAAAAAGCTTTGATTTAGAGATCACCTGCGCATGGACCTCAAGCCCAATAACAACTTCCCAAAGGCCTGTCTGCCCTTTTATTAAATTAGTGTCACTCATTATTTTGCACCCATAGAAAAACCTGCTGCCGCTTCGATAACCTTTGCCGTATTCAAGAGCCTTTGCTCAGAGAATTTAGGCCCAATCAACTGTAGACCAAGCGGTAATCCCTGCTCAGATAAACCGGCTGGAATTGAAATTGCTGGCATACCCGCCAAATTCGCGGTCACCGTATAGATATCATTCAAATACATCGTCACAGGATCACTCGGCGTTTCATTCAAAGCAAACGCACCTGTTGGTGTTGTCGGCGTTAACAGAACATCAACCTTACTAAATGCTTGATCGAAATCGTTTGCAATTAGCTTTCGAACTTTTTGAGCCTTTATGTAATAGGCATCATAATATCCCGCTGACAGCACATACGTTCCGATCATAATGCGTCTTTTAACTTCGTGCCCAAATCCTTCACGACGTGTATTTTCATACATCTCATCAAGACTATTTCCAGCCACTCGTCTACCAAAACGCAAACCATCATAGCGCGATAAGTTCGATGAAGCTTCAGCCGGTGCAATGATGTAATAAGTAGGCAAAGCATAAGCCGTTGTTGGCAAACTAACGTCAACGATAACAGCGCCCGCAGCTTTGAGCCATTCAATCCCTTGTTGCAAGAGTTTAAGACCATCTTCGCTCAAACCTTCGAGATATTCTTTCGCAATACCAACCTTTAAGCCTCGAACATCTTCATTAAGCGATGCCAAATAAGATGGTTTTTCTACATTAAGAGATGTTGCATCTTTTGCATCATAACTTACCATCGTCTCAAGCATTAATGCAGCATCACTCACCGTATGAGTTAAAGGCCCTGCCTGATCAAGAGACGAAGCAAAAGCAATCATTCCCCAACGTGAACAAAGACCATAAGTTGGTTTTATTCCAACAAGTCCCGTAAATGCTGCTGGCTGACGAATTGATCCACCCGTATCAGAAGCCGTTGCCGCTAAAGCAAGATGCCCTGCAACCGCTGCCGCTGATCCACCAGATGATCCGCCTGGAACCAATGGATTTGATGGATCTGAAGTACGTCGCCAAGGACTTAACACCGGACCATAAGCACTGGTTAAGTTTGCAGATCCCATTGCGAACTCATCCATATTGGTTTTACCGAGCATAACAGCGCCCGCATCAAATAGATTTTGCGTCACAGTTGACTCATATGGAGGCACAAAGTTTTCTAAAATTTTTGATCCAGCAGTTGTACGCGTCCCTTTGGTGCAAAACAAATCTTTAATACCAAGAGGTAAACCTTCAAGCGACCTTGCTGTTCCAGAATTGAGACGCTTGTCTGATTCTTTCGCCCCCCTCAAGAGCACGCTCTGGTGTTTCCGTAATATAGGCATTGAGAGAGCGTTGAGTTTCCATATTCTCTAAGAAAGCTTTGGTTAATTCTGTCGCACTGAATTGCTTCTTGTGCAATCCATCTCGTGCTTCTGTTAGCGTTAGAGCAGTTAGTTTTGTCATTATTCAACAACCTTCGGAACAGTAAACATATTGTGTGCAGACTCTGGAGCATTAGCGATGATCTCATCTACTTTATTACCATCGGTAACCTCATCAACTCTTTCGGTCATTAATTCTTGCGAAGTTAATGAGCCAATCGAGGAAACATCTACCTTTTCTAATTGGTCAATCCAGTGCAAAATTGAGGAGAGTTCTTGGCCAAAAATTGCAAGCTCATCTGGTTCAGTTTTAATGCGAGACAGCATTGCAATTTTAGCAATATCTGAGGAAGTTAACGACATAATGAATCCTAAACAGTATCTATATTGTATTTAAAGTGCACCATACGGGCGCATGATCCGATGCTTTTTCCTTAGCACGAAGTTCGCGATCGACGCCAGAGCTAACAGCAATATCTGTCGCTTGAGGAGACAAAAGCAGATGATCAATACGCAATCCTCCACCTTTTTCAAAGGCACCACTGCGGTAATCCCACCAGGTATAAGGTCCTTTTTCATCGTGATGATGGAGACGAATAGCATCTTGATAGCCCAAATTCAAAAGAGCACGATACCACTGACGCTCCTCTGGAGAACAAAGAACATCCCCTACCCAATTTTCAGGCTTTGCAACATCAGCATCGGTTGGGGCTATGTTAAAATCTCCGCCAATAACGCAGACTTCCTCATAATTAAGCAAAGACTCTAAATGCTTATGAAGTTGCTTTAGAAATTCCATTTTATATAAGAATTTATCACACCCAACTTCTTGACCATTTGGCACATACACAGAGATTACACGAACTTTACCAACAACAGCTTCAATATACCGTGTCTGCGAACCTTCCTCATCAAGGATATTTGGAACGCCGGTGGTCACATCTTCTATCGGAGATTTTGCCAAAATAGCAACACCATTAAAAGTCTTTTGTCCATAGACAGCAATGTTGTAACCGAGATCTTCAATTTCTTGTCGCGGGAACACATCATTCATGCATTTTGTTTCCTGCAATAAAACAACGTCCGGCTGTTGCTCCTTCAACCATTCAAGCAGAAGCGGTAGCCGCATCCTCACCGAATTTACATTCCATGTCGCTATTTTCATAAAAATCCTCTGTGTATTTTGCATCTATTGTAAGTGAAGATATCTAGGTATATCGTACAGATCTAGAGAATTGTTGTAATCTGCTTTTCTTTTGAACTAGGAATTTATAATATTACGAATTCGAGATTAGCGTTATTAGCCAGTAGCCTTACATAAAATGAGCCATCATAAACTAAATTTTGAAGAGCTGTTCTCAGGTTTTTGGACATTTACACGACTGGTGTCTCACCTCGATGTTTTTATAACTGGCAAAGCGTGTTTTACGAAAACTGAAGATAGTATATTATACACAGAAGATGGCACGTATCAGCTGCATGGAGAATGTCAAACCTGCTTTCAAAAGCATATTTACAAAGTAACAGCACATACATTTAAGATTTTTAAAAATGATGGGGTGTTGCTGCACGAAGGCAAAATCGAGAAAAACACAACGTTCCCCACAACACTACAACACCAGCATTATTGCAAAGACGATACATACAATTGCCTATGGATGTTTCACACACGCAACCAGTTTGAAACATTGCACACTGTAACAGGACCGAAAAAGAATTATCAAATTTCCACTCTGATAAACAGAATGAACAATAATTCCTCAAATCGAAAATGAATTACCGC
>Ga0207032_1165_pt1 | contig 16843 bp, 14 predicted proteins | sample Alteio_BWMinCont_38_FD_153308 | JGI IMG/M metagenome (GOLD analysis project Ga0207032, IMG submission 153308) | Enriched cells from forest soil in Barre Woods Harvard Forest LTER site, Petersham, Massachusetts, United States -... | ecosystem: Environmental > Terrestrial > Soil > Temperate forest >... | reverse complement strand
CGTGGCATGCGTATCTTCGGTGAGATCGAAATAATGGCAGGCCGCCTGCTTCGCGCATGTGGCAACGTGCGTCGCCAGACGATATGGCAACGCGTTGATTACGGCGTCCATGCCACGCAATGACTCCGCCAGCGCGCCGGCATCATCCGTGTCCACCACCGCCGTAGCGCACGGCAAACCCTCCAGGCGCCGCAACGCCAGCGCCGTCTGGTCCACCACTGTCAGCGTGTAATCGCCGGCCTTGCATAAAAGGCGGGCAATCGTGGTACCTATGTGCCCGGCGCCGAGGAGAATGATTTTCATCGTTGCCAGTATAGATCACGTATATGACCCGATGAGCCAAGTGAAATAAATGGCGGTCGGGTCGAATTTATTTTGCAGATATCAGTTCGCGCCGGACCCCTTCAATTCAATTCCTAGCGTGCTCCAGCCGATTGCGCGTCAGTTCCAACCGTGGTGTTAACCATATCCTTGTCCTCGACCTTGAACGGCGTGCCGGTAATTTCGACGCCCGAATCCGGCTTCGCCTTTTGGACAGCTGCCGCGGGCGCCGCGGGCGCATCCAGGCCGCGTCGCTTGAGCAGCGGAGCGATGTCCGGTTCGCCGCCGGTAAAGTTGCGGAACAATCCCAGGGCATCGGCGCTGCCGCCGCGTGACAACAGGGTCGCGCGGAAGCGGTCGCCGTTGGCGCGGATCAGTCCGCCATGCGCTTTGATCCAGTCCACCGTATCCGCGTCCAGCACTTCGCTCCAGATGTAGGAATAGTACCCGGCGGAATAACCGCCCTGGAACGTGTGGGAAAAGTACGGCGTGCGATAGCGCGGCGGCACCGGTGCATAGTCGAGCCCGTATTTCTTGAGGACCGCCGCCTCGAACGCCATGGCGTCGGTCGGAACCTCCGCGGGTTTGAGTTGATGCCAGGCCTGGTCGAGGATGGTCGCCTCGAGGTATTCGGTAGTGGCGTAACCCTGGTTGAACTTCTGCGCCGCGAGCATTTTATCCAGCAGCGCGGTCGGCATCGGCTCGCCCGTCTTGTAATGGACCGCATAGTTTTTCAGCACCTCCGGCCACATCGCCCACATTTCGTTGACCTGTGACGGGTACTCCACAAAGTCGCGCGGCACGTTGGGCGAACTGAAGCGCGGGTACTTCACGTCCGAGAACATGCCGTGCAAGGCATGGCCGAACTCGTGAAACATGGTCTTCACTTCGTCGTAAGTGAGCAGCGTCGGTTCGCCCGCCGGTGGTTTTGGAATATTGAGGTGAATCGCGACCACCGGCTTTTCACCAAACAGCGCGGATTGCGAGACGTAGGCGTTCATCCACGCGCCGCCGCGCTTGGACGGGCGCGCATACAGGTCCGCGAGGAACAGCGCGAGCGGCGAGCCGTCGGCGTTGAACACCTCGTACACGCGCACGTCCGGGTGATAGCCGACGAGATCCTCACGCGGCTTGAAGCTGATTCCATAGAGCTTGTTTGCCGCAAAGAATACGCCGTCCTTCAACACGCGTCCCGACTCGAAATACGGCTTGAGCTGCGATTCGTCAAACGCATAGCGGGCCTTGCGCACCTTGTCGGCGTACAGTTCCCAATCGGCGGCGGTCAGTTGGAACCCGCCTTTTTCCGAATCGATGATCTGCTGAATGGCCGCGCCTTCGCGGCGCGCGTTGGCGACAGCGGGGGGCGCCACCTTCGCCATCATGGCGTTAACGGCTTCCACGCTGCCCGCGGTCTGGTCTTCCAGTTGATGCGCGGCATGCGAGGGGTATCCGAGCAGCGCCGCGCGCTCGGCGCGCAGCAGGGCGATGCGGGCGGCGACGTCGCGGTTATCGTACGCGCCGCCCTGGCTGTTGCGCGCAAGCGACGCGTTCATAATGCGAATGCGCAAGGGCCGATTTTCCAGCGAATTGAGCGCAGGTTGCCCCGTGGTGTTCAGCAACGCGATCTGGTACTTGCCTTCCTTGCCTGCCGCCTTCGCGGCGGAGGCAGCAGCGGCAATCTGGTTGTCCGACATCCCCGCGAGCTCTTCGCGCGTATCGACCAGGATCGCGGCGGCGTTGCGCTCCGCCAGAACGTTCTGTGAAAACTTTGTCTGCAGACTGGCAATTTCCGCATTCATAGTCTTGAGTTTTTCTTTGTCTGCGGGAGAAAGCTTGGCGCCGGCGCGGACGAAATCCTTGTAGTAGCGCTCGAGAAGATAGGCCGACTCGGCGTCCAGCCCAAGCTTGTCGCGTTGGTTGTACAGGGTCTCGACGCGGGCGAACAGCGCCGGGTTGAGACGAACCGCGTCGCCATGCTTGGAGAGTTTGGGCGAGATCACCACCTCCAGTTTTTCCAGCGCGGGATCGGTATTGGCGCCGGTGAGGATATTGAACGTGGTCCTCACGCGAGCGAGCGTCCGCCCCGACCGCTCCATAGCGACGATAGTGTTGTCGAATGTCGGCGCTGCCTTGTTGTTGGCGATGACGTCGATTTCTGCAAGATGCTGCGCCATCGCGATGTCAAACGCGGGGGCAAAATGCTCGTCCTTGATCAGCGCGAACGGCTGCAGGTGATACGGCAGCTTGCTCTCGGTCAACAAGGGGTTGTCACCAGCCACCGGCTCTTCCGCCGCGGCAGGCCCGGCGCCACCACTCGCAATCAGCATGGCGATAACCGCGGCGAACCGCGATGTGGAAGCACGCGCAAAGCGCAGTGCCGGCAGATGAATTCGCATGGGAGTGTCACCTCGAGAAATAATTGTAACGGCGCAGAACTGCGGTGAAGGCGTTCATTATAGGACAGGCTGTCCTTTGTCGGACTAGGCGGTGGTGTTGGCCCTTGGCAATGAAAAAGGTGTGGCGATCATCCAAACTATCTAAATTGCACAGGTATAATTCACCCTACGCACTTGTGGGTAATCTGCAATGACACAATTACTGGAACAGGCCTTGAACGAAGTTGCAAAGCTCCCAGCTTCGGAACAGGACGCCCTGGCGGCCATCCTGCTTCAAGAAGTGGCGAGTGAGCGGCGCTTTACTGAATCATTCGCCAGATCGCAAGACCTGCTCGCCGAACTCGCCGACAAGGCCTTGGCCGAGCACGCAGCCGGGCGCACCAAGCCGCTTTAACGGCGGTGCAGTCGCAAACAACCGAGGAGTTTCGCAGGCTGCTTTCGTCGGCGCCGGCTGCAATACGGCAGAAAGCGCAAAGCGCCTACCGTTTATGGTCCGAAAATCCGGACCATCCCTCCCTGCGATTCAAGAAAATTCACGACGCGCGGCCCATTTACTCGGTGCGCATCGACCTCAATTGGCGGGCAATCGGGGTCATGACAGGCGGCGTCGTAGTCTGGTTCTGGCTGGGCACCCATAGCGACTACGAGCGGTTACTGACGAAGCTCTGAGAAGATTCAATCAGGGTCCGGCCACATTCATATCCCAAAACTTTGCGCTGACGGCGTGCACTTCCCGTCATTCGCACCTGTCGACACTTTGTCGGGAATCCGTCAGGCCATTTTGCCTCGGCCTTGCATTTCTATCTTGCAACGCGTAGTCCCGCGAGCCTGTCTTGCGCACGGGGTACGCGGCCAGCAATATGATTTGCTGGCTTTTTTGTGACTCGCCGCGAATGCGCCTCCCCGTAAGGTGACGGCCGCCCGACACTCGCTGCCGCAGACTCGAACGGGCATGCCCTTTGCATTATTTACAGCATCCTTGGCCGGATTCCGAACTCGCCATCCAGGAGTGCAGCACCTCTCGCCCGTTTGCCGGGCGGTGGGTGCCGCTTATTTGGGTTCGCACAACTATTTTGTATGACCAAAATTCGCCGGCAGGCAATGCGCTGGACCATCGACTACGACGGGGCGATGGAAGTCATTCGCACGATGGTTTCCGGCGACATGACCGCAGAAGGCCTGAAGGCGATGACGGCCGAGCTGCTGCACGAATCACGGCGCCGCGACAATTACCGGGTGCTGTGCGACTGCCGCCACGTGAGATCGGCTGTTGACGCTTCCGAAATCTACCGAGACCCGCGGCGTTTTCGCGAGCTGGGGCTGATGAGTTACCACATGGTCGCGCTGGTGCATGCGCCGGCGCTCCCCGGCGATTCCATGTTCAGCCTGCTCGAAGAACGCTGCCAGACCAGCGGCCTCAACGTCAAAGCCTTCACCGACAACGATCAGGCGGTGCTGTGGCTTACGGGAGTCGACTGGTCGACCAACTCCCACCCGACGGCGCTTGAAGCCTGACCCCTTTAATTATTCGATTATATCGAGCGCAATCGCGTCAGTTCCCTTTGAGCACGTCTTCCACGCGGGCGGGATTACTGCCTACGCCCGCGTACAGCGTTATGGGACCGTCGGGTTTCACATGGTATAGCTCGCAAATGATCTTGCGGCCAAGCTCGGCCAAGTCATCTCCTTCCGTTCGCAAGAACTTCACACCATTTACTGTGCGCATCTTTACCACGAAGTTCTGATGCTCGATGAAAGCAGTGACTTTCTTGTCATCTGCCACATTGCGGGGACCCAGCAAAAACCAATCCACCCCCAACTTTCCATCCTCGATGGAATACTGCAAGTTGAGCACTGCGCTCTCATTTTCCTCTTCGCCGGGCGGCGCGAATGCGAACATGATCCAACTCTTCTCAACTTTCTTCGCCGCCAGTTTGGCAACTATCGCGGGCAGCTCACCCATAGATGCCGGTTGCGGAACGGGCGCGCGAACTTCGCGTGTCGACTTAACTTGACCTTCCACGTTCGTCCACCGTTCCGGGAGCAGTAAAAGCAGCGCAAACAGAACGGCCAGAGTCAGAGTCAAGCCAATTATCGACAGACCAATCACGCGCCACCACGAATACGCAGTCCATCCTTTGTCTCGTCGCAGCGAAATCGTCTGATCAAACGTCTTTTGTGCAAACCATCGATACATGGCGGCGACTGCCACGGCAAACCCCGTTCCGCTTCCGTGTTCCGGAAGAGATATCCCGATGGCGAACAAGCAACACAGAAGCACGCCACTCAAAATCAAAGACGTCATTGCCTTGCGGGGCAACCCAAACAGGATGTAGTCACGCGAATAGAAGTAACCGGCCGCCACCGGACCGCCTATTATCGCGCCCACGCATATCTGCCACGGTGTATAGAAGCGGTCCGTTGTCGTAACACCGACGGGCGCCAGTGGTGGAGCATACGGAGTTATCTGTTGTTCACTTGATTCCATGTATTGGCCCCGACCTATTCAAAACGCATACTCACGGCGGGCGCATTCATTATAGTTGACGCAGCCCTTACCAGACCCAGATTGCCAACTATGTCACTTACATAGCCAAAGTGTCGGCTTGCGCGCGGGGTCGTTCGTCATAATGTCGGTCTCCGTCCGACAGAATATGCGGCAAGCTGCAGGTACACTTGCCGCGAGCTGGACTCGACACGGAACGCAATCCCGCGCGTTGCATGAAACCCCGCATCACATGAAACTCTGCCGCTTCTGCTTCGCCCTGACACTTCTCCTGGCGCTGGCCGCCGCGCCATCACGCGTGATGGCGGGCCCGGCCGCCGGTTACTGGTGGAATCCCGCCACCCCCGGTACCGGCTTCGTGATCGAGACGCAGGGTTCGCAGATGTTCATGGCGGGATTCCTTTACGACGCCAGTGGCAATGCGACCTGGCTCGCGTCGGTCGGGCCGATGACAACTGGGAACCAGTATTCGGGTCAGGTCATTACCTACTCCGGCGGCCAGACCTTGACTGGCAGTTATCACCCACCGACTTTGTCCCCGGCCACGGGCACCATCACCATCAATTTCAGTGGCGAAACGAGTGGGTCGCTGACATGGCAGTACGGCGGCGCGAGCGCAAACTTCCCGATCCAGCGTTTCGATATCGTCCCCGGCGGCTCGTCGGCGCTGCAGCCCGAGACCAATCCGCAATCCGGCTGGTGGTGGAACCCCGCCGAAAGCGGTCGCGGATTCGCGATCGAAGTGCAAAACGGGCAGATGTTTATCGCAAGTTATATGTACGACAACACCGGCAAGCCGACGTGGTATTCGGCCTCGGGCCCGATGTCCGATGCCGCGCTGTTCCAGGGCGAGTGGTCCTTGCTCGATAACGGGCCGACACTAGGCGGGCCGTACCAGGCCCCCGGCGTCGCCAACGCTATGGTTGGAGCGGTAACGGTGCAATTTGCCAGCACGAGCAACGCAACACTTACCCTGCCCGACGGCAGGCAGATCCCGCTTACGCGTTTCGACTTCGGCGCGAGCGGCCCGACGCTCTCCGCGTTCAGTCCACCGGCGCTGGCGCCGGCCGGTGTGTTGACATTCACCGGCAGCAACTTCGATCCGACCGCCAGCCTTTCGCTGACGCTCTTCGACAACACGGGCTACAGCGTGAGCGTTCCACTCACCTCGGTCACTGCCACCGGCGGCACCGCCGTAGTGCCGCCTTATTTCAATCCGGTCACCGGCGCTTTCGGCAGCGGCACCGTTAACGTCAAGGTGACGCAGGCGTCGGCCGGCGTCAGCGTCGACACGAATACGCTGTCCGGATTCACCATCCAGCCGTTGCCGGCGGCGAAGAACGCCGGGCAGGGTACGCTGGCGCTGATACAAGCGACCCTCGCCCAGGCGCAAGCCCTGGAGGCATCGACCCTCGGCACGGTGCTGGATTCGCCGCAACTCGAAGCCGCGATCCGCAGCCAGATCAACGACATTCAACAACTCGTCACCAACGTGCAAAGCGTGGTGCAGAGCGGCGCGTCCTTCTCGCTGGGTCTGGTCGGCGGAGTCGACATCACGGTCAACTCGAGCAATATCTCCGACGTCGACAGCCTTATTCTCGCCACCTTGCAATCGCTCGCGGCGCAGACCACTGGCGGCGCCGAGAATTTATCCGCGCAGTTAACTGAAAAGACCGCCGAGGCGGCCGGGCCGGGATGCATGTCGGCCGAGGCGTCGGCGTTCGCGCAGGCGATGATTTCCGGCAACGGCAGTCTCGACACGCTCGCCCACGACCTGCTCGTGGCGCCCGGCGTCTCGGCGGCGTGCAATAACATCGGCAGCTTTACCCCCGCATACCTGATCCTCGGCGGCGCGGGAGGCATCGGCCTTGGCATTGCCGATGGAGCAAACACGCCAAAGCTACCGCCCGCAAGGCTGCCGGGCGCGGCGCTGTTTGCTACGCTCGGCGGCCATGCCAGCGTTGCAGGGGGCCTCAACGCCCTGCTGTCGCCGACGTTTGGCAACCTGACTCCCAACTTGCAGTTCGCCATCGGCGGCCTGACGGTGCTTGACCTGCCGCTCGACAACGAAATGATCGCCAAGTCGGGCGGCGCGTTCGCCGCTAACCTGGGCGATGCGCTGACGGTCTCGACATTGGTGGCGCCGCCGGTGCCGGCGCTGGGCGACATCGTTCCGGTCAACCTGCCGGTTGGTTACTACAGTTTGAGCTATTCCTTCGCTTTCCTGATCAATGGCCGGCCGGTGTCAGGCAGCGTCGGCCCCTTGAATTTGATCAATTCCGATGGCTACGCCTTTGCGACGAACGTACAGGGCACGATCAGCACGTTCGACGCCTCCCGCGGGTGCAACAACGCCGGGACCACCTGCACCGTGACCGTCTCGCCGTTCAACGGCACGACCTTCCAGGTGCTGGTAAATCTGTCGAATGCCTTCGCCTCAGGCACCATCACCTACGTGCTGACCAAGACCGGTTAATAGGTCTGTCATCCTGAGCGAAGGGAAGGATCTGCTGTTGCCCTTTAGAGGTCAAAGGGGCACGGTCGAGTTGTTTAGAATAGTTCGAACCTGACCCCTCTTATAATTATTGCCTGAAGAACGCCAAGAACGTGTCGAGCAAACCGGCCGTTCGCTTGGGTTTCTGAAAATCGGGTGGGACAGTTGAATTTGCAACCGCGGCGTAGGCGCGATTCAACGTCTGGAACAGCTTTTCGGACACGCGTTCATACTCAGGGGAGTCGTCGCCGACATCGTTCCAAGACCCCATGCCGCCAAACACCCATCCAATCTGTGACGCCCACAGCAATTGTTGAACCGGCAATGAGGCGTGGCCTTGCGAGAGAAGGTCCTTGTGATAGACCCCTTGTTCCGGAGTTGTAGATGACAATTGCGCCTGGCTTCGCTCGAACATCTTGGCGAATTCGGAAAGATTGTGCGATCGTGCGAATTTGTCGATCTGCTGCAAGGCGCCGCTCAATTCGTATTTCAGTTTCTCGATATCTTCCGCCGGTACGCCCGGTATCGGCCGATTGCGCGCAACGCGACCGTAGGTGACTCGCCAGATTTTTCTGTCCGCGCGGTTTTGGTCTCCCACTACCCAGCGTGCCTCCCAATAGTCCGAGCCCTCCGGCGTAACCGCCTCGAGTAACCATCTCCCGCCGCCGCCAACGAAACCCGCACCCATGCGGTCGGGCAAGTTCTTGTCGGCGTTTTCGGCTGCGGTCGACACATAGTGCAAGCGAAGCGCTCTGACCTTTTCACTTTTCAATCGCCCGAACCACGCAACCGGGTCCGCGGCCCAGGGTATTTCTTTGCCGTTGCTCGCGCGATCAGAAACGTCCACAAATTGTACGTATTCGCAATATTGAAATGCGCTGTTCGAAGGGTAGAACGCGTCAGGACCAGGAGGCGCGGCACCGCCAAGCACGGCGTTGCCGTATGCGGTCAAAGCGATTACCTGTGCGACGCTTCCGAGCATTTACTTGTCCTGCGCAGTAGTCAATAAAGGCAATAAAGGGATCAGGCCCTATTATCATGAGCGCCCGCGAAATATAGGACCTGACCCCTTTAATTGCCCTGCTGCTTGGCGATAATCTTCGCCGTAAGCTGGTCGAACTCGATCAGCGCCTCATCGCTGACAGGCCGCTTCATCACTTCCCGCCGATCCTCCCTTAACTTCTCCAGAGACGGCAACGACACAGCGTCCGGCACGGGAACCTTTCGCCCGAGCAACTCCCTGGCATAGTTCCGTGACTCATCCGGTTTACTCTGGTCGGCGCTGAATCGTTCCAACCTCGCCTTTGCTTCTGGCGTTGCCGCGTACCAAAGCGCCATCAATATGCTCTTTTGCGATTTCAGGTCGCTCTCCGTGTCGAGCCGCGCCATCAGCGGGCCCAGATAACGGCCTTCTTCCATCGGCGCCAGCATGTAAATCAACGAACCGTGTTGTTCCAGCTTCAACCCAAGTTGGGCGATGGATGCGCTGAAGTCGGGATAATCGAGTACGCGCATCGCAGCCTCGGTGGTATCGAAGCCTTTTGCCGCCAGCCCATGAACCGTCAACAAATAGTCCCCGCCTTGTACACCCCTTAAATCAGCCCGCGGCAGGCACTTGAGGGCCAATTGTCGATCAGCAGGACTCTCGGAGAGAGAAAGTAATAGCTTGCTGCCGTCGTAAGCAAAAAACGTGGGATTCTGCGTATCTTTGAGCTCCGCGCGAAGTAGCGGCAAGGTCTTGGCCGGATCCTTCTTGGCGGCCTCCCAGAACTTGTCCAAATCGGCCGACTTCGCCTGCTTTTCGTCTTTTGTTAATTTTTGCAGATCGAACGAATAAAGCGACACGACTCGCGCGTGAAATTCCGCCGCATCGCCGGCTACCTGCCCGACGGCAACAACAGGAAACAATACCGCGGCGGAGGCCAGGATTGAAAAAGTGAGGTAGGCGAAAGAAGTCATGGCGTAATGGAGAATGGGACAGGCGGATTTTCAGCTATTTTTATGCCGCCTGCTCGCGCCGCATCGCGACGTAATGAGTCGCAGGTTCATTCCAATAACCCCTTCCCCTCGTAGAAGGGGGAAGGTTGGGATGGGGGTTTCAACACGCTCGAACTTGATGTCGCCGCGATTGAAAATCGATCCTTGGGAACCCCCACCTTAATCCTCCCCCTTCTTTCGAGGGGGAGGAGACTGAATCTGACCCGCAGGAGACGGGCCTGCCCGTCTCCCCCCTCTTTCGACGGGGAGGAGGGTAAATCTGCCCCCGGAGGGCGGGTGATTTTGCCCGACCTCCTCCTTCGCGGAAAAGGGGGCCACAGTCAATTTTTCAAAGATATCGAACCTGGCTCCTTTTATTCCAACAAGAAAAACCTGGATGGCTCAGCCTCCCCCCGGGGCTATGCGTCGGGCCTCCATCAGACCAGAACCGAAACCGCCAGCATGCACATCACGATTATGCTGAGCAGCATCGAGTAGACCAAGCCCAGCGCCAGTACACGCATGATCGTCGCCCACCAGCGGCCGCCGTATACGCGGTGCACGGCGAGCGCCGTATAGACCGTGATGACCAGTTCCGTCACGGAACCGAACGCCGCCTGCACCACGAGCACGTCGGCAAGTTCAAAAATGAACCAGGCCGTCTGCAGGTGAAAGGCGCACACCAGATGCTCGCCGTAGTAAAGGTCGCGCCGCAGATAGAACAACTTGAGCAGCAACGCCAGCACCGGCAGCAGCAGAAAAAACGCATAGGGCGAATAGCTGGTAAAGGCGTGGGACATGCGTTGGCCCTGCTGCTCGCCGGTCAACGCGAGAAACTTCGCCGCGTGCTCCTTCACCCACGCAGGTGCGAAATTGAATTTTTCCAACGATTCGCCCGCAAGCCGCATGGTCTCGTCGTGGGAGAGCGGCGCCGTCATCTGGCGGGACGCGGGATCGTAGGTGACGACGTTAACCTTGGGATTGACCAGGCCCAGCACCGCAAACAGGATAAGGCTGACCGAAAGATACAGCCGCAGCGGGTTCACGTAACGCAGCTTGCGCCCCGCAAAATACTCCACCGTCAACGACCCCGGTTGAAACAGGAGCTTGCCGAGCGTTTTCCACAACTTGCCTTCAAGCGCGACGTGGTGGCCGACAAATTCGTGCAGGAACTCACCCGCAGTGGGCGGATGCAAGGCCGTGGACTGCCCGCATTCGCCGCAATATTTGCCGGCAGCAGGTGCGCCGCAATTACGGCACGGGAGGCTGGACATAGGCGATTACGCGGCCAAACCCGGAAAAGCCCCGGCGAGCAGGCCGTGAATGCCGTTCCACGCAATCTGCACGCCAATGCAGAGCAGGACAAACGCCGACAGGCGCACCAGGATGCCCGTACCCGTGGGACCCAGTTTGCCGAGGATTTTTTCTGCGTAGCGATAGCAAAGAAAGATCACCACCGTGATGATTATGATCCCGATGACATGCGCGAGCGTCGTCACCACCAGCGCGCGCACGCCCGGGTCCTGGTTCGCGCCCAGCGTCACCGCGGCCGAGATCGAGCCCGGGCCGACGGTCAACGGCATGGTCAGCGGATAAAACGCGCGCTGATTGAGCTCGTCCGTGGTGATTTGCGGAGACGCGGACCCGGACACCGTGGCAGGCGAGTGGGGATTGTTCAGCATCGACCACGCGATGGCGCAGACCATCGCCCCGCCTGCGACCTGCACCGCCGGGATCGATACGCCGAAGAAATCGAGCACATAAGCCCCAACCAGGGCGGATACGAGCAGCAGCAGAAAGCAGTTAAACGCGACCGCCCACGCCATGTAACTGCGCTGCTCCGGTGGCACGTCCGCGGTGGCGATGAGATAAAACGGCGCGCTGGCCAGCGGATCGACAATCGGCAGCAAGGCGCCCACCGCGAGCAGCACGGTGCCGACGAAATGGTGAAGGTCGGTGAGGTGGGCGTAAGAAGTCATGGCATATTGGAAAATGGAGCAGGCGGATTTTCAGCTATTTTTAGGCTGGCCGCTCGGCAAGAATAATCCGCGCAAAAAAACGGGATGGGACTATTTTCTCAAATCATTCTCACTCCGGACCCTTTGGCTCTCTAATCCCCTACTGTCCACCCAAATCGTTAAGGAATGCCATCCAAACCCCATCGTCTATTGTGGCGAGGCCAGGTCAAGTATCGAAAATCCGTCTGGTCCGCAACTCGCAAACCGTGAAGAGAAGCAGCTTTTATTTTTGCTTTTGCGCTGGGCGTGCTCAATTTACGCGCAAATTCTGGCTCACTTGGATATAGAAATGCGTCAGGGTCCGTTTCGATTGTCGATACTGATCTCGCACACAAAGTAACGCCAAAGGCCCCCGCAAGAGTCTGCATTCGAGCGCCGCAATTCAGTGGGTAACCCACAAAATCGATTTCGTTAAATTCGGTAATAATTGTCCGCGGCTGGACTTTGACCGCAGGTCCAAGAGAAATGCCGACACCGTATCCTGCCGGGAGCTTGATGTTTCCTTCGACGAGTTTGAAATAGTAGCTTTTGTGGATATGATATGCGGCGTCAATGGCGCGAAGGAGACCCACTTCTACATTCGTCTGCGTATCAGTCTCCCACACCAAGAGGAAACCATCTCCCATGAATTTGTAAAAATCTGGGTGATGATCGTTGACGATCTGGAGCACCCTTTCGTATTGTTCCTGCACCAAGTTTGCGACTGCGTCCGGCGTCGCGTCAATTGCCCAAATAGAGAAATCCCGAAGGTCGCCGTACATAACGATAACAGTGCAAGCAGCACCGTGCGCGCTACTCCTATCGCTGGTGGCAGTAAGTTGGCGATTCTTTAAGTACATAAATCCGGAATCAATACAGAGGATACGGAAGAAGTGGGGCCACTTCAATTGTTTCGGAGCTATTGCGAACTTTATAGGTATTTAATTCTGGGGCTTCAATCGCCAAAAGATTCCGCCTGCCCACGGGACAGTCACTTTTTAAAAATATATCGGTCTAAGCATTGCCTTCTACCATCCAAAACACTTTGAAGTTCCGCTGATGGACTTGAGCTGTCCCCTCGTTGATTAGCGGTTCGGTTCACAATCCCGGCATAACAGTCGTCGAATTCTCGCTTGCGCGCCATATATTCTCCAACCGAAATGCCTGCCGCTCGTGCCCAGGCCTGAAGATTCAACTCAGCGAACACTGGATCATCCTGAGCCAATCCGTACTTTACTAACTCCTTAGCGTCGAGAATCTTTATTTGATCCGACGGTACTCGCAACATTTCATCGTAAAGGGCGTCCGGCATATTCATTTCTTTCATATATTTTGAAACCAGGTCCCTCATAAGATTGGCACGATTTTGCGCCGATTCAAATGTAGTTGGCGCTGTTTCTTCCGAATAAGGTCGATGAATTCCAATCTCGCTGCCTTCGTAGAGCGTGCGACGGACGGCTCCGGCCAATAAGAACGCGCATGAGCTAAGGCACTTCATATTTCCGGGCACCCAAATTGTTACCCTGGCCTTTCGGAACATACGTCCAAGTTCCAACGCAGCAAGTACAGCACCGCCCTCACTATCAACGACAACAATGAATCGAGATTCATCAGGATCACCACTAAACCAACTGGGCATTTTGTGAGTCTTGAAATACTTGGGGTCCAAGTAAGGTGCCAAGAGGTCTTTGAAGATTGGTATATCGGCGCCAGATATTATTCCAAACAAATACACCATATGTGGCAGGCGGCCCGCCTTTTTGTATTCGTCGTAGTAGGCCTTGGGGATCGAGGTCGAGGAGTGGCCCAACCTTACTAGTTGAAGTTCCTGAATTGCCTGGATTTGAGCGGGATGCAGTTCGGCGCGGATGTTAGCTGAGCACAAGAAGCAACTTAACGCGATGATCATCGCTACAAGAATCTCAAGTCTGGCGCGATGTGACGCTCTCAGGTTAGAGCGTTTTTTACGCATTGGCGACTCCCGCATTCTTTTATTAAGCAAGTTCCCACAGAGGAGCGGCTTACTGGGGTCGGTGTCGAATTCGTATTCTGCGAGACATGCCACGCGAAAATTAATCGCGTCTGACCCCTTTAGTCCATCACTCATTTCTTTCTCCGAATGCGAGCAAATCTAGAAGGTCATCCGATTCAAATAGTTTGTAGTTCCACCATTGGTAAGATACGTCGGGGAATTGTCCATCCGCAATTAAGGTCTGAACGATCCATGGCGTTCCAATAGCGTATATAAAAAATATGTAATCTGGGCAATGAAACTGTCTGGGTATTTGCTCTCTAAGCTTATCCAGGACCCAATGGTGATTGATTAGGGAAGGATCGCCATTTTCGAGAATCAGCACGGTGCTGGTGCCACGATTTGACCAGATCTCAAGCTTTGGGATTTTCTTGCTCAAAGCAATTGCAATTTGCTCCGCCTGTCCTTTTTCCCAACCTGGCGGCGCAATTCTGGCAATTTTTAGCTTTCCTCCAGACTCAGTCGGACCTCCGGCAATTGCTTGGAGAGTGACGGGAAATGGTACGTCAGGAATCTGAGCCGTAATCACGTCCATGTTGCGGACGAAGTTTTTGAGGTTGGAGGATTTTTCTCTTACCCATTCGGCAATGAGGTTTCGCATCTTGCTGATCTGCGATTGTCTGAGCCCCTGAAAGCAGTTTGCAGGTACAAGCAACATATACCAGGCGCTTCCCGGCAGTTCCGCCATATGTTCAAGCTCTAACAGTGCCTCTTCGAAGTGGATTCCGTCCCGATGTTGCTCTGCGTAAGCTTCTAGTTTGGTGTGCTCCAAGGCAAAGCGGTCAGACCCGATGGAACAAACCATTTCCACTGGTGCATCGTCATTGTCTTGTTCTGGAAATGATATTGCCGATCGTTTGCCTTGTAGTCGCTCCTCCAGGATTCGGAGTACTGCATCACAACATTTCCCTTGATTGTCGGGGAAACGTGATTTTCTAATCACTTCGGCCAACGTTCGAATCGCGGTTTCTGAATGTCGCCTGCGGGGGCTACTTTTTCTTGGGAGCTTTGAATGCCTGCGCCAACTGTTCTGCTGATGGCACTTTGGTTTCGGTCCATTTGTGTTGGAACACTTTCATTTGGGCAGCGGGAACATTTTCTGCAGCAATAAAGCCTTCACCAGGAAGGCCATTTTTCATACTGACAACTATTGAAGTGAGCGGCGGCAGTTTCATGTTCGTACAGTACTGCTGAATCGGGCCAAGAAACTCTCCCACACCCTGACGTGCGACGCCAGTTAGACGAGAAACGATATCGTAGGTCAGGACTTGGCGATTCGTAGCAGCAAACGCCAATACGCTCCAAATTTGCAGCGCGCGTTGTTCTCTTGTCACGTCGTCCTCCCTTTGTAGAGCCTTTGGCGCCGCATACCTATGCTTGACGAAAGCCAGACAGGAATAAATGGGGACGTACCACGATTTTCTTGAGGTCGGTCCGATGCCGCATCGAGAAACCGTGTTCAGTTCCGACTATTTCCTGACTACCTGTCTCCTTCGCAGTCGCGCGCGAAACCACTTAACCAACTCTACGTAAGTAAGCCTGTCGTCGACCACAGCTAAGATCATTTGTTCAACTTCGATGCCGACCAGGATCACAGAATCCTTTTCACCTACCTCTTTGCCCACTAACTTTTGATCTGGGGCCACGAGATCGTAGCCACTCCGGTCAAGAAACAACATCAGAGTCAGGAGCGTAGTGCGCTTGTTCCCATCGACAAAACCGTGATTTTTCGAAAGCGATTGTGTTAGCGCCGCGGCCTTTTGATGGATGGGGGAATAATATCCTGTGTAAGGACGAGCAATTGCCGATTCTATTAATGTCAGATCTCGAATCCCTTCACGACCACCGCTTCGAACTAGCGCAACGTGATGAGCTTCGAGGACTTCGTCCAGCGTGACTCGATAGTGCTTCAGCGCGAACCCTTAACTATTTCTTTGCGAGGCGTTCAAGGGAAGAGGCTAAATCATCTGCGGCTTTATTTATTGAACTCGAGGAAGCTGTGGATACGGCAAAGTTTCCGGTGTTTCCCCAACTTGGTTGTACGCCGAGCTTTTCTAGTCTCGCTTTTGCTTCTTGGGTTGCGGCAAACCTAGCGAACTTTTCCTGTTGAACGACTATTGGCATTACGACCAAAAGCAATGCTGTGACGTGGTCTCTATTATTTCTGTCAATACCTTCGTCAACCAAAAGCTCATCAAACGGCCGCCATTCAGATGGCGCACCTAGAATTGTCTGTCGCGCGTTGGAACTCAGCCGATAGAGTTCCGCGTACTGAGAGGGATCTATACGATCAACTACTTTTTTTGAGGCAGCAAGCAACCAGTTTGGAAGTTTATCACCGCCGTGTTCAGTACTGATACCCATTTGAACCCCCTAATTTTCAACCCTTCTGCGAAATTGGCGACGTGCTGACGCTCGTCAGAAAGGGTGGGCCTGCCTGGGCTCGAACCAGGGACCAAAGGATTATGAGTCCTCTGCTCTAACCAACTGAGCTACAGGCCCTAAAGAGAATTATCCCTGAAAGGGGGGTAGAACGGGGAAGGGCGAACCCAAATCCCCCTGAATCCCCCTTTATGAAAGGGGGAAGACGTGTACAGGCCCAAGGCTCCCTCAGGGTGAACGGATAACTGCTAATCCCCCTCAATCCCCCTTTCTTAAGGGGGAAGTAAGTCAGTCCCGCAGGCCCTTCGACAGGCTCAGGGTCCCGATGGGACCTTGGGGGCAGATGACGCTTCCACCTACGGTGGAACGGGGCATCGCCTCTACACCCCAACAGCAGATCCTTCGTTGCACTCAGGATGACAACCAAAACCTGGGGCTAGTTTTTCCCGATCCCCCTTTGGTAGGGGGAATTGGTTTTTGGCCTTGCCCTCCTCCCGCTAATCAGATTGCGGGAGGAGCGGAATGAGTCAAGCCTCGTTGTCGAGGAAGCTCTTCAGGCGGTCGGAGCGGGAGGGGTGGCGGAGCTTGCGCAGGGCCTTGGCTTCTATCTGGCGGATGCGCTCGCGCGTCACGTCGAATTGCTTGCCGACTTCTTCGAGGGTGTGGTCAGTGTTCATTTCAATGCCGAAGCGCATGCGCAGCACTTTCGCTTCACGCGGGGTGAGTGTGTCCAGCACG
>Ga0207032_1164_pt1 | contig 17016 bp, 16 predicted proteins | sample Alteio_BWMinCont_38_FD_153308 | JGI IMG/M metagenome (GOLD analysis project Ga0207032, IMG submission 153308) | Enriched cells from forest soil in Barre Woods Harvard Forest LTER site, Petersham, Massachusetts, United States -... | ecosystem: Environmental > Terrestrial > Soil > Temperate forest >... | reverse complement strand
TGTACCATTTGGCCCATACATCTAGTTTATGTTTTTCGGCATCTGCCGGCGAGCCGTCTTTTACAGCCTGGGCACCCAGCTGATATTCATCCTGTAATCTGTCGCTTGCATTTTTTTGCAATTCATCAATTAGTGTCAGCGTTGTAGCCTCGTTAGCAGCAGTTAACGTATAGGCCGTAGCCAATGCGCTTACACCTACATTCTTCATTTCCGATGACGAAACCATATCCAATCTGTCGGCATCGGTGTGGTAAAACTGATCGGTAAAATGCCACATCAGCAGGCCCGGTATTTTAGCTTGTAAAAACGGGGTATGGTCGCTACCTCCTTCAAACGGGTTACTTTTCACCACCCAACCGTTATCCTTACCCTGTTGATAACAGCGGTTCAGTACCAAATCATTAAAATAATGCGGCACCATATCGGCCTCTTTTAACGGGCGACCGCCCCATTCGGTATGCTTATCTTTACCGCGTGTCCATATTGCTGATGGATCCGGCATCTTCTCAATCAGGAAGCTGCCGGTTGTTTTGCTTACATCTTCTCCTACCATATCCAGGCTCATCCCCCATTTAATGCATTTGGCACGCGTGGTATCATCCTGTATATAGTTGCATGTGCCTTCAATTTCATTACCCCACAAAAAGGTAATGGTTCGTTTAGGTTCAAACTTTTTCTGTTTGATCAGTTCGGCGGTTATCCTTGCCATTTCGGCCAGCGTTCCTACACCGGTGGCGTTATCATTCGCGCCCGGCTCTTGCACATGCGCGCTGAATACAAAACGCTCATCAGGCTTAACGGTACCCCGGGCATCCGCCACCAAAGTAAGTTCTTTAGCATGGTACATTTTTGATACCACCTCAACATGCACTTTAACGGGCCCTTTTGCCAAAGCAGCCTTCAGCCTTTCCTTTGCAGCATAAGAGAGTAGAATTCCAAATTTTTGGCTCGCTGTGTCCTGGTTCGAAACGCGGCTAAACTGTATGGAGTTTACATTTTTTTCGGGCTGGGTATAGGCAGGCATAGTATAGCTCATGGCGCCAAGCGCACCACCTTTTATAGCCGCCTGGTAAAATGTGCCGATAGACCCTTCGCCAAAAACGATCTTACCTTTCACATCTGCGCTGTTCATAGTCGTCCTGTCTACAAAAACCACCTCGGCGGTAACACCACCTGCCGGCGTTGTTCCCGAATACATCGCCACCATATTACGATTGGTCGCAAATGTCAATAGCGGCTGTTGCTCACCTTCAATAGTTACCGTCGCATTTACAGGCTCCCAGGTTGGTCCGCGCATTTCGCGGGTTTCAATGCGGTAGGTTAACGGGCCTTCCGCTTCGCCTTTAACTTCTTTTTTATAGCCCGCCTTTTGCAGTGTTTTTTCTACTTCGAATATACTTTCGTTAAAGCCAGAATTGCCCGGCACCCTCCAGCGGCTTTCTACAAAAGCTGTTGTTTTAAAAGCATTAGCTTCAACAAATGAGTTGCGCAAAAGCGGGTAATAACTGTCAATTGTATTTGAACTTTTTTGTGCATATGCACTACCGGTAAATAGTGCAACTAAGGTTATTAAGAAATACTTTTTCATGTGATATTATAATTGCAGCAAATTAGCAATTGATAGTTATAAAGCAAAATGGGTGATATTTATTAGAATTTAAAACTACCGGGAGAATAGTTACGGGCATTAAAAGTATTGATGCAGGAACTATATCTTTGTAAGGCGTATGTTATGCCACTATTGTGTGCATTGTGTACAGAAATAAAAAACCATACCAATGTTTGATAAACCAATTGTAGGTATAACCATGGGCGACCCTGCCAGCATAGGCCCTGAAATAGCTATAAAAGCATTACTTGATAAAGAAATTTATGATAGCTGCAAGCCATTGCTAATTGGCGATGCAGCCGTATTTGCCCATATTATTAAACGACTGAACCTGGATGCAACGATAAACATCATCAAAAATGTGGATGAAGCTAAGTTCGCGTTTGGCGATATAGATGTATTCGACTTGAATAATACGGACATTGACAAATTGGTATTTGGCGAAATATCAGCAATGGCGGGCGAGGCTGCTTTTCAATCGGTAAAAAAAACGATAGAACTGGCTATGGCGGGCGAGATAGATGCTACCGTTACCGGGCCAATCAATAAAAAATCAATAAACGAAGCCGGGCACCATTTTGCCGGGCATACTGAAATATATGCCGAACTGACTGGTACGCGTAAGTATGCCATGCTGCTGGTAGAAGATAATTTAAAGGTGATACATGTATCTACCCATGTATCCTTGCGCCAGGCGTGCGACCTGGTGAAAAAAGACAGGATACTGGAAGTAATTGACCTGTTGCATAATGGCCTGATAAGCTTAGGCGAAACCAACTTGAAAATTGGCGTGGCCGGCCTTAACCCCCATGCAGGCGACAGCGGCTTGTTCGGTACCGAGGATGACCAGGAAATTTTGCCGTCAGTCGAAGAGGCCCGCCACCGGGGTTATGATGTAGAGGGTCCTGTTCCGCCGGATACTTTGTTTGCCAAAGCCGCTACGGGAGCCTATGGCGGTGTGGTAGCCATGTATCATGACCAGGGACATATCCCGTTTAAGCTTACCGGCTTTCAATGGGATGCGGAGAAGCAGCAAATGAAAAGCGTAAAAGGCGTTAATATAACGATGGGGTTGCCCATCATCAGGACGTCTGTCGATCATGGTACCGCATTTGAAATAGCCGGTAAGGGCGTTGCCAGCGCCGATGCTATGGTATTGGCCATCGAATCGGCGGTGCAGTTAAGCAGGTACAGGAAACAAACCGTTAGTTAATGATTATTGTAATTGCCGATGATTTAACCGGTGCCGCCGAGCTTGGAGGTTTGGGATTAAGGCATGGCTTAACGGTTGAAATTGTTACGGACATTGATCAATGCTCACAAAAAGATTTGCTGGTTATTGCTACGGATACCCGGTCAATGCCCTTACCGGACGCATTAAAGGTAATGGCCGAACTTACCGCAAAATCAGCTGCACTTAAACCCAGCTTCGTTTATAAAAAAGTTGACTCTGTACTTCGGGGCCATGTAGTAGCAGAGTTGAATGTTCATTTAAAACAATTGGGTTTAAAAAGAGCTGTATTGGTGCCTGCTAATCCCGGGTTTGGGCGCACCATAGCCAATGGCCGGTATTTTATTCATGGCCAGCCTATACATTTAACCAGTTTTGCCCATGACCCTGAATTTGCCGTCACGAGCCCGTTTGTTTATGATATGTTACGGGCAAAAGAAAGCGATTTATACTTGCAAACGGCCGGTAATGAATTACCGGCGACAGGAATAATTATCGGTGAATGTGTTACTGACCATGACCTGGTTTTATGGACAAAAAAAGCCGACAATGATACTTTAATGGCAGGCGGTGCTGGCCTTTTTAACGCCTTGCTTGGTTCCTTAAATTTAAAACCGATTATTGAGCCGGGAACCAATAATACCAGGTTAAACCCACCCGCCTTATTTATTTGTGGTAGTACTTTTGATAAAAGCAAAAGTTTAGTTAAACAGGTAAAAAACAATAAGGGCCCGGTAAGCTATATGCCTGTGGATATTGTTAAATTAACCAACCCACCCGAAGGCCTTTTTGAAGAATGGGCCGATGAGGTGGCTTCATTAATCAACCTGCATAAAAAAGCGGTAGTGGCTATAAGCGATGATGCAGTTATTGGATCAACCGCGGTTGGTTTGCGCGAAAAAATAGCCCGCTTAGTTGAAAAAGTGTTTCAAAAAGCATTAATAAAAGAGTTGTTGATAGAGGGTGGTTCAACAGCAGCGGCAATTATTAAGCAGCTAAATTTTAATCAATTTTACCCGATACAGGAATTTAGCACAGGTGTGATAAGAATGAAGGTGGAAAATAATGGGGGCCTTTTTTTAACCCTAAAACCCGGAAGTTACGACTGGCCGAAATCTATCTGGAATTTTTGATTAAAGAATAATAACCGCTTACCACCTTCCCGACTATTTTATCTTACCTACTATATACATTATTTATAATGGAAGTATTCTTATGCGCTGTTTATCTTCATCAAGTACCAGCAGAGCTCCCTTTAACAATAAGTCGGTATAAGTTTCAATGGCTGCAATTACCATTTTACTTAGATGAGATATGGTTACATTTTGAGTTCTGACTTGTATTACACTTGGTTTTTCTGCTTTAGTAAGCGCTAACGCGGTGCCAAAATCAAGATCGTGAGTAAAAACTATATGTTCATTTTCCCGTGCCCAATTCATTAATACAATATCCGGCGCATCAAACTTACCTACGTCAGACCAATGCACTGCTTCAATTTTATAAAGTTTAAACTCCTGCACCCATTCAGGAGATAAATTCATATCAATCAATATTTTCATGCAATAGCAAGCGGCACTTCAATTTCTTCTGAACGCCAGGCAGCATAGGATAATGCCTCTGTAATATCTTCAGGTTGCAAATAAGGATACATTTTTAAGATATCTTCTGTAGAAAGACCCGAAGCAAGCAAGCCAATAACTGTACCAACTGTCATTCTTAAACCCCTGATACAAGGTTTACCACCCATTACATCCGGGTTAAGCGTGATCCGTTCTAAATTTTTCATTGTATCAATTGTTTGCTATATACAAAAATACACATTAATTCACAATCTATAATAGTATAGTCAGTCTGGGATGAAACGTCCGGACTAACTATATTATTTTGGTTTCCACTTTCAAAAGATCAAGTTTTCTTTTTGAGCAATGTTAATCCAGTTTTATGTCAATCTTCCAGTAATTGGCAATAGCTTTTAATTCATTCTTCGTGAGATAGGTTACCGCGCCATGTTTAGGGCTGGTGAAATTGGTTGTTTTCATAACGCCTTCATTAAAATGACCAATATCTTTGTAGTTAACAAAATCGGTTGTTTCGCTGAATCCCATATTGTTGGGGTGAGCGCCATAAACATCATACATGAGTACATATGTGTCGGTTCCAATTCGTTTAAACAGGTTTGGCGCTTCTGTCGAAACATGCTCAGGGTCGATCCGCTTGTCATCCGGCTGGAAGCCCTGGTTGATCTTATCCGAGACAGCATGGAATATTTTGGCACCACCTACGTAAAATAGTTGATATTTATCGCCAACCTTTGTGATATCGCCGTCAATGCCACCAATACCGGTGATACTTTCCGGCTTGGTTTCCAGCTTCGTGAAATCATTATTAGCGTAGGAATAATAAAGGCGGGCATCCTTATTATTGTAACGTATAGTGAAGTACACCATCATCTTTTTCACAATGGGGTCATAAATTGTTTCGGGCGCCCATGAACAGTCGATATCGCCCAGTTCGGGGAAAGCTTTATCGACGCGAAAATCAGAATGTGTCCAATGGATCAGGTCATATGATTTCATCAACACAATGGCGCGATTGTTTCCCCAGCCATATTTTTCTGCAGGGCGCTCCCAATCTGTTTCACGAAAGCCGGCCCGTTTGCCATATATGTGCAAGTCGGTCATGACCAGATAAAATGCCCCATCAGGTCCCCGGGTAATGTGCGGATCCCGAACTCCCTTTTGCTCTGCTAATTGAGCGCCAATAAATATGGGTTGCCCGCCATTAACATCAGTAAAGGTGTAACCATCCGTACTAATGGCAAAATAGGCCGAATGGGTTTGATCCTTAAAATAAACCAGCAGATACCCCGCCAAATCTTTCTCCTTAAATTTGGGGACTTTTTCAAGTTTAGGAACTATAACAATACTGTTTGCCGGTGTGGCTGAAGGAACTTCCTGCGTAAATCCATTATTTGCAACCAATAATCCTACAGCAATAAATAAGATTTTTAAATAATTACGCTTCATTTTATCTGCATTTGATGTGTCTTATTAGAATGAACACTATTTTTATACAAGATATATGTTTAAGTGTTATTATCACAATTATTTAGAAAAACAATCAGTTTAATATCTTGTTGGTCCGGAGGGAAGCAACTAGTATTTCCAAAAATCTATAGATTACCTATTTAGCCTTACGTAAGCTTATCATAACTACGCCATGTTGGTTAACATCAGCTTTAAATTCACCGTCAAAAACACCCAGGTCTTTTTGCCGCCATAGGTCGCGGACGATATATTTACCATTGAGTTTCAAATCGGTCCAGTTTAAAACAACGGGTTGTTTACCGTTATCGCCCAAGTTAAATAAACCGGCAGCTATCGATCCGTCGGCCATGCTTTTGGCCATTATCCCGTTATCACCCTGTTTGGATATAACCGTAGCCTGTTTACCAAGCGGATCCTGGTTAACGGCCAAAACTTCATCATTGGTTAATAAACTCAGGGTAAAATCATCCAATTTGGTCAGGTCACAACCCAGCAACAACGGTACCGACATGAGGCACCAGGCGCTAACATGGGTATATTGTTCATCGGGTGTGAGGTTGGTTGGTCTTGGCCCTTTGCCCCAGCCAACATAACCTACAATCATCATGTCGGGGTCGTTCCAGTGGCCGGGCTTTTCATAGGGTTCCCATTTATCCTGGGTAAATATCCGGCTTTTTAAGCTTGCCCAATTGTCCCTGATGTCACCTCCGGTGCGCCAGGCATTTGATACGGTTGAAAGATCGCCAATGGCAGCAAAGGGAATACTGTTTGACAGGCTATAAACAATATCGCGGCCGCTATTGCGCAAAGCATCAAACATTTTCTTTGTCTCCGGCATCTCAATTGGATTCCAGTCATACTTCAAATAGTCCACACCCCAGGCAGCCCATTGTCTTACGTCATTGTCAACAAATTGGTAAGTGCCAATTGCATAAGGCATTAGTTTTTTATTACGGGCTACGGTTTCTTTTGTTTTTTCAAAAGCTCCTTCAGGATTATTGGCCGAGCCACCAATATGGTGCCCATATGATTCGACCCAGGGCGTAGAGTAGATCCCCAATTTCAAACCCATAGCATGTATCTCGTTACTGGCTTTTTGCATATCCGGGAAGGTTTCAGGGTTCGGTTGGATAGCGTGAAACGGACCGCCACGTTCACCCTGCCAAACATCATCAATATTCATATAGCTCCAGCCGTGATCAATTAATCCCGAGCTTACCATTGCCTTTGCGTTTGCCAGCAACAACTCCTGGGTTACTTTTGATGCATAAACGTTCCAGCTGTTCCAGCCCATGGGTGGTGTCAGGATAATTTCTTCGCCTATAACCAGTTTAAAATTCCGTTTATCATTCCCTGCGGAATTTTTGGCACGTAATACCAAACTATAGGTACCCGCTTTACTAACAGACCCGGACAATTGGCCGGTTGAGGCATTTAATTTAACGCCATCGGGCAAATTATCAGCTGAAAATTTTATCGGCCGGATACCCGTTGCCGGAATAGTAAATATTAGAGGGTGCCCCGGCCTTGCACCAAATAGTTGAGGACCGTTAATTCGAGGTGCCGGTCCGGCTTTAGGCGTTAAAATATAGGCTGAATAATCGGGCGGAGTTGCAGCAACGTCCTGGGCCTGTACTACTATTATGCTTAGTAAAATGCCAATTGTTAAATAGAATGTTTTGAATGCCATAGATCAGGTTTCAGTTCGTACCCTACCTTGCCGGGTTTGAATCTCCATACCAAAGATAAAATAAAAAAAACCACCTCACCAGGCCGGCTTTTTATTTAAAAGTGTAGGTGATGAATAATTTTTTATGTCTTTAAATTACCCTATCACCCACAAAACAAAAAGAGACCACTCTTTTGAGACAGTCTCTTTTTTTGTTTTAAGATAAAAGCCAGCCCTACGGCAGTGTTGCCGAAATAGAGATGCTGCTTGCATTTCCGTTACTTTGGGCAGATTGATTATTATCAATAAAGATCTTGCCGCCCACATTACTACCATCAATACTTATTACAGTCAATTTAAGCACCAATCCATGATCTGTCGAAGCAAAACTGGTGGTCCAGTTAGCGTCGGCATTAGTTACTGTTTGCATGTTCCCATTCTGATCAGTATAGGTCACCGTTGATTTAGCTGAACCCTGGGTAGTGTACTCTACAGTATGAGAGGTATCCTTTTTGCACGAAAAAGTAAAAACAGCTATCAATGTAAAAAGGGAAAGAATGATGATTTTTTTCATTTTATAAGTTATCATAAGTTAAATGAATTAAGAACGGCGACAAATAATTAAAATTAATTTTTCATAGTAATAGTTAAATAATTATTACCATAATATTAATATAACACAAAAGTTACAAAATTGTTTTGCCGCATGTTTTTAGGATACAGCTGCGAACCGTTTACTATAGGCATAATATCCCCTACTGCCAGACCCGGCATGAGTAATTTTTTCGTCCCGCAAATTCCAAAGGGCCCCCTGAGGTTTGGATAAAGTAGGCGCTATTTGTGTGTGTTATTAATGCTTAAAAGATATTGTTGCTTTTATGTATGTACCATTAGAGGAGCAATCTATTCACCGCAATGTGTTCTGGGTTTCCCTTTTTATGTTTACAACTGAAATAGGCTACCTTTTTAATGCGTATAATACTTAAGGCCAAGGATGCCCGCCATAATCATTAAAATGAAAAAAGATTCAGCAACAGATATGGATTGTTTTAAAAAGATCACTTCCGCAGTCTTGATAAACACCAGGCTAGTGGCAGTCCACACGGCAAAAGCTACGGCCATAGGTATTTGTTTGATAGCCATAGAAAAGAAATAAATATTAACCAGGCCAAATACAATATAGCCAACAAAAGGCAAAATAACAGGCAGACTGATAGCCGGGTTGACTAAGGCATGCCAGTTTAATGTTTTCAGGCTGCTGAATTTCATCAGCTTTAATGAAAATGTCCAGGCTGCTTCGCAGGCGGCGGCTATAAGTAAAAATATCCAGGCCAATTTTTTATGGAGATTTAATTGAATTGATATCTTGTTGCCCATCGTCGTTTAAACTGGCGCATAGGCTGATAAATTTATCTTTTTTACTTTTCAGGTTTTTAATCAACCGTGGACGTAAGGTATAGTATCGTTTAAACCAGCGATATTTTAACAAATTACGCTCATCAAACCGCTTTACAGAGAAGGCGTGCTGCAAAAAATAGTCGCGCGGATAGTCATAAAACAACCCCCAGTTTTCCGGCTTATCTCCCGGGGCATAACCCGGATCATAAACTGTCCTGAATGCGTAATCCCATATAGAAAATTTTGTAGAGAAGTTAGCGTGGAACACCTCCCGGTAGTTGGCATGGTGCCATAAGTGCAGCGTGGGTGTGTTAAAAAAATACTTGAATTTCCCCAGGTTCACTTTGATATTGGCGTGGATGAAAATGCCGAACATGGAATCGAGCATTGCTTTTATGGGTACCACTACCGGGTCGGCTCCTAAAAGGATAATAGGCGCAAACTCAATGGTTTGGTTGATGATAATTTCTAAAACATGTGAGCGTGCACCGGCTAAAAAATCAACCTGTTTTACCGAGTGATGCGCCTCGTGTATCCGCCAAAATATTTTATTGCTATGCTGAAAGCGATGAAAAAGATAGATATAAAGATCGTGCGTAAACAGGAAGAATAATACCTGGACCCAAACGGGCCAGTTATGAACCAACTGAAAATGCGACCAATCAAAATGGTGCTGTAAAGGTGCTATCAGGTAATCAAAAATGATGATCTTCAGAAAATAGCTCTGGATCAGGGTATACCAAACCAAATCCACCCAAAAACCTTCGCGAAAAAAGGGTAGCCCCTTACGATAAGGAGATACCCGTTCCCATGTTATAATAAATATCACCCAACAAACCAGGATGATTGTAGTTATGGTAACAACGTTTAACTGATGCATTAACCCACCGGTTTTGTTTTATATTCTTCCCCAATGTTCACCCGCAACCTTTTCATTGGCGCCAGTTCCGACTCGTATACTTTTTTTATTCCGTCGCCTGCTGCGGTTTCAATATCGCGTATATCGCGCACCAAACGCTGGAAACCCTGCGGCTCGACAGATGCGGCATGGTCCGACCCCCACATGGCACGATCAAGCGTAAAATGCCTTTCGACAAAGGCAGCCCCCATAGCCACTGCGGCAACGGTAGTGGCCAATCCGGTTTCATGACCAGAATACCCAATTGGCACTCCCTGGAATTTATCAGCCAGCGTATGGATCATGTTCAGGTTAAGCTCTTCAGGTTTGCATGGATATGCCGAAGTGGAGTGAGCTAAAAAAACCGGATAGTTGGCATCATACTCGTTCACAAAAATCAAAGCGTTTTCAATCTCTTTCATGGTCGACATACCGCTTGATAACATCAATGGGCGGCCTGTTTCGAGGATACGGGAAATCAATTCAAAATCAGTTAGCGAGGCTGATGCCAGTTTATATAATATGGTGTCAAACTGTTCCATAAAATCAACCGATGGCACATCCCAGGCCGATACAAACCAGTCTATCCCTACTTTTTTGCAGTACTGATCGATAGTAGCATATTCGGCAATGCCAAATTCTGTTTTCCGTTTATAATCAATATAGCTCATGCGTCCCCATGGCGTGTCGCGCATAACTTCCCACTGATCTTTAGGTACACAAATTTCGGGCGTGCGTTTTTGAAATTTAACCGCGTCCGCTTTGGCGGCAACGGCTTCGTCTATCAGCTTTTTGGCAATTTCCAGGGAACCGTTATGATTAATTCCAATTTCGGCAATAATGTATGACGGCTGCCCTTTGCCAATTTTACGGCCATTGCTTAATGTTATTACACCGGTTTTTGCAGGCGATACAGTGATATAATTCTCTCTTGCATCAATTATCATCTCGGCAAATTCTCTGAAACAGCCTTCGCCGCCCTTAGACTGGCAAACATAATCGGCCTGGTTTTTTATTTTCGGTAATGCGTCGGCAGGCGCGGCAGTTAAACCAACCATTTGCATTATTTCCAGGTCATTATAATCGTCGCCTATATAAGCGACTTCCTGGGCGCTTAATTGCAGGCGGTTTATAATTTCCTTTAACACCTGCGGTTTATCCTTAACAAACAGGTGCAATTCTGTTATCTGCAATTTTTGCGCGCGAGCGATAACAGAAGGCGATTTTTCGCCGGTAATTATGGCTGTTTCTATCCCGGCAAATTTACGCAGGCGCTCAACGCCCATACCATCACGCATATTGAACTTTTTCAGGCCTTCGCCGTTATCGCCGTAATAAACACCGCCATCGGTTAAAACACCATCACAATCGGTTATTAATAGTTTAATTTTTACTGCTTTTTGTTGTAGGATCTCTTTCATAGGTATTTTTTTTTAAATTGCTGTCCATCCTCCGTCTACCACCAAGTTAGCGCCCGTCATATAAGCCGAAGCTTCGCCGGCCAAAAACAAGAGTGCTCCCTGGTAATCGGATGATTTGGCCATACGGCCCAATAATGTTTTTGCTGAATAGTTTTGTATAAAAAAATCGTCCTGGTTGTTTTCAACCCCCCCGGGCGAAAGCGTATTAACCCTTACTCCTTTATTGCCCCAATAGGCGGCTAAAAAGCGAGTGAAATTGATGATGGCTCCCTTAGTAACCGGGTAAGCAGGCGATTTATAAAACGTCTGTTCCCCGTGCCGGTTACGATAGATGGATTGATCGGGCCCAACCATGCCATAGGTTGATGCGATATTGATAATGCTGCCACTCCCCTGCTCTGCCATTTTAGCGCCGAATACCTGCGAGCATAAAAACACACCGGTCACATTCACATCCAGTGATTTTTGAAACGCATCCAGCGGGTAATTCTCAAAAGCCGAAAGTTCGGCCGCCATTGCAGGGTTCTCAAACATATCATTGATGGCCGCGTTATTCACCAGTATATCCACCCTATTATAGTTCGCTAAAATTTCATCTAAAGCAGTTTCTAATGAAGCTTTGCTGGTTACATTAATGCCAATACCGTAATGATCTGCTCCCAATTCCTGTGCAAATTGTTTTGCAGCCATCGCATCCATATCAGCAACTACCACATTTGCGCCTGCCATAGCAAGAGCCTCGCAGTGCTTTTTACCAATAAGCCCAAGCGCACCTGTAACAATGGCTATTTTGCCGTGTAATGAGAATAGCTCCATCAGGCAGTAGCAACAGTTTTTGGTTTGATATTATAATCGTTCACTTTTCTGAAAACAGCTTCCAGCACCTCGCCTTTTAAATAGCTTTTTACATTACCGCTTTCAATGGCCGTTTTAACCAACGGAAGTACATCGCGGTAAGCTGCAAGGGTATAATCAATATCTTCATCGGTATGGCTAAAACACATGTTATGAAAACCGGCCCAAAGTATGCCGCGCTTGATCATTTCCTGCTGCATTAATGCCTTCACTTCCAGTCCGTTTCCGGCCTCAGGAGTAAAGGTTACCATGGTACGGCAGTTAAAACCTATACAGCGGGTGTATTTATCCATGCCGGTTTCGATGGCAATTTTATTATAGCCATCTTTTAGCAGGGCGCCTTTTTCGTCGAGATATTTAGGTACTTCTTTATCAATTAATTCATTAATTGTGGCAATACAGGCAGCCAGCGATAGCGCTTCGCCGCCAAAAGTGGTGTAGCTAAATACCTGCGAATTAAATAGCTCCATTACATCGGCACGGCCGGTAAGCAGCGCGATAGGCATGCCATTGGCACAGGCTTTTGAAAACACGGCCAAGTCGGCTTTTACATTAAAATATTCCTGCGCGCCGCCGGTTGCTATGCGGAAACCTGTCCACATTTCATCAAATATCAATAGCGTACCATTTTCGCGGCATACTTCTGCCAGCTCCTGCAAGAACCCCGGTTTGGGTGCTTCAAAAATGAAGGGTTCCAGTATAAGTGCCGCTACCGATTCATCTAATGCAGCTTTTATCGATTCTATATCGTTATACTCAAAAGTATAGGTCATGTCCTGTATGGCAACCGGGATGCCAGCATTGCGGCTGGTAATACCGATGTACCAATCATGCCAGCCATGATACCCGCAGCAAAATACCTTATCGCGCCCGGTAAATGCGCGTGCTACCCTTATGGCTGCCGAACATACATCGGCCCCGGTTTTTGAAATTTTTACGGCTTCTGCATTAGGGATTACTTCCTGTATCAATTCGCACAGTTCAACTTCTAACGGGTGCATCAATGAAAAGGTAATACCATCCTCTAATTGCTGTTTAATGGCATTATCAACAGCCGGGTAGGCATATCCTAATGAGATTGGCCCTATTGCCGAATTATAATCGATGTACTCATTTCCGTCCACATCCCATACGTGCGAACCTTTGCCTTTTACAAGGTATTTTGGCGCAACACCTTTTGTAAACTGGCCCGGCCCTTTGGCTAAGGTTTGGGTTACCGGTTTTTGCACTTTTAGCGCACGTTTGTATAATTTATCCGACTGGGTGATATCGGGATAGTTTTCGTTAAATGCTATTTTGTTGGGCATATTTTTGTTTTTTTATTCTGCAAACTGTGATTTTAAAATATCGGGTTGGATATGGCTTGTCTGGTAGCCGAGTATACGTTCGGCTATTTGTTTACCGGTAAAACCTTCATGCTGTAAAACATCAGGTAGTAACGCGGGCCTGAACCATTTATCCTTTAAAGCAAACGGAAGTACATCAGCAGTTTGCCGGTGTTTTAAAAACGTTTCGGCAACTATGGTATATAGCCCGCCGGTTAAAAAATGATCTTCCAGGGTAACTACCAGGTTCGATGTCGCTGCATCAAGAATAGCCTGTTCGTCAACAGGTTTTAAGCTGCGCATATTAACCAGCCCGACTGATAAACCTTCATCTCTTAATATATCAACAGCTACCAGCGCCTGTTCAAAAAGCAGGCCGTAAGTTAAAATAGTTACGTCTGTACCTGTTGAAATTACTTCGGCTTTTCCGGGGATATAATCTTCATGATCATACGCGGTTTTCCGGGTATTGATACGGGTATAAGCCGGTTCATCAGTCCGCCAGATAAATGGCAGCATTTTAACCAGGTCATCCTCATCGGCAGGGGCAAATACCGTCATATTAGGAATACCACGCATCAGCGAAATATCTTCTATGGCCTGGTGCGTGGGGCCGTTCGCATCAGATAAAAAGCCGGGTATAAAGCCGCTTAGTTTAACCGGCAGGTTGGCAATACCCACATCGGTACGTACAAACTCAAATGCGCGCATCGTTAAAAAAGATGTTAACGCATGTACAACGGGTATGCGGCCACGCAAAGCCAGGCCGGCTGCTGCGCCAATCATGGTTTGTTCGGTTATCCCGGTGTCTATAAACCGTTTGCCTAAAATGGCGGGCAGGTTGCGTACCAATGCCCTGTTTTCGGCGGTCATCACAATGATTTGTTCGTCAGCTAATGCTATTTCGGTCAATAATTCTTCGTAACTCATTTTAGCGTACAATTAGGGTTTCAGATGTCAATTCGGTGATGGCATGGCCGTGCAGTTCGAGTAATAACTGATCCACCTCCTCTGCAGAAAAATTACAGAACCAGCGATCGGCGCGCTCTTGTATGCTTGGCAGGCCCTTGCCTCTTATCGTATCGGCAATAACTACGTTAACTTTATCTTTTTGAAAAGGATAAGCGTCAAATGCCTCTTTCAACGCGGCAAAATCATGGCCGTCAATCCGTTTAACCGCAGCGCCAAATGCTTCAAATTTATCCTGCAAAGGCTCCAATGGGATCAGCTCTTCAGTGCGCACATTGGCCTGGAACTGGTTACGATCTACTACAAAAATCAGGTTATCCAATTTATAGGCATTGGCTACCAGCATTGCTTCCCAGCAGGTGCCTTCGTTCAATTCGCCATCGCCCAGTATACAAACTACTTTATTATTACCACCCCGTATTTTTATATCCATGGCTACTCCCACCGCAACAGAGGGCAGGTGGCCCAAAGAACCTGAATGAAATTCGACACCGGGAATATGTGTATTGGGGTGCCAGTAGATATGATCGGTAAGTGATAAATGGTTCGTTAACCTTTCTTTCTCCAGTAAACCAAGTTCCACAAAGGTGCCATACAGGGCGGGCACGTCATGTCCTTTGGATAGGAATAAATAATCCCTGTCAGGGTTATCCAGGTTATTGGCGTTAACGTTAAGGAAATTGGTGTATAAATAAACTATCAGATCGACAGCCGATAGTGAGGCCCCTATAAAGCAGCCGCCGGCAGTAGCCATCCTGATGATATGTTCGCGAACATTTAAAGCAATTTTTTGCATATATTATGTTTAATTAGAATATGGAATAGGGTTGCATTTCGGCCGGTTTGGTTTGGCCGGCATCAATTGTTTTTAATTCGTCCAAATGGTGGCGGTACCAGTTTACCCCGGCATAAGCTGCATTGATCTCCAGGATATCTGGCCGTTCTGTTAACAGGTTTAGAATATCACCGCACGAGAAGTTATTTTTTTGCGGGTAAAGCTGTTCAAAAACAGCCTTTATAAAATGATAATCTTCCAGGTAATCAATTGTAAAACGGTGTGACATGGAATAATCTTTTCCTGTTTCCCAGGCTACATTGCCTATCCTGAACTTGTCGGGGTTTTCCCATATATAGGGTGTGGTATGTTCCTGCTCAAAATCGCGCGTGGCTTTTTTATAGGTTTCTGTAAGGCAATTCATGGTCATTATTTCCACATCGTTACCATCGGGCCAGGTTGCCGGGTGTAAATTGCTTACGTAATCAAATTCATTTGCTGTCCTGAAAAAATAGTTCAAAACGCGATCAATGGCACCAGGATCAATTAATGGACAATCTGAAGGAATTTTAACCACATAAGCAGCGTCAAGGAGCTTTGCGGCATAGTAGTGTCTTTTCAATAAATTATGCTCACTGCCGCGAAACCATTCCACTTCCAACGCTTCCGCTTCCTGCACGATAAGGTCATCTTCTTCATTTTCGGAAGTAGCGATAATAAGCGATACCCGATGGCTTATCATTTGTAAGCGTTCAACCATCCTTGCCAACAGGCTTTTACCTAATAACGGCAGCATAACCTTGCCCGGCAAACGCGTTGATGCCATGCGGGCCTGGATAACAATTACTATCTTATCTTCCATATATCAGTCAATTATTAGTTCTTCCACTAATTCGGGTTGTGCCTGTTGTTGCATGATGATGGCCGGGTTAAATTTCCCATCGGTTTTATTATGCATTATATAGCTTCTGCATAACGCCGCAATATTTTTCGCGGAAACACCGCCATTTTGTATCGGGGTTAGCTTAATTAATTCGTCCACATTAAACCACGAGTGGACTTTTTTACCTAAAGCAATGCCGGTAAATACAACCGTTGAATATTGCGTAATGAGCTCTGTACAATTAGCTATCATTTGATTGGTATTACCCGACCTGAAGATCATAGACCCTTTTGGAGCATATTTGCGGATCTCCTTTTCGGCGCGGTCAAATTTTTCGTTTGGATGAAGCTTGAATAATAAAGGGCGGCCCGCCGCAATTTTTACCGCCTGCTTTATAAAAGCCGGACGGTTCTCAAAGCGGAATGTTTCGCGCATATCCGTAGTAGCAACCATTACATAATTGCGAAATGGGAAATCGTTTTTCAAAAACTGTTTTACATTGTCATAATTGGGTATGCCGGTAACAATAAGCTTATCGGGAGTGGTACCCATTTTTTCAAAATGCTGTTTATAACCTGCAGATGCCACGCAATAGAGATCGCAGATATCAGTAGATCCGTTTAAAGAAGTATTTGCGCATAGTGCGGGTGGTAATTTTAAAGCCTTTACCAGTTTGCTTATTACCGTCATCCTGTCCACCATTCCTTCCTGTACCCAGATGGTTTTTTCACGGCGCATACGGGGTGGAATAAGCAAGTCTGAACAGTATACTACAAGGTCGTATTTATTGATTTTGGCGCCATAATCCATTTGCAGATTATGCTTTTGGATATATTTTTCAGAGTTAGACCTGAACTGTCCCGCAAGCGCGGTGCCGTTAGCCAGTGTAGTATAGTTAATTATAAAATTGATGAAGCGGCTATCGGTAAAAACCTG